>Ga0164242_10001266_pt1 | contig 29930 bp, 33 predicted proteins | sample OricomgcompostMG_FD_108783 | JGI IMG/M metagenome (GOLD analysis project Ga0164242, IMG submission 108783) | Miracle-Growth compost microbial communities from Emeryville, California, USA - Original compost - Miracle growth compost (MG) ...
AAACGCGAACAAACGAAATATCCCTCGCATTCCACTCATCAAGCACGCCCGGCACGTATTTATTCCGGTCTGCTGGAGGTTTACAAGTATTTGCAAAGAAAAGGCAAGACGCGAAGTAAACAGTCGCGATATATTTTATATGCAACGATGCGTCCAGGAGACAATGTCGTCATACTTCGAGGTGGGAATGGCATCCGGGGTCCCGGTGCCTGTCTGTGGGGAATCCAATCCCACGTGCCGTGGATGCGGCTCAACGCGGAGGCGTCAGGGGCGGGCGACCACGTCAAATCGGGTCTCGGGCCAATCCCCCAACGTATTAAGCACAAGCACCAAGGGACTCGGGAGGCCGTCTGTGGCTCTGTCTGGGAGATGATTGGCTTTACATAAGGGTCTAGCCGGGGAGCAACCTCTTTCACGCCCGAGGAACAGACTCGCCGAACCCACCTCTAGAGTGGTAAGAGAGATCCTGTCCCGAAGGAAGAACCGGCGAGGTCCCCGTAGCTCCAAGGACCGACCTTACTACACGTCAAAAGGCTCAGGTGAACGAAGTATGTAGTGTAGCATATATTGTACGTCAGGTCGAGTCTATCGGAGCAGAGGATCTGCTCGTCGCTGCAGTGTAGTACATGTACCTAGGTTATGTCCTAGCAGTTCATCACTAAAGGCAGTTCTACTACTGGCCATGGTCATCCGAATTTCACGCAGGCCAAGCCACCCTGACGCTCCCCTCCCCAACCCCCCCACATGAAGCTATCGTCTGGGCAATGAGCAACAGAAAAAAAAAAGATGCTCGGCTGTCCATCCAGCTCCACCTAACTAAATTCATATCATCTCGCCTGCCTATGTTGTCTCAACCTAGGGAATACCAGAGGCAGTGCGAGCTTTGCCATGTTCTCCATTTTATCACCTTTCTTCGACTTCCGCGTCCTGGCGCCTATCTCGGCGAAGTATTGGTTGATCTCCTTCGGTTCGAGCATGAGATCCTCTCGTAGGTCCAGGGTATTCACGTCGAAGTTGTCGATGATGCTGGCAAAGACACAGCAGTGCGTCATGAGCAAGTCGACGTGTATCTTGCGCATTTCCCCGTTGTCCGAGAACTTGCGCCGGATGCTCTCGATGACGGCCTCCGGCGCCGGCTCCATCAGCTCCCGGAGCTTCTCCCGCTTGGCGATCTTCCTGGCCCTCCCCGCGCCCTTCCCGCCGCCCGTAGAGACCCAGAAGACCAGAAGGAACAGCATGTAGCGCAAGATCTTGAGTCTCTGCACCGCGTGTTCGTTCGCCGCCACGCGGTTAATGCGATTGGCGACGAACCGGGATGGCACTTGGATTTCTTCCTGCTTCTTGGACTTTTCTTGCCAGTCTAGGATCGGTATCGCATAGAGGATGTCCGCACCGATGATCTCCTTGGGATCGTAAACATCCTGGATATCCTCTGCTTCGTAATTCCCCTTGGGAACAGGTCGGGCCCCGTCAACGACTGCCTGTAGCTCCTCGCGGGTAGCCATGTTCGCAGTGGAATCCTTGATAGAATCCATCAGAGCAAGTTCCGCTCCGTCTAATCTCTGTATTTGACCGTTCCGGTCCGTCCTTGGCGTGAGCGCGTTCTCAGCCCTTGCCACGAGAGCCTTCTTGGCCTTCTTGGTACCGAAGGCCTGGCCTAGTTCGTTCTTCATATCCGTCATATTCTACGCAAATGGATTAGCAAAAATTAGTTTAGCAACCCCCAGATAGAGTGTGCCTACCTCTCTGACAGTCCGCTCTGCCATCGCTTCATCGGCAGCCATTCGGGCTCGTACGACTCCGCGAACGACCATCTTTCTAGCCTCAACAATCTTCAAGTTCCCTGACGCTGGGTCGAAGACGCCGATGTAGTGCTTCAGTAGTGATTCCATTCCCTTTGGTCTATCCTCGTGGGCTGTATAATCGAGTGTCCTGTGCGAACCGGAATGGAGCACAAGGTCTTTGGGAGGTGCCTGAGAGCTCTGTTTCCTCTTCTTTGAAGGCGGGGGGTCTGGTTCGGCATATGATCGAAACCGTACCTCTTCAGACAGAGTTAGGCCCGGTGTCGTAGCTATAGACGTGTTAGATAATTATCGATCTCTCTCTTTCCTCGAAGTATGGTCGTACCGATTACTGGGGGGGAGAACCGCGGTCTCACAACTGAAGAGACCGAGATGGAGTGGGGCAAGGCCTCCTCCTCAAAGGCGATCTTCTTCTTCGCCTCTCCATGTTGACCGTCTGGCCGCTTCCTTTTCTTGGCTGAGGTATCCGCCATGGCCAGTGTTACCGGGTGCGGTGTTGTGACGGAGAGTATTGATCGGATGCAAATGCTGTGAATTTCGGAGCAAGTCCGTCGGGGCACGCAACGGGGATGCTGGCAGAACAACTTTTTTTTCCCGCCTTTTGGCGGGTGGCTGACTTCACCGCCTTCGGCTTCAGCGAGCTCCCCAAATGTCATTGTTACTTAGCCTTTTCAAAACACCCCCGGTTAGGGCTACGAATTTTGACTATTTGGAAACGATAAAGCGATCAAAGGTTCAATCCGGGGTGCCGAATGCAATTGTAAAATTTTCAGGCTTCGTATTCAAGTGCGAGTGCCTGGGGAGCAGGCGACATCCGAGAGAAGGGCGAAACGTACAAACGAGAAATGCAGCCCAACACGACCAGTTGACACACCTAAAAACAACTTTGGCAAGCTAGGTAAGGTAGGTAACTTCAAACCTCAGCTAGATTTACTTATCTCCCTACGGTACCTAGTTAAGCAACGAGGAGCGTAATTGAAAGTAACGCTGTACGTGCCAAGCAAGCTTTGGGCGGGCATCATCAGGCTGGAGAGCCTCTGTACTGCCCTGTGATGCTTCCTTATACTGTCGATTTTGCTTCATGGCCAATGGCTGTCTGCAGTGGCTGTCTCGGTTAGAGAGGAGAGTTAGACCTGGACCACTATAAGGGACAAGCATCTACGGATTGCATTGGCATTCATCATGATGTCAAGCACACACACACAGGTTCCAGGGCATCTGTGTTCTGGAAGCAAAACTGCTGTGAATTTTCTCCTGTGCAAATCTTCTGTTGGGGCCAAAATGCGTCCAAAGGCATGGCAGTAGCACTTCCGGGTTCCAATCCTGTAAACAATACCAGGCGTTCAGTCTCGACCCATATGTTGTCCATGCACCAGTCCTTCTATCATCAATCCCAATCACCACCTGCCACAAGACCCATTGACATCCATCACGTGCCTCAAGAGGAGGGCCCTAAATACGATTTCTAGTGAAGCTTTTCTCCGGCTAGGTTCGCGGGGCTCGTGCCTCCAAAGAGCACAGACGATGTGAGCGTGGAATATTGTGGTGTTTTAATTCGCAATGGCAATTATGGTGCGACTCCTGAATCTGGTGAAGGCCGAGTAGAGCGGGGTGTTTACTTGCTGCGAGGGGGGTTAGACCGCGAATATAAAACCACCGGTGGCAACAACACCAGGAATTACTTACGAGCGAGCCCTCATCTTTCTCCTCTTGCGCTTAAGGCGGCGAACCCGCTTCTTTCTCCATTTAGCTCGCATCTTGAACTGAAGCTGGGGAGAGCTGATGTTAGTGACTTGGCGCGTGAGAGCAGAGAGAAGCGACGGCGGGGTAGGAAAGAGAAAACGCGCGATGTCGGGGAAACAGGGAGATGACAGTGATTAAGATACTGGAATGTGTTTCGGATAGGAAGCTTCAACTCCAAGAGCGAGGCAGACTTACTTGTTCGATGAGATGCGATCGTTGAATGTGAGCTGGTGGAAAAATGAAGATGGTGGAGGCGGATTTCTGCTCGTATTTGTGTGGGCAGCAAAGCCCTCTGTGCGCGTCAGGTGACCAGGGACAGGGGGTCGATGTACCTTCGTACCCGCCCAACCTCCAGCGCGCCTTGACGTAATTCGAGACGGATGACATCGACAGACGAAACAACGATGGGAGGGCAGATCCACAACGTAGACACAGGTTATGTGACGTAGGTGTATCTAATGGTGTCTATTAAGTACAATACAGCTGTAATCTAGACACTGGGAAAGCACACACTAATCGTGCGCCATCACTCGATCCGCCCGGATCGCAGTGCGTCAAGGTTGCCGATATTCTTTAGTACAACATCGTTTCTCAACGATAGGTATTCCCCTCGCTCCTCCCCAATGACGCCCGTCCCAATCTTCCCGAAAAAGAGCAAAAGCCATGCAAACATACCGACCCTTCTCCCGTCTTCCTTCTCCCCTCTCCACAACCCCCGCCTAGGCATGCTCGATTTTACTCAACGTCGAAAGCCAAGTCAAAACCACAAAATGTGCGCCCACCTCACACAACGCCAATAGTTCATCGTCTAGGCCAACATAACCTCAAGGTAACCTCAATTGCCAACTCTCCTCTTCCCTAATCCCCGCCAACACGCTTTTTACTCCTCGTCACTCTGGACAGCGCTGCTCTCTCCGTTAACTTGGCTAGCTCTGTTGGAGTTATTGACCAGCTTAATCTTAGTTGGTGCGTTGGTTGTTGGCTGGGGAGTGCTGCCGTTGGTGGATGGAACAGCCGAGGAGTCATTCGGCAAAGGTTCCTCTAGCTCGGCGAGCTCGGGATGATCCGAGAGCTCTTGCTGGTATTTCTTAAGGAAAAATGCCTAGATAGTGTGTTAGTAGGGCTGGCCAAAGGAGGAAGCTCATTCACAAGGGGGTGCTACATACCTCCATGACATTTGCATCCGAGTACAATATACTCCCATCCTCATTGAAGGTCCTGCAGTTGTTGCACAACAGTGTCATGTCTTTACTGAGATCACCAAGGCTCTTGTACTCCTCTTTCTTGATCTTCTTCCAGATATCGTTCATGCAGATAGGGTTCTGGATGATGAGATAGTAGTCGCCCCAATCCCGCTTGGGTGGAAGCTTGACAAACGGTCCGATGATGAGTCGCTTGGGAGGTTCGTCGTCCTTGTCTTCGTCGTCTTTGTCCTCATCGTCCTTCTCTTCCGGCTCCGGATCGTCGACTTCCAGGTTCATCAAGGCGTCGTAGAGCCGGCGCAGGCTCTTGTTCAGCACCTCACGAGTCTGCGCCGGTACGGAGTTGGCACTGCCGTTAGCCGACGAAGCTATCTTTGGCGGCCGGCCGATGGGCCCGCGTCGTTTCTTCGCTGGCGGTTCGTCGTCACCCTCCTCGGCCTTCCGCTTCTCGGCATTCTTGCTGCCTGGCTTTCGTCCACGCTTCTTCACGGGGGTCTCGACCTCGACTTCCTCGGTGCTGGCGCGACTAACGGCAGGTGAGTTTTCGGCCGAGCCACCCATGGCAGCCCTCTTAAGCCTGTTGGCTTCCCGCCTCTCTTTGCGGGCCAATTTTCGTGCAGCGGCGGCTTCGGGTGTATCTTCTTCATCGTCAACAGCCATGAGCCACTGTTCCTCGGTCAGACCATCGTCGTATTTGACCTTGGTACGCTCACGAGCACCACGGCCAAGGATGGTTTCGGGTTCTTCCTCAACCGGATTTCCCTCTGAAAGGTAGATCTCAGGGAGCTCGTTCTCCGCCATGAGGCGGGGGAAACGCTTACAGCCGGGGGCTGTGCCATAGAGCGGGTCCTTGAATCTCTGCTCGTCGAGCTGCTGGAAGACAAGAAGCTCCTCTTCGCTTCGGGCGAGAATCATGTTGAGCTCCTCGTCATCCATCTCCTCTTGGTCCCCGGCTTCCGCCATATCGGCGGTTTCCAGAAGGGTTCGAAGCATCGCATCACGATCAGTCTCTGACGACTTGTTATCGAAACGACCGGCCTGGATAATCTTTCCGTCCATGTCGAGCTTGTACCTAGCTCTTTCCAAAATCTTCTCCTCGACGGATGCTGAGCTGATCAACCGTAGGATTCGGACTTCATTCTTCTGGCCAATACGATGCGCTCGATCCTGGGCCTGCAGATCCTGGTGAGGGTTCCAATCGGAATCGTAGATGATGACAGTGTCGGCAGTCTGCAGGTTGAGACCTAGACCACCGGCTCGAGTGGACAGCAAGAACATGAAGTAGGGCGAATCTGGTTTGTTGAACTCCCTCAGTAGGTCTGATCGGTCTTCCGACTTGGTAGTACCATCGAGTCGGAGGTAAGTGATGCCGCGGAAGCGGAGGAAGTCTTCCATGATATCCATAATAGCGGTCATCTGGAAGAACATCAAGACGCGATGGCCCGTCGCCTTGTACTTGGGGAGGACTCGGTCGAGCAGCTCGAACTTGCCCGCCGTTCTCCACAGGAGATCGTTGCTGGTGTTCATCGGGTTCATCTGGTTCTCCACCTCGTCGAAGACGAACGGGTGGTTGCAAAGTTTCCGCAGCTGCATGATCATGTTGCTTAGACCACGGGCGCCAGTCTTGCCGCCCTTGCCGTCGCTAACGACGAGTTTCTGGTGCGTGACCATTTGCTTGTACAGCCGTGTTTGCAACGCAGAGAACTTGCACTTGATGACCTTCTCAGTCTTGTCGGGTAGATCCTTCTCGACGTCCTTCTTCAGACGGCGCAAGAGGAACGGACGGAGCACCTTGTGCAGACGCCGAATGACGAGGATCTGTTCTTCTTCTGTGAGCTCCATCTTGTCTTGTCCACCCGTGTTTGCGAAGGGCGTGTTGAACCAGTCATCGAAGGTCTTGACCGACTTGAAGATATTCGGCAAGACGAAATTGAGCATGGCCCACAGTTCCGCCAGGTTGTTCTGCAGCGGTGTACCAGTGAGGATGAGGCGGAATCTGGTGTTGTAGTACTGCTGGATAGTCGCACTAAGCTTCGAGTTGGCGTTCTTCATCCGGTGACCTTCGTCGATGATCATGTGGAACCATTTGATCTTGCTCAGAAGCGGCCGGTCCTTGATGATGTATTCGTAGGTGGTGAGCAAAACGTGGAATCGGCCCTGGCGAATCTTCTCCTGCTGAAGTTTTCTCGCGTTCGGGGGCCCCTTGTACACGACTTTGGTAACAGACGGCGCCCACTTGTCGAACTCGAGGTTCCAGTTAGTGAGCGTGCTCAGTGGTACAATGACCAGGTAAGGCCCATTCTGACGCTTTCTCTCGATCAGATAGGTGATCAAGCTGATAGTCTGGATGGTCTTTCCGAGGCCCATCTCATCGGCCAAGATACCATTGAGGTTGTTGTTGTACAGAGAGATCATCCACTGGAGACCCTTGATTTGGTACTCCTTGAGACTGCCGCCAACGAGCATATCGGCCTGCCCGGTGACCTCTTCCTTCACGCGGTGGGCCACAGCATAATAGTCGATCTTGCGGTTGCGCTCTTCGTCTTCGACATCACTCCCCCCCTCCTCCTCCTCCTCCTCGGGGAGGTCGTTGCCATCATCGCCATATCGCTCGGCAGCCTGTCGCTGCTGTGCCCGGACCGATGATGCAAGCTGGTGCAAGAAGCCATCCGTCTGTCGGAGCAGATGAGTGATACGCGTATCCTTCGCCTGGTCGAGCAACTTGAGATATGCCTCTTCGTCGTTAGCCTTCAGGGCTTGGAGACGTTGCTTGGCTGTTCTCTCAACCCGCTTCTGCTCTTCCTTCTCGATATTGAAGTGCTGTGCGAACATGAGGCGGCCAAGCTTCTGCATGGTGTTCTTCTGGGTCTGTGCCGAGTTCTGAATTTCAAGTCTGTGGCTTTGCACAGCCTGTATGAAGTCGGTGTGCTTCTTCCGCTCCCGATTCTTACGTGCATCGCGTTGCTCCTTCTCGAGTTTCTCGGTGATGCGTGCCTCTCGGACACTCTGCTTCTTCATCCGGCGGTACATGCTTCTGTTGGTAGTCATGGCAAGATTGTCATAATGCATCATCTGCCGTCCAATCTTATCCCTTAACGCGCGTTGTTTCGAGTACAAAGCCAATGACTTCATCTCGATGATGGCCTTTTTCTTCAAGGTATCATCTGGGGTGGCATCTTCCACTGAGGTATCCCAGTAGGCGAGGTTACTCGGCAGAGCCTTTAGCTCGGCATACCGCGCACTCATACGGTTGAAGACGGCCTTTTCGCGCTCCGTCCTTAACTGTTCAAAGTCGACGCCGGTTGGGAAGATGCCGGGGATGATCAGTCGATTCTTCCGTCGTGCGTGCTCGAAGTAATTGATGGTCTTGCGGACGAGGCCACCCTCATACGGGGATTTGACACTCTTGAAGGAACGAGCCTGGGGTATCGGTGTTGCATCATGTGATGTTCCAGACTCGGCGTTACCTGGACCAGTCTGGGTGGTATCCGGTGCGGTTGTCTTCTGGGTAACCGGCGTTGACTCGGCCTGTGGCTTCGGTTCGGGAATCGAAGCTTGCCGTCGCGCGCGGTGGGCGAATATTGCCTGTTGCATCTGGAGAGGCACACCAGCATTCTTTCCAAGCATCTTAAATGCCTGGATCTGGTTCCTAAGCAGACTCAGCTGTTGCTGAGTGAATTGTCCAGCAACGGACCCGGCAGGTGCCGTCGCAGCAGTAGCAGTAGCACCGGGAGCAGACGATGCTGTGACAGCCGAAGCACCAGGCGCCGACGACGATATCGATTGGCTTGTCGGGGTGGGAGTCTGTTGTGAAGGGCGGCCGGGCTGGGTGCCATTAACAACGCCATTGAGAGCGTTTTGTGGCTGTGCCTGTTGTGGTTGTTGTTGCCCTTGCTTACCCAGCTGCTGTTGTTGGTGCTGCTGGTGTTGCTGATGCTGCTGCTGCTGCTGATGTTGCTGCTGCTGCTGCTGCTGCTGATGTTGCTGCTGCTGATGTTGCTGATGCTGCTGCTGTTGTTGTTGTTGTTGCTGCTGTTGATGCTGCTGCTGTTGTCTCCATATCTGTTGCTGTTGTTGAAGACTGTAGAGGAATTGTTGAGTTTGCATAAAGTCGGGGTCGGACTGTGGGACACCTTGTTCCTTCATTTGACGGAAACGCTACGTGATATTAGTATGTGTCCAGATAAGAGATTGATTTGACAATCAGGAGGGCAGGGGCCTGTAAGGCGGATTGGGTGTTGTGGGTTGGGATTGGGGGTCGACATAGAAAGGAGTAGGACTAACCATGACAGCATCTTGGACTTGTTGCGAAGTCATACCCGCCGGTATGGCCGGGCCAGGATACTGACCGGCCGGGGGTGCTTGAACACTAGCCATGGCGATGGCGGCCGTTGACAAGTGTCTAACCAATAAGCGCGGAACAAGACAGTATTATGTTTGGCGCATATCAGAGGCAAGGAATCGCAGGGTGCGAAGGGGGATATATCGACAAGGGGAGGGCGTGTTGGTGGCGGAGGCGCCAGTCGCAAATGAAAAGCAACACGCAAAAAGCGCGACGGAGACAGCAATCGGGAAAGGCGGCGCGTGGAACAGCCGGGGGCCGGGAGTTTGTTCGGCGAGCAACTGGTTGTGGACCGGCCGTTGGGTTGAGCCGGATCGCGTCGTGGTGGATCGGATTCCCGGTGCTTGATGGCAACTCAGCCGCGCGCGATGGGCGACGTGGTTGTTATGTGTGGGGGGGGATGGATGGGCTGGTGGGCAAAAGAAGGGAAACCTCCGGAGGGGGGCAAAGTTGAAAAAACCAGAAGGGGGCACCGGTGGCGGGCGTGCAGGCCTTTTGCCGGGCGTGAGGTGCGAGGTAATCGCGTGTACCAATTTTTGTCGGCCTTTTCGAGATGACTATCGATGGTCGCAGCTGGGATTTGGCGATTTTTTCGATGCGCGCGGTCACCCTTGGATTTGATGGGAGAGTTCGAAGTGAAGAGATTCTGCCTTCGCCGCTGCTTGTGGACTGGTCTGGAAAACGCCCCCACCGTACATCTCAGCACAGCCTATTAGGTAAAGTGGATCCTTCACGTGCTTTTTATGCGCCTGAGGCATAAAATTTGCGGTTTCGCGTCAAAAATTACTGGGCCCGTGCGTTTTCCAGCCTGCCATCGATTCAGGGGCGCGCATACGAATAACAGAATACCTGCGCAATCTGTAGAGGGTGAGATACCTTAACTCATTGGGTATTTCAATCCTATCAAATTGGAGACCAGAAATTAACCTCCAGGGCCCGACCTAGAACGCCGTTTAACGATGATATATCCCGTGGGCAGTCCGCCGAGTTATCTTTTGGCCTTCTTCCTCTCGGGACCCTCGTTGTCCTCATCCTCCACGTCTGCAAATTGCTCATCGGGTTGGGTAATAGTGTAAGCCTTTGTAAACAGCGGATCGCTCTTCGCAACATCGGCGTATTTTAACAGTGCTTCTCTCGGATCTTCGTGGAGCATGCGACTCAACGGGATATTCTCCGAGACGTGTTTCTCATCGGGCTGACTCCTCATAAACGGCGTGATCACCTGGACCTGCGGCCTCCTGGGGTCTCTCGACTTGCCCGAGGCTGTCACTCCGCCCTTTCTTACGCCAGGGAGGCCTCCGCCCGGGACGATAATTGCATCACCCGATAATCCAAGGGTCTGGTCCATTGTCAAAGAGGGGTCGTCGTCGATATGCCGCTTCTTCGGGGCGCGCGACATGACCTCGACTGCTCCTCTACTCGACATGGTCGGGTTGTATAAAACACGCGTTTCCGCATTTGCTGAGCCCGTGATTATCTGGTTGAGCTTGGGATGCCAATCAACCACAATGACCGGCGAGCCCGGGGTGACGGGAGTAACGAGTTCGGGCTGCAGGTTCCCGGGGTTTAAGATGTGGAGGTGGCCGGACTCGGATCCTGTAATAATGCTTGTAGAGTTGGGAGAGTATTTGATGTTAGTCATGGAGAAGCGGTCAGATGTAGACGGGTGTTCAGCCTTGACCAGCGGCTCCTTAAACTTGCGCGTGTCCCAGAGCTTGATCAAGCCGTCGCCTCCCCGCGTGACGACCATGCGTCCGTCAGAACTGACATCTATACCTCCTGTCCAGGTACCCGGTTTGTGGGCACCGAGTATCTCCCCTGCAGGCCGTCCGAAGGGTCCCTTGCCGCTATACATGACCAGCGACCCGTCAAGCGCCGCCGCGACGAGGATATCGTTGCCTCCCTGGGCGGGCGTCGCCCACGCCACGGCGGTCATCCTCGTCCGGCCAGCAGACCCGGCCGCCTTAGACTTGAAGACAATAACCTCCTTCTGGCTTCGCTTGTAATTGACATCCCATATTCGCAGCGTGCTGTCCGAACCGGCCGTGACGCAGGTATTCCGGTCTGTAGGGTGCCAGGTCCCGGTGGAGATTTCGCCCACGTGCCCTTTGGTGTTGTTCATGTCGCGCAGGTACATATCACCCTTGACGAACTCCGTCAGGATGTCGCCATCTCTTGATATGATCTTCGCTTGCGGGTGTACCGTTACGCAGAGAAAGACCCCTCCCGAGAGGGGGTTGAACTCAGCATGCTGGATGGGATGCGACTCGGACGACGCTGCAGACGGTTTGGTCTCCCAGGGATCAACACTTCGGAAGGCGCGCAGCGTGGTCGGCGTTATCGATGCAAAATCGTGTAGCTTTACAGTCGCATCCAGAGAGCCAGTTATTAGCCGGCCTCCTGACGGGTCAAGTGAAATGCTCGTAACAGCGCGATCGTGTGTTTTGAGCACGAGCTCATGCGAGACCGGAAATTCGTCCTCGTCCTCGTCCGAATCTGCATCCGAATCATCGTCATTGTCGGAGCTATTCGACCCTGCCGCTTCTGCCTTGGCCGCCTTCCCTGGTTTCTCGACGGCTCTCCGACTCTGCTCGATTTGCGCAGCGATGTTAGCCTCCCTAGATTTCTTGCCGAAAGATGTTGGTAAAAAGGCTCTCATAGGGTCGTCGTCGGCGAGTACGGGTCCTTCGACCCGGTATTCGTCGTCACTGTCATCCATTTTAGCTGTAACCTGCAGGTAGGGCGTTGGGATGCCAAAGAAGAAAAATAGATTGGGTTGGTTTTAAGCCGCACTTTATTTTGTAGAGCCGCCAGCAGTGAAGCTTTCTAGCGATGCGAGAGGCTAAGCATCCACAAGGGATGACGTAGATATGCAGTGCATGCACTATTGTGCATAAATTTGCTAGCGCCGTTCATTGTCCACAGGCGTTCTCCGTTGCCTCTTAACAATGTGTTTAGGTACTTAACATTCCAGCATCGCCAAACGTCGATTGCCACATATTCATATGCTGCTAAGTATAGGTAGTATCGGTTTTATCGGTTTCCAACTCTTCCCTCATGCCAATACGGCCTCGGCCTTCTTCAGCTCCTGCAACCTCCGCAGTTCCTCCCGCTTCATCCTCTCCTGAATCCTCACCCTCTCCGGAACCACCCCTTCCCTAGGCGCCGCTATTTTCCACCCTTCCAGCCTATCCTTCCCCAGGGCCCTAAGCGTTGCTTGCTCGACAAGGCTATAAGCCCCATCCTCCCTGTTAAATTCAAACGGCTCGTTGAGAGACACCGGCGGGTTCGTGATGATCCGCACGTTTCTCAGCGCGTTACTCGACGCCGAGTGCAGCATCAGTGGGTGCAGGAGGTACACATCGCCGCACTGTCCATGCGCCTCGACGAACTCGGTTGATTCTTTGGCAAGTGCGTTGAACCACGCGAGGTCTTTCTCCCGCGTGAAGTCCGGGTGGCCTCGAGGCGACATACGCGGCGAGACCCCCTCCGGATGAGCGTACAGGTGCTTAGCAACCTTGGGCATAGCCTCGGGGCAGATGACCGTCCCGCCACCGTCGGGTAGGATGTCCGTAAACAGTGGGACCACCAACAGTCCCTGCTCAGGACTGTCTAGGTAGTGGACGAAGAAGTCGCCGTCGACGTGCCACCCGTCCAGCTCCTGCGGCGGCGTGGGCTTGCCTTCTTTCTCGGCGCTGCCCAGGTTGACGATCAGCGAGTCTTTCCACCGTCGGGAGTCCGAGGTGATGCGATCCTCGCCGCCGCACAGCTCACAGATGGCGGCCCAGGCCCGCGGCGCGAATTCGGCGGCATCGAAGGTGAAGTGCCATGGCATGTTCGTACGGAGAACCGTCCAAGTTGATTTGTCCGTCGGGGACATCCCCAGCCGCGTCCAGACATCTTTGGTGACAGTGTTCGCTTTCTCTCGTGTGAAGGCGCCGGGGATCCTTGGGGTGGTGAGTGTTAGCAGTCTAGTGACATGGGGGGACATGGTCGGAGATGCATACTTCAGCCAGCCATGGGCAAGGAAGTGCTCCTTTTCCTCTTCTGTGAGTACCGGTATAGGTGACATTGTGATGTACGGGAAGGCGAATATATGTTACAAGTAGGTATACGAGCACTATTATGTTCAATCGAGTCTCTCCTCAACCAACCGTTCCCCCAGAGCCGCAACCGTACCTACGAGAGTCTATATATGCCCTACAAATATACCCGGCCCCCACGGCTCTCCACAGCGACACTAGGCGTACAGTTGCATGGCCTTACCAAAAGTGGATGCGGGGAAGCCTCATGTTACTAACTATTTAGCCAGTCAATGTCTCATTGGACGGCCGGAGCATGTTCGGAGTCGACAGCAACTTGCCGGCTTCCATAACTATTCTAGCGAGAATCATTGACGTTCTAGTCCTCGTTGTCTTTCGGGGACCCAATGACGACGGTGGGGCCCGCCGTCACGGGGGGATGTCAGGCAGATGAGTGTCGCCGGGTGACAGAATTGGGTTTGCCACTGGGAATGTGACAGGCGACAAGCAAACAAGCTGTGTTCTTGAATCATGGAGACCTAGTAGATCTAGCAGATCCAGCAGATCAAAGAGATAATGGTCCTATGAGAAGACTAAGAATGAGGTTCAATCATCGATTTTACGCCCAGCACTAACTAGTGGAAATTCCAATGGGGTTTACAGCGAGGGTTGACGCAGGACACCTGTGGAAGCCATTCCATGAGATATTGATATTTAAGGTCTGGTTCTACAACCTGTACGGATATAAACACCCAAGCAAAGCAAATCAGGTAACCCTAGTCGTTCCCACAACCGCTCCTATTTCCCCGAACGAACTTATTCTTCCCCGCCAGGAAAGCCATGGGGGCATTGTCGGTCATGTGTCACTGTGGCTCTAAAGCTTCGCTTCCTGTCCACCGTCTTGCCCGGCAGGTGGCAACAGGGTAATATCGCCGTACGGGAGATCAAGAAATTTGTAGATAAAGTGGAATCTTGGAGCCAGGCAGGGGTATTAGTCGCGTTAAATCTGGTGGGCAGAATATGTCACCTTACCTATCGCTCCCAAAGAATGGCTCACTATCGCCGGCAGAGTTAGTCACCCAGAACCACGGCGCTCCAAAGGCGCCTCTATCCAAGGCCTCCTGGGTGGTGCTCTTTAGCAGGACCTTCATCTCCTCCGATGAAGTCGCTCGCATGATACGGTCAACATCCTCAGGGCTGAACAGGGCGGTAGCTGTCTCCGACAACGACGCGAGTCCCTTAAACCCCGACGGCACTTCGGCCAGTACCTTGGCCAAGATATCCGGCTTGGAGATGTTGAGGTGAGGCGGCGTCCAGAAAGAGTGGTAGAGATAGTGGAGGGTTGTCTCAAACGTCTCGCATGGGTAGTTGCACTTGATGAAGTGTAGGGCACGAAGAGGCTGTTCAAGACATTAGTGATAGCAAGCAGGACTTGGTAACCTCTTTAAACGCACCACTGTGGTCATCGCCATCGACATGAAGTCTGGCGGGAATTGGATCTCTGGCTTGCCACATCTCTCGTTGGACCGCGTTGCATCATACAGGCCATATCTTCGTTTGGCTGGAAGAGCAAATGGTGGCTTGTTCCCTAGGTACACGGGTTAGACCTCGGAATGGCGTATGAAGAACTAGACAAACAAACCTGTTGCAGCTATGATGCCTCCGAGGAGGATGGGGTGGTACCTGGAGACCGTGAGCGTCCATCCACGGCCCCGAAGACCTTTTAAGTGTTACCTACTCTATCTCGACAGAGTGAGCCGCCAAGATATGCTGAACAGTTTGTAACTGAGCGAAGCCCACGTAACTATACAGAGAGGCTGGACGCAAAAATTGTTAGTGCATGAAAGGAAAGTCCGGTAGAGGCCAACAGACCGATGTCCAGATAACACTCAATTCGACCTCCCATTTTGGTGATTCTGACAGTCGTCCAAATATTTAAGATTTACAATAATTACCACAGTAAACGAGTGGCACCCTGGCAGTAGGTAGCGATCTAAATAGCATTGACTTACAGGACGGGAACGCCTGCTTATAAGTTTGCTTCAACCTCGGCTCCCCACATTCTGTCCACCAACCGAATTAACCACTGACGGGGCCGGGCACACATGTTCCTTCAAGGGCGCGCCACTTGACATGCACCCTGGTATCGGACTCTTTTATACAGGAGAGCCTTTAATTACTCGGGGTGGGAAAATACTAAGAGTAAAAGACCGGAAGGGAAGAGGGAAAGTTCTACAGAAGGTAGCTCAAATAAAAAGTTCCAAAAAAAAGGTGTGGCGACACTGAGGATCGAACTCAGAACCTTTTCGGTTAAGCACATTGTGAGCGAAACGTCATAACCATTAGACCATGTCACCATAAAAATATTTATGCTTAATTGGATACATGAAGCTAACTTTGCTGTTTTCTTGGCTTCGTATCTGCCTCCTTTCAGGCATTCTTCATGCAAGGGGCGCAGCTAAAGCTGGGTTGCGGCATCTCTGGACACCCCTCGCAAACCACTCATTGCAACAGATCCTCGATCGCTCCTAACAGAAGCAAACAGCTGCGTTTCCATACTTTCCTTTCCTTGTAACTGGCACCGTACTGCTTTAGCCCCCCATGGCCGGTCGCTTCGTTCGCGCGTCGAAATATCGTGAGCTTCCCCCGGCCTTTCAGACGGCCCTCCCGCGCCGCACTCCGGCCTAGCAATCAGCTGCTGACGCAATTCCTCAGGGCACGTCTTCGGCAAGTCCACCAGGAAGGAGTTTTGCTACGATAACCTCCATATCAGCCGGAATGCCTGGGATACCAACCTAGTAAAGGTAAGAAGCTCTGCCTTGCGGCTGTCGATGTGCGCGGGGATCGTAGCGCTGATCACCGCCATGCTCGCCCCTAGGCAAACCCCGAATATCTTTCGGTCAATTGGGAATCGAGCGGCGGAGGCGCATTCGCCGTCATCCCCGTCAACGAGCGCGGGAAACTCCCCGACCAGATTCCACTCTTTCGCGGGCACACTGCTTCAGTACTCGACACCGACTGGAACCCGTTCAACGACCGCATCATCGCCTCTGCCTCCGAGGATGGGAAGGTTTTCGTTTGGGAAGTGCCGCGGGATTTCACCCTCTATACCGATGCGGAGGAGATCGAGCATGTCAGCCCATCCGCCAGGCTGACGGGCCATTCAAGGTGCGACTCTCTTTCCTGACTGCGTGAGCATATACAAGTGGTGGACCGAGCTGACCCCTCTTCAGAAAGGTTGGACAGGTCCTCTTCAACCCCGCGGCCGAAAATATCCTCGCCTCTGCCTCGGGCGATTTTACAATTAAGCTATGGGACATCAACACCGGGCAGTCTCCTCTTACGCTCCGACACTCCGATATCGTGCAAAGCCTATCATGGAGCGCAAACGGCGCCTTTATGGTGACCACTTCGAGAGATAAGAAGCTGCGCGTCTGGGACGTCCGTCAGGAGAAACCTGTACACGAGTATACCGGACACGAGGGAGCCAAGAATAGCCGCGCAGTCTGGATGGGGGAGCACAACCGTATCGCCACTACAGGGTTCTCTAGGATGAGTGACAGGCAGATCGCCCTCTGGGAGCCCGGCCGGAAGGATCCGATTGGTGGCTTCACCTCGCTTGACTCGATTTCCGGGGTGTGCATGCCGTTCTGGGGTACGTGGCGCTCGAATCTATCGTGGGAATAGTGATTGGTGCTAACTCTGAATCTAGACGACGGTTCAAGTTGTCTGTATCTCGCCGGCAAGGGGTAAGCTTATGGTGTTCCCGACGAGCACTTTAGAACTCATAGCTAACAACATCAGCGACGGAAATATTCGATACTTCGAATACGAGAACGATAAGTTCGAGTTCTTGTCCGAGTACAAGTCCGGAGAGCCTCAGAGAGGTATTGCCTTCCTCCCGAGGCGTGGTATCAACGTAAGCAAATTGCACGACAAACCTATAGGTTGTGTCAAGAAACTGATCAAAATCAGGTACACGAGAATGAAATCATGAGAGCATACAAGACCGTGAACGACTCCTATATTGAACCCATCTCTTTCACGGTTCCCCGACGAGCAGAAGTTTTCCAAGCCGATATCTACCCGCCCGCAATTGGCCTCAAGCCGGCCATGTCGGCCAAGGAATGGTTAGGTGGCAAGACTGGCGTTCCTGCAAAGCTCGACCTCGAAAGTATCTACAATGGAGACGCGCCGGCCGAAGTCCCGGCGGACTACAAACCTCCGGTTGCTGCGGCGCCTGCGCCAGCACCCGCAGCAAAGCCGGCCCCTAAACCAGAACCTACCCCCGTCACCACACGAGCTCCTCCTCCGTCAACATCGGAGCAAAAGGCCTCGATTTCGGCCATGGCGAATAAGTTCCAGGACGACGAGGAGTATGATGACGATGATGCCGAGACGTCCAGCTTTGAAGAAGTAGCGAGGCCAACCCAGAGAGCGGCTCTCCCCGTTCGATCCGAAGCAAAGGCCCCAGCTCCAATCAAAGCTACCCCTTACACACAGGCCAAACCTCCATCCCCTATCAAATCACCGCAGCAACACTCGCCGACCATGTCGCGAAGCGCAGCCGCGCCGGTCCAGGCGTTGGCCTCATCGGGCGCGTCGGTTGAGGCTTCGCTCACGCAGATCAAGCAGCTTATCGAGCAACAGACCAAGATAATCAACGCCCAGAGCGAGCAGATTGGGCACCTGACCGACGAGGTTGATACCCTGAAGAAGCGGTTCGGGTCGGGGTCCCAGGACCAAAGTGAGAGGATCCGGCAGTTGGAGCTTGAGCTAGAGGAGGCAAGGTCCTGATTGGCTGGTCCAGCTACTTAGTTAGGTAGACGGCGTCGTACGTATCAGTGTGTGGTTAGGATCCTCTATGATGAATGACAATATCCAGGTGTGGACAAAAACTTGGTGTTGGGGAGAGTAATGGCAGGTTCCCGCTCTCTTCGACATGGCCCCAGAATATTGAGCTGGAAAATCATGGACTTGGTTCAACTCGACACCGAAAGGGCCGGGCCGTCCGGCCTGTTCCCGCTTGCATAGAGTGATTCGATTGTCCAAACCACGACATGGGTTCCTGGCAACAAACAGGCTTTTACGCTCTTCCGGATTGGGTTCTTTGTCTGCCAGTATGGTGCCGCCATCCTGTTATAATATCCTTGTTGCTAGTGCTTTCAAGTAGGTTGTCTCAGCTCTTTGATAACACTCTTCATGCTAGTCCTAAGGTCCTTTGTTAGTCAACCCCTTTCCTTCCCAAGGGGTTGTTTTGACGGTCTACTCGTAGTCCAGGACGCAGGGCTCCTCGCTTTGCTTCTGAATCCTCCTTTCTGGCCTTGATTCAGCCGAACACACGACTGAGTAGTTGAATGGAGGTAGCTCACCCGTAGAATGTTAACAACGAAGGGAGCAGCCAGCAACTGATGAATCGCCCACTTTGCTGACACTGATGGGTTTATATCAAGTGTTCCAAGTCCCATTCGATAGCCCAGGTAAAATCATCGACCTTGCTACCAAACTCCATATAAGCCCGTACACAAACCAACATGTCTCGAGCTAAGACGACAGCAGAACCCCCGAAAGGCAGTCCGGAGTGGCGAGCCAAGAAGCTCGCCAACGCGGCAGCCGATAGAGAGACGCGAAAGTCTTCGTCCGCGCGCTCGAGGGCCGTCTTGTATGTGGAACTCAGGGCCTGTAGGCAAGCGTACAGACACCTCCTTCCCTACCGACCTCCCACCGCCCGGGAACATCTCGTCAAGTCTGCCGAGGTACTCACCGGGACCGTCACTGGGGACACAATAGCCACCGCCGAAGCCCTCGCGGCCTATTACTCCGCGCCTGTCACTACCGAGTCTTCTGCGGCCGACCCGACTCCTCCGCCATCCGTCGCATGCCTGACCGGCATCCCCATCACGGGCCACGACTATGGCGCCACGACACGGGTTGTCCGCGAGGTGACGATCGGCGGCGAGCGCGAGGAGACGGCGCCGCTTCGCTTCCAGGTCTTCTGCATGAGGCAGAAGCGTAACAAGAAATACCTAGACGGTGACGCCCGTTGCTTACGCTGCGTGGTCCTCGGGATGCACTGCTCTCTAGAGTGGCCTGCCAACGGCGGCGCCGCAAGATGTAACCGCTGCGTTAGGAACGGATGTGCGTACTGTGTGCGGGTGTTGCCCGAGGGGCTGGAGAAGGCACCGGACGATCCCGGCAACGAGAGGGGCAAGCCTGGGTATGGTTATTTGACCGTTCCAGGGATGCCGGGGGCAAAAGACCTCGTTATCTATATCCGTGACACAAGGGCGCCAGATCCGGATGTGTTGCGAGATGTGGCAATGGAACTGCTCCAGGAGAAAGGCACCGACGTGTGTGGTGTCTTGATGAGCACCGACGAGCAGAAGGCTTTCGTATTACCTAGTTGGCAGAGACAGGTGGTCAAATGGCGGGAGCTTGAGGAGGCACGGGATGTAGCGTGGGCGAAAGAGTGCGAGAGAACAGGGCTGGATCATCTTCTCCCCGTACGGAAGGAGGGCGACGAGCAGGCCTTCAAGCAGCCGACATGGGAAGAATACTTTGAACGGAGGCAGCAGGAGTCGGGGCTCACACCTGATAGAGCCAGACAGTGGACTATGTGGAACACCTGGGGTATCCTTGGGTGATAGGCCGTTCAACTGTTTATTAGTCTTACCCGATGTGTCATTAAGGAAAGAAGTGGAGAATAAAAAGGGGTATGTTGTGTAAGCTACGTGACGAACGAAATATCGCTCCTTCTAAGTCCCCTTAGTAGTAGGTAACTAACATGATTTGTTCGACTGTACTACGCACGAGGCATGTGACGTTCGCTTGAAGAGACCTTCGAAGTAGAGGTCATTGGGACTACTTCGCTGTTCGGAGAGAAAAACTGCTTTGAAGTGAATGGGTTACACATCTATATGCTTTCTTATGGGTGCCTCTACTACGCATTGTCTTTGTTATATCAGCGAAGGAGGCTTATACAAGGCCACTGCTCACAAACTCCATAGCATCCAAGGGAACCAACGTAGGGAAGACTCCGGTTGCTGCCTCGTCGAGATCAACAGCATCCCTCACCGGGTCGACCAACCCCCCTATCTCCTGGATCTGTGCAACGACATCCGGATCGTCCAGGCGGCCAAGCACTTCCAAGTCACCAACCGCAACCGCGCGTTCCACCTCCGTCAACGGACGTCTCCTCTCCACCCTCAACGCCGCCGCAGCCCCCGCCTCACCCTCCCACCCACGGCCCGGATCCCCCGGCGTCCGCCGGTTCGAATACGCCACGAGATTCCCCCTCCGCACAACAACCACGTCGTCCACAGCAGGCGACTCGTCCACAAACGCCACCGCATCGTCCAGCCCCGCGTAACTATCATCATGGACCTTCCGCGGCGTCAGCCTCAGCGGCAGCCTCCCCGACCGCGCCTCCGGCAGGCTCTGGTGGAACCGCACCAGGATCCCCAGCCTGCTCAGCGCCTCCGGCACCGCCAGCACCGCCACCCGCACGACGTACCCTCCCCCGCGGAACGCGGACGTGAGGCTGCAGAAGTCGTCCGGGTGCCGGCACGCCGACTCGACCAGCACGTCGACGCGGTTCTCGACCGCGCGTCCGCACGCCATCGTCAGCCACCGCCGCGCGTCGCTGCCCGTCGCCGCCGACGCGATCGCCGGCTTCTCGGCGACGATGCGCGCGTACGAAGGGTGGTACGCCTTGTACGTGTCGGCGATGAGGTGCGCCGGCGTCCGCCCGATCGCGACCATCGCGGCCCGCACCACGGGCGCCAGGCGCGTCTTGCCCGCCCCCGTCTGGCCGACTAGGAGGACCGCGAGGGGCTGCTTGCCGTCGTCGCGGTGGTGGTGGTGCTGGATGGCTGGCTGCAGCTCGTTTGGCACGACTTCATCCTCAAATATCCTCCGGGACTCGGCGTCGGAGAGGATGTAGGAATTGAATGCCATGACACTATGCGCGAGGGGCTCTGCGAAGAGGAGGGCAGCAGACGTGTCGGCTCTTCAAGATGAAGGTAGAAAGCCCACAGTGTTTATCCAGTGCAGTGACACCGTGTAATTCGTCAACTTCACGACTTAGGAATAGTACTTGTCGTACTTTGGAGGTTTTGTAACCCGTGCAAAGGAAGGTAGTTGACCTATTGAGACTTGCCCATCCCGTAAAAGCTGACGTTAGCCGCTTCTAGACAAGTCCTTAGATTCCTCCCAGGCCGAGCAAAACGAACGTCCTGCCGCACTTCCCGCTAATCATGCAACATTGAACTGGTACTGTACCATAAGACGGCCGACTAAATAACCCCCTTTTCCTTAGCAGATAGATCTAAAGAGTCTCCAAATAAATGACTCCCAAGGGCAAGAACCATACGAGGCGCTTCTCACATAAGATTCGAATATCCTCACAGGAATAGACCATTGATAGCATTCACACTTTCTTCATTTGTGTATCTGGGTGTGTTCGCCAAGGGACCTCCTCGACATACACCATAGCTATGCTCGTCATGCTAAAAAAGACGCATTCTAGACGGCTGGCTGTCTCATCCCCCGGGCAAATGCAGAATGGAATATTCCCCCAGGAGAACAATCTAGTTTATACACAATTTTTCTGGCAGTGAACATGAAATTGTAGCCGTTTTGAAACAGACCAAAGTAACCCGCCAGAAAATGAGAAGAAAACAAAAGACACAGCGACAAGCGGGATGGGTAGGCGAAGATAAAACCCCCGATCCTGCCTTGCCCAAACGCCTGTAGTCGGCAAACAGCTGATCCTGAAAAGACCAATAGAAAAAGACAGAAGTCGCTGCTCTGATGAGTGCGTACAGACGGGCCGAGAGGAAGTATTCCACCTCGAGCTGAAAACCCGTTTCCCATGGGGTATTTGGCCTAGGTGCAACCGCGCCATTAACCCCCACCCCCAAAACACACCGGTCTGGTCCGGTGCTCGGTTATGCGGTCCATTGACGCCCGCGTGGTCCTGCCGAAGTACTCCGGAAATCCGTAAAAAAGGAAGGAAAACACGAAACCCTCCTTGAGAAACAAAAACGCCTGCCGAGAATAGTGAAAGAGAAGGTTAAGCTCGCCGACACCCCCGACACACATCGCCGCCTAGCAAGCCCCGCCTCGTAGTGCGACGCTTTGCACCTCGGAAGGATGTGGCCGGAGTAAAGTGGTGGTCGGGAAGGTGACCTGATGCATCAACAACTCCAATGTATGATTCGCCTTTTGCAAAATTAGAAAAACACAAAACAATAGTTCTTTTGAGAAAAAGGGGGCCATGAGTCTGAGACCCGCGAACATCTGGGTTCACTGGGATGTTATTTTTGGCGAGAGGAACGAAGATGAAGGGTGGCCGTGGGGCCAAAAATCGTAATGTAACGGGATATGTCATGAATCGTGGTCATAAGTAAGTGGCTCCATTTAGGAGTTGTGGGATGATGGTATGTTTCGCGGTGTGAGATCGCCACTTCGTCGTTGGGCTAGGTACTGCTGCTGCTGTTGCTGGGCCTTGGAAGCTGTTGCGATCATGTGCAGCTTCTTTCGCACAGTTCCAAGCCTTCCGGTGACCATTTGGATGACTGCCTAGAGTTAGTACCGGTGATACACAGAGAAAACCCGGAAAGATGGGAGGAGAGGTGTGGTGGCATCATCGTACCCTTCTGGACGGCCTGCTGGTCCTCCGAGTTCATCTCACTCGGGCTCGCTTCCCTCATGGCAGCCCTTTCCCTATCATCCTTCGCTGAGCTCGAGACACGTCTCTTAGAAATGTCATCCTCGTTGTCCAGTACCGCTTCCAGCATCCTAATAGCTGTAACGTAGGATAGTTCGCAGCCGGGGAGATCCTCGTTTGCGATTTCGTTGATGGCAGCTGCGCGGCTCATCTCCAGGGCACGGTCATACATCAGCTTCTCCGCGCTGATGCCCGGGGACAGGAACACGTCTTCGCCACTAGCGCTGCCGATAGAGTTCGTGGTGGTCCGGTTGCTCGGGTGGCTGGGATGGTCCTCGGGCAACTGCCTTTGTGCCTCGACAAGTTTTAACCGGACGACCTCGGCCTTCTCCAAAACCTCGTTAAAGCGGGACCTTATCCACTGGACGGCCGAATTGATCCTCAGGGATAGTGTCTGGATGTTGGAGGATTCACGGGCAGACGAGAGCAGCCCGCCGTTAGTGGGCTCTGTTCGATTCTTGCGAGACCACCACAAACTGGCGATATCCATGGACTTGGCGAGCAGGGTAAGCGCCTTCACATACAAGACTAGCGCTTCCTCTGACAAGGAAACAATAGCTTCCACCGTCAGTCCTAGATCGTCTTCGGAGGATACCCGGTCGGCGGGAATGCCCCCAAGGCCGTGGTCCATTGAAGGTGTCAGTGGCAAGAGTTGCTTGTATTTGACCTCGGCGAAGCCGTAGACGACATCGCTGCGTGTTGCGTATTCCTCGACGCATTGGGCGACCCGAGCGTCCTCGTCAACGGGGGCGCTTTGCTTCCCATCGCCGATCAGGCCGACGGGGGCCGACGGTGTCGGGTACGCCGGGAATGGGCTGTAGAGCTGCGGCGGTGACGTTCCCTTCCCAAGGACGTGTGGGGAGTACTTAAATCCGAACAAACGTAAACTTGCATCTTGGATAGCCCTGCTAATGTAGGATTTGGCGGAACCCGGGCTTCCGGACACATTCTTGTCATAAGACGGATGCCGGTAATGATCGATCTTGCCCTGTGCGACCTGTGTATTACGGGACGGAATAGCGGGGACAGCACCAGTAGGTGATGTAGGGCTGCCTTGTTGTGTGGCTCGTCGGACGATCTGTTTTGATGTTGCAGGGGGCGGATGGCGATTGGCAGCCATTTCATCAGCAAAGGCATTGACCTCAACGTGCTTTTTCTCGACGAGAACGTAGTCACGCTCGAAAGCAACTTCTTGCTCTGCCTGCGTCTGCCCGGCGCTAGCCCTCGACTGGGTCTTTGTCCAGCCCCTGGAAGACTCTTCTGTATCTGACGATGCGGAGGATCGATTCTCACGGGCTGGCTGTTTGAGAGACGCGTTTGACGCCCTGTGCCGTCGCTCGGAGATGTACCCTGGGCGCGTCGGTGCTGATGTGGACGGCTGCGGCTGTTGCTGTTGCTCTTGCTGCGGCTGTGGCTGTGGCCGGTGCCGAATGCCTAGGCCCTCGCGACCAGGGGAATATCCCATGCTAGACGGTTGAGCCTGCTCTAGGGGGTTCGGTTTGGCCTCGGTGGGAGTGGCAAGAGGAGATGACCGTCTCGGCTTAGGTGAAAGGGGTGCATTATCGCGACCTCCGTCCTGATCCGTGGGGGTTCGCCTGAAGGACGATTTTCGGACAGGCGGGGGCTCATCTGTCTTCACTGCGGCCCTGAGATCCCTCGGGGCTCGACGCTCCTCCTTAGGGATATCGTCGTCGACTAAGTTGGGAATTGGGCCTGTGACTACAGGGTGGTCGAAGAAATTCTCAAAACTCAGACGCTGTACCGGGTTGCGCTTTAGCAGCGCGCGGATCAAAGACTTCATCTCGGTGCTAACAACGCTTTCTCGGGGAAATCTGATCTGGTCCTCGGCGGCCTCAATCTTTCTGAGAAGCTCAACGTGGTTGCTTGCTCTGAAGGGCGGCCGTCCGGTGACCATCTCGTGCAGTACTGTGCCTACCGACCACAGGTCTGCCTTGGCGTCGTACCGTTCGTAGCGGAGAATCTCGGGGGCCATGTATAGCGGTGAGCCGCAGAGCGTCTCTGCGAGGGACGTTGAGGGGAGGACTCGGGCAAAGCCGAAGTCGGCGAGCTTGAGCATCGGCATAGAAGCCAGCCCGGCGATGGGCATAAGGGAATCATGGCTGGCACTCAAGACCTGCTTGGTGGTTTTGTTGGCCTCCCGGAACTGGGGAGACGGGAGTAGGAGGAGGTTTTGCGGCTTGACATCTCGGTGGACAAAGTTTCCTTCCCTCAGGAACTTGAGGGCGCTTGCTAGTTGTTTGAGAAAGTGACGGGTGACGACTTCGTTGAGACCCGAGTTAGGGGTGACCGGGTACTTGCGGGCGATCTCCTTGGTGGCAAGATTTGTGTGCAGCTTATCCCTCTTCTTGATGAACAAGGAGAGGTCGCCGAGTTCGCAATACTCCATTATTAAGTTGATATGGGTGGCGGACTCGACGCAGTCATGCAGGGCGACGATGTGGGGATGTCGGAGGGTCTTGAGAATCTTGATCTCCCCGTAGAGGTTCTCCTTCAGCTTCTTGTTTAACCTTGCGAGTTCGACGGATTTGATAGCCACGAGAGCGCCGGTGACCTGTCACACGAGTTATGTTAGCCCGGATTACTGCTACGAGACGGCATTCTGTGCAAGTGGGCGGACTCGAAGCTAACCTTGTGCCTGCCAGAGTACACCTGGGCGAAGCTTCCCTTCCCGATCTCTTGGTCGATGACGAACTGGCCGATGGAATCGACGTTGTGCCTAGCATGCCGGCTCGAGCCGGAGGAAGAGGTTCGGCCAGCCATGGCTTCCTGTAAATGGGGTATTGGCGAGGACAGGAAGAGCAAGCTGGAGGGCCGGGGGTTTGCGAGGTAGCCCGGGGGCTTATAGGAGTGGGAAGACGTTGGCGACTGTGTTCGTCGTCATGTACACGTCTGGAGGGTTGAATGTAGGGTGAGATAGGTTGGCCGATGGGAGGGGAGGAGGGTAGGACGACGCAAGGAAAGTGAGGGAGAGGTCGCGGCTCGTGTGTTCAAGGTCTAGGCGGCGGTTTGTTCCCGATAGGTCTGGGTTGACTAAGGCAGAAGCCAAGTTGAGGATGGCCGGGGGCCGGCGACCGGGGGGGCGGAATGGAAAGGGAGCTGCTGGCGCAGGCTAGTTTGGATCAGGCGGAAATGTTGGATGGTTGTCGACTAGTAAGTCGCCAAGGTTGGACAACTGACAGAACACTCGACCTGTGGGAGGTACGGTTGGTTATGTACTCGAAAACCCGCAGTAGGACGGAAACTGATTGTCTTGGGCAATAGGTGAAGTGCAGAGGGTAAGCTCCAGCAGGTGGTGGGACCTATGGCTGAAGCTCCCGCTGGCTGGGTGGACTGTGGTAGACCAACTGGATGACTCGAACTTGGGGAGGCGCAGATGGCCCATGCACTGCTTCGCGCTGGGAACAGATGCCCGAAGAAAGACGCGATGGTTGAAAGGAAGAGAGAAAGGAAGAGAAAAAGGACGAAGAGCCGAAGACGGGCGATGCGATAGATAGGGTTCAGAGTTAAGGGTAGGTATTAGGCTATGTAGGGCGGGTTAGGAAGAAAGGTTGATGGTTTGGAGGTTGATGGGCGATGATGGGCGATGATGGAGAAAGAAGCGACTGGCTGACTGACTGACATACAGTTTTTGGGCCGTCAAGGATGACCGTTAAGGAGCTAAGCAGTGAACAAAAAAAAGAAGTCGATGCAAGTCGGGGGCGAACACCCTGGTTATGATTAAACCAGCTGTGACAAAGCTTTCGTAAGTGTACAAGTACCAGAAGATAGAACACAGGGGGGCGAGCAACCGGGAGAACCTCGACGGCCGGCAGCAGGCTGGATGATTTGACTGACTGACGACTGCTTGAACGGAACGCTCGTGATGTGATGGAGACCATGGGACTGAACTGAGTGGGGCAAAACGGGGGGTTTGGAACTTTGGATGGCCACCCAAGGGTCCCCACCGAGCGAGGTAGGTAGGTAGCTCGGAAGTAGCCCCAGTGAACTCAGGGTCCCAGGGACAAGCATTAAACCACCCTAGCTGAGTACAAGGACGGTACTTCCATTCACCCCAACAGCTGCCCATCTGCTCTGTCCCCAGAAGGGTTAGTAGCGCCAAGGCGGTATACGCGATAAGGCTTCCGATAAGATCGCCAATCATGGGCTGCCTGAGATGGACCAGACGATGGGCGTTCACAAACAGGAAGGGGGCTTGATTAAGCGACGACTTAGCTGTATGCCTCTGCCGTATGCCGACCGATACGAATCTCCCATGAGCTATCTATCTGCTGTGCTACACAAAAGTTTCTCTAATCAAGGAGGCAGTTTGAGCAAAAAGCCTGCAGCAAATCGCCAGGAACAGCAAATTAGGGGGGTGGAGAGAGAGACACTGGCGACTTGGACATTCATCCGTAGTCGAGGCTGGCGAAATAGCATCCCTGCAACAGCGAATCGTCCCTTGGAGGTATCACTACTGCCCATATGCGTTGAGGGAAACTAGATCAGTATGCGTAGATCGAGGAGACAGACTAGTGCAGAAAGAAGTTGATGCGCCGCGCCGGCTCAATGCCTGCACACTCTCTGGTCCCTACGTTTTGCGCCATTGCAATCCCCGACAGGCTCTGGAGATGCCGAACATCTGATCGCGTAATGTAACATCATCACTAGAACAGCACTTTTACGTGGGTGGCTCTTTGCTCCCTCGTTAATTACTACGTGTTAGGACTCCCCGTCTCTTCCCCGACAACAGAACTGCAAGCGGACGCAGGGAGCGGAGACCCCATCAAGTTGGTTCGCACTTTGTAGTGGCATGTTAGGTACTACCCATAACTTATAAGTAGGGCCTATGTAAGATGGTGTCAGGAAGTTTCGAGGTGAGGTGGACAATATGCGACCCACAGGAGGAGGGTATTGTGTATTCGATCGACATGACGACTGCAAGACGAGCGAGGATGGAGTGGCACAGAAGACCGTTGGTTGGATGCAGCTTGAAGCCACCACGCCCTTTCACTTCGACATTAGCACCTTCGAAAGTCCTCAGACTGCTCTCTAACAGCATGCTCGTCGCTTTTGGTATCCATCCATCAACACATACTTCCCCTTCTCTGTACCCCCAAACGTCCATTTACTCACCACCTGCAGGCCGTGTGGCAGACAACCCCACTCTCCCGACGGCCATACTATCCCTTACGCATACGCATATCACCTTCAGCGCTACCTGGGTACAAGGTACTTTCGCAGTCAGGTGCCATCATCCCAACAAACAAGTGGAGCCGAGCCCCACCCGCATCAACTGAGAGTCGTCACACGTCATTGGTCCCCCCCGAGGCTCTGTAAGAGCAATGAACCTCAACGTCCATGCTCGAGCCGGCCCAATCAAGCCTCGGTGGGCTCCAGGCTGCCCTTCCTCTCTCCTTTCTTTTTACGCTCTCCCGTCTTTCCCCCTTTGTTTCGGTCCGGCAACAAACCTGTGGCACCCGCGTAGCCGCCTAAAAGGCTACCAAACTTCACGAAGCGATACTACCACACACGCACGCGCGCACACACACACACACACGCACACACACCCCCCTTGTGTGGGGTTGCGTGGGCGGTGGTTGTGTGGTGGACGGCAAAGTGCCAACCTGCAGCTTCCAGGCACACCACCGCCAGTCAATTCTGCATATTGCCTGGTGTCAGGCCAAACTCGACTGTGCGGGTCGAGCCTTGAGTCCTTGACAGACTAGGGTCTGCCGTTGGCTCCATTCACTTTGATCTATTACACTGCCATCTCGGGGCTACCGACAACTGTGTCAGTATTGCGCAGTAATAGGTATATCATGGAGAGACATGGAGACTCTCCTACCCGCATTCAACGCCCGAGATCCAAGCCAATGTTACGACGAATCCCTCACGTGCATGCGCCTTGACAAACCCACACGGTGGTTTCAACGTATAAACGCACATGCCTATCAGCCCCAAGTATCTGTCCCCACAATTACAACTGCAGCATTCCCTCCCTTCGACTAATCGGAGAGAGCCTGCCGTTCCTGCACCTGCAGATGGTGCGTGTGTGCGTGTGTGTGTGTGTGTGTGTGTGTGTGTGTGCGAGCGGCCACGGCCCTGAATGGGGGAGAGCTTCTGACCCCTACAACTGGACCGGCCAACCCCAGATCTTGGTCTAGGACTCAGACAAGGCAGCCACCGGTGCGCCTACAAGCCTCCCGGATTGAACTCACTCCCGGCTAGCCGACCCTGACCTTCTTTTCGTGCTGTGCGGTGTGAGATGGCTGAGGCTACCTTGCCTGGCTGGCCAACTAGCTTGGCATCGGTGCGTCACGGGGAAGACGGGGACGCAAGCTGCAGGCACTTCACGGGGACTCTTGTTTTGTCTGTCTTCCATTTTCTATATGCACGACAGTGTTGTCTGGCCCATGGGGCTGCCACGTCTGCCACCACCCCCCTCCCAAGACTAGACCAATATCTTTTGCTGTGCCCGTATCGAAAGACAAGACCCTTTCGCCGCTCAATTGATGCGTATGCATACCTGATCTAGGCACACGTGCCCCCTTTTTGAAATCCGGGGCTCCTACGTTCCCAATATCCTCCCCCCGTTTGGTTCGCCCAAAAGCACAAAACTCGGTATGACAAGCAGTCCGGCCAGTCAGATGCGCCAATCTCAGGAGTTGCTCCCTTTGCAAAGGTTCTAGCCCAACCGGATGGACCCGTCCGTAAAACAACACCCCCTTTTTTCCGTCCACACCCGGACTAGTGCTCCTCTGCCTTCTTCGCCGTAGGCAGCTCTTTCAACGCTTCCCCAATGATGCCGATCGCCCTGCGTAGCTCCTCCTCGGTGATGATTAACGGGGGAGTGAACCGGATGATGTTGCCGTGAGTCGGCTTGGCCTGTTTTGCGTGCATATACTGTTAGCCGTCGCTGCGTCGAGGAGAGAGGAAGATGCGATGATCATCAGTCACGAGTCACTTACCAGCAAGCCCTTCTCTTTCAGCAGAATGCATACGTCCCATGCCGTTCTGCCTCCGGCAGCCGCCTCGTTTATCACCACGGCGTTCAACAGGCCCTTGCCACGTATCGTCTGGATAATGGGG
>Ga0164242_10001267_pt1 | contig 29921 bp, 26 predicted proteins | sample OricomgcompostMG_FD_108783 | JGI IMG/M metagenome (GOLD analysis project Ga0164242, IMG submission 108783) | Miracle-Growth compost microbial communities from Emeryville, California, USA - Original compost - Miracle growth compost (MG) ...
CGCGCCCTCATGGTAGAAATCTTTGTCCTCGATGGCAATGGTCGCCTCTTTCATGTAAGGCGATATATCTTTCCCATCCACTGGTATACGTTTAAACGCGTCGTAATCCTGGAAGAGTAGCGTTTTGCCGGTACGGTCGTAGTAGGCGATGCTGCCGCCGGAGTTACCACTGTTGATGTCTTGGATCTTCGGCAGGTCTTTGCGGAAATAGGCGAACAGACCCACCACGAATAGGAATACGACGACGAAGCCGATACCGGCGACCTTGAGCGCCATGATGGCGCCATCGCGACTGAACCAATACCGATAGAGACGCTTGGGTTCCAGACGGTATAGTACGCGCTTCCAGCGTTCTTTAGGCAGGGTACTCAGATAAGCGGCCCGTCGCTGGGCTTTGGCCTCCCGGCCGGCTTTCATACGGTCGCTTAACGAGCGGTTTACCTTGATGGTCTTGCCGCTCTTGGTCGTAAAGGTGTTCTTGGCAGTGCGCCGCGGGCGCCGACTCGGTTCACTCATGTTGGATTTGTTAGTCTCTCGTCCTCACTTGATACTGATGCTAAGTATAGCAAATTTTAGCGTCGCACAAGCGCTTTATTTCTGCGTTTTAGGCAGCTGTCCTTAAGATAGTACCGCCTGCCTACCCGATACGGTATACTAGTGGCCATATGACACTCTCCGAAGAACTTACCTGGCGTGGTTTCGTGAACCAGACTACATACAAAGATATAACGGCCCTCGACGGCGACCCAATCACGTTCTACTTTGGCGTTGATCCAAGTGCCGACAGTATGCAGGTGGGAAATTTCGCCATGGCTATGATGGTGCGTCACTTCATTGACCACGGGCACAAAGTCATACTGTTGGTGGGTGGAGCGACCGGTATGATTGGCGACCCTGACGGCAAGAAACAGGAACGTGACCTCAAGTCGCTCGAAGAAATACAACATAACAAGTATGCTATTGCCGCCCAGTACCGTCAGATCTTCGCCGGCAAAGATTTTGAAATCGTAGATAATTATGAGTGGTTCAAGGGTCTTGGTTACCTGGAATTCCTACGTGAGATAGGCAAACATGTGCCCATGCGTCAGATGCTAGGCCGCGAGTTTATCCAGACGCGCCTGAAAGATGATGGTGAGGGCATATCATATGCCGAGTTCAGCTATGCGCTCATACAAGGCTATGATTTTCTCTATCTGTTCCGAGAAAAGGGCGTGACGTTGCAGGTAGCTGGGGCGGACCAATGGGGCAACAGCATTGCCGGCGTGGAACTCATCCGTCGCATCGCAGGGGGAGAAGCCCATGTGTGGACAGGGCCGCTCGTCGTCAACAAGACTACGGGCGTGAAATTCGGCAAATCCGAAGCCGGTGCGGTCTGGCTCGATCCTGTCAAGACCACCCCGACTCAGTTCTACCAATTCTGGATTAACTGTGATGACGCGGGTGTCGAGGATTATCTCAAGATTTACACTTTGTTATCTAAAGAAGAGATCGATGCCGTTATGGCGGAACATCAAACGGCTCCACAACATCGCCGAGCCCAGATCGTGCTCGCCGAAGCAGTGACCGAACTGGTGCATGGGCGTGAGGCGATGGAAGTCGCGCAGCGTGTCACTAATCTTTTGACTGGTAAATTGCAGGTCGGTGAAGCGAGCGACAGGGACCTGGCGGAAATGCGGAAAGAGATTCCCGCTATTGCCGGTCCGACTGACGGATCTATCGTAGATGCATTGGTAGCAAGCGGCCTAGCGGGCTCTAATACCGAAGCGCGCCGTTTCTTATCTGAAAATGCCATCAGTGTCAACGGCCAGAAGGTACAGCGCGATACATTCACGCCGGATGACTTCCAGAACGGCCGCCTGCTGCTACGCCGGGGTAAAGCGTTTAAAGATTCGGCGCTCGTCGAACTCGAAGGCTGAATGCGCAGAACGGTCGGTACGCTGCTAGGTAAGTCGGTCGCGGGAGCGGTGCGGCTGCGCGGCAAGAGTGGCGGTCAGGCTCTGCCGGGTCTGGTCGTCGAGACATTGGTACCTGGCTATCTCGGCGTGATGCTGCGCCAACTGCCTCAAGGTGTGGTCATTATCACTGGTACCAACGGCAAGACGACCACCACGAAAATGGTGGTGGAGCTGTTGCTGGCCCACGGCATGCGGGTCCTGACCAACCCGACCGGTAGCAACCTGACCCGTGGCATTATCAGCAGCGTCAGCCAGCAGGCGAAGCGTGGCGGACGCCTCCCATTCGACATCGCCGTCTTCGAGTTGGATGAGGCCTACGCCCGTCAGTTTACCGATGTGGTCAAACCTCGGTTCGTACTCGGTTTGAACGCCAGCCGCGACCAGCTCGACCGCTTCGGCGAGGTCGATGTCGTGGCCCGGCTGGTCAGCGAGACGATGCTAGCTGCTACCGACGGTATCATCGTGAACGCTGATGATAAACGTCTCAGTGCCGCCGTGTCGTCCGCAGACGTACCCATAGCGTATTTTGGAGTTGCACCGCAACTGCTTACATATTTCCCGCGTGACGACGAGCTGGTAGCGGTGGATGGCCCGGAACCGACGCTCGAAGCTGCCGACGTGCCGCTCGGCGTGGAACTGCTGGCGTTCGAAGACGACCAGGCGACGTACCGTATGGCTGGCCAAGAACTCAAAGCGCGTTTGCAGGTAACGGGTCAGCACAATTTCCAGAATGCTGCCGGCGCGTTAGCGCTTGTCCGGGCCGTTCTGCCGGACGTTGATCCGACGGAACTTCTGGAGGCACTGGCCGCCGTGCAGCCAGCCTTCGGCCGTGGTCAGGAATATACCTTGTTGAATGGCTCGAAATTGCAGCTGAACCTGGTAAAGAATCCGGCCAGTTTCCGCCAGGGGCTCGCTTCGTACGTACAGAAAGGCACTTCGCTGATGATCGCCATCAACGACCGGGTGGCTGACAGCCGCGACATGTCATGGCTTTGGGACATTGACTTCACCAGCCTGGCCGGCCGGACGGTGATGCTAACGACCGGTTCACGGGCGGTCGATATGGCACTGCGCCTGCAGTACGACGACATACCGGTCGGCAGCGTGGAACCGGATATCGAAAAGGCACTCACTGCCTTTGCCCGCCTGCCCGGCGACAAAGTGATATTCGCCAGCTACACCGCCATGCTGCGGCTGCATGCCTTACTCGAAAAGAACGCGGGGAAAGATTTATGAAACTGCACATCGTCCACATTTACCCGAACGAGATGAACACTTACGGCGACCGCGGCAACCTGCTGGTGCTCAAGAAACGCGCCGAGTGGCACGGCTTGGAATCGGTTATCCATTATTACCACGCCGGCGATGCGTTCCCGAAGCAGGCCGATATCGTGCTCGGCGGCGGCGGTGAAGACCGGGCGCAGGATGCTATCCAGGGCGACATCTTGCGGATCGGCGATAAGCTGCACGCCCTGGTTGCGGCTGGCGTGCCGATGCTGATGGTCTGCGGGACCTATCAGCTGTTCGGCAAACGGTTCATCACCCACGAGGGGAGGGAGATAAAAGGCATCGGCATCTTTGATGTCGAGACATTCGGCGGCGACAAACGGCTCATCGGCAATGCTGCCGTGGAGACGGCCGATTTCGGTACACTGTACGGGTTTGAGAACCATAGCGGCCGCACCAGGCTCGGGGCCGCCCAGCAGCCGCTCGGTACGGTCATCCGGGGTAACGGTAACAATGGTGAAGACAAAACCGAAGGTGCCCGGACTCACAACGCCATCGGTACCTACCTGCACGGCCCGCTGCTGCCGAATAATCCGAAATTGGCAGATAGCCTTCTGATACTAGCGCGGCCCGAATTAACAGATACGCTTAGCGCGGCATACGACGACCTGGCCGAGCGTTCCCGAGCCAATGCCCGTACTCGCAAATACTGAGATTATTAAGCTTATTCGCTGAACCGGTAAGCCTGCAGCGCCGGAATAGTAGTGGGCAGTTGGTCGGCCGTGTTGCAGTGGCCTTGCATGACGAGATAGCCCTCACCAGCGGCGAGCTGCAGGTAGCCTAGTTCCAAGCCGCCCATGAGCTGTGCATCACTGCCGCCGGTCAAACTGAACTGATGGAGTTCGTATTGCTGTGTTCCGGTTTTCGTCACTATGGTGGCCGTAGGGGTGTCGACCGGGGTCATCGTGCCGCCGCTAGCAGAGAGATCGTCGTGCTGGTTCTGAAGTTTTGCGGTCACATTTACCGTGCCTGTTTTATGCTCGATAGAGGTGAAGCAGGAATGATCCTGATCGTCGCTGAACAAGGCCATTGAAGTTTTGTTGGTCGGGCCCTTGTACCAGCCGGCCGCGCCGGTGAATGTGAACTCCGACGGTGTGGCGGCGCCGGTTACCGGCTTGGTCGGGGCCGTGGTGTCGTGAGTGCCGGGTTTGATAACCAGTACGCTATAGATAGCGGCGGCGATGATGAGCACTGCTAATGTGCCGACGGTATAACGATTAAAAATGCTTAGTTTGTGTTTTTGCTGCATAATTGCACTATACCGCGTTTGATGCATATCGGAAAACCCCTAGGACCTTCGGCATCCTAAGTGGACAAAGTATACTGGAAGGTATGGAGCTAACGAGTCCGGTTACGGCCGTGAAAGGGGTAGGTGCGGAGCTAGCTAAGAAGCTGGCGGTTTTGGGCGTGCAGACGGTGAGTGATCTGATCGATTATCTGCCACGGCGGTATGAAGATTATTCCGAAGTGGTGGACATCCGTGACACCAGACCGGGGCCTGTTACCATCAAAGCCGTGGTGAAACAGGCGACCGGCCGCTACGTGCGCCGGGGTATGCATATCACCGAGGCGGTAGCCAGCGATGATACCGGCAGCATGCGGCTGATCTGGTTCAACCAGCCGTACCGGGCCGCCGGGTTGAAAGCGGGAGCGGAGTACTACTTTTCCGGCTTATTCGAGTTGAGCCACCAGCACATGCAGATGACCAGTCCGAGTGCCGAGCTGGTCAGCGATTTCCCGGTCAATACGGCGCGGATCGTACCGGTTTACCGCGAAACGAAGGGTTTGACGAGCAAGCAGATCCGTAAGGTGATAGGGAATTGCCGGGCATTGATACGCGCCCTGCCGGAAACATTGCCAGCGTGGCTGGTGCAAGAGCAGACACTGCTAAGCCGGGCACAGGCGACCCTCGCTATGCATTTTCCGGAAAGTTCCGAGCAGCTACAGGCGGCCAAGCGCCGTTTTGGTTTCGAAGAAGTCTTCGGGCTGACGCTGGCATCGTTACTGAACAAGCAAGAACTGGCCGCAGATGAATCGCTCGCCATACCGTTCGATGAGGCGCTCGCGAAAAAGTTCGCTACGCACCTGCCGTTCCAACTCACCGACGCGCAGCGGAAAGCCGTCTGGCAGATTTACCAGGATATGCAGGCAGAGCATCCGATGAACCGGCTGGTGGAGGGTGACGTGGGCTCAGGCAAGACGGTCGTGGCGACGATGGCTGCCGTGATGGCCATGCAGAGCGGGTACCAAGTGGCGTTCATGGCGCCGACCGAACTGCTAGCCCGGCAGCACGCCGACACTATCTACCGTTTGCTCGAGCCGCTGGGCCTCGACGGCGAACTGACGTTGCTGGTCGGGGCATTGAGCGCAGCGCAGAAGAAGAAGGCGCAACAGGCGATCCAGGATGGTGATGCCCGGTTCATCGTCGGTACGAATGCGCTCATCCAGGAAAAGGTCGCGATGCCGAAGCTGGGTTTGGTCATCATCGACGAACAGCACCGGTTCGGCGTGGAACAGCGCAAAGAACTGATGGCCAAGGCGGGGTACATGCCCCATCTGTTGTCATTGACCGCAACTCCCATCCCGCGGTCACTGGCATTGACGCTGTACGGTGAGCTCGATATCTCGGTACTCGACGCCAAGCCGGCTGGCCGGCAGCCGATCCGCACCGAACTCGTATCGCCCAACTCGGTCGAGCCGGTATATGCGGACATTCGCACGGAACTGGACGCAGGGCGGCAGATGTTCGTGGTCTGTCCGCTTATCTCCGAATCGGACAGTCTGGATGCTCACTCGGCTGAGAAAATCTACGAGCAGTTTAAAAAGAAGGAGTTCAAGGGCTACCGGCTTGGGCTTCTGCACGGCAAGCTGAAGGCCGAGGAGAAGAATGCCATCATGCAGCAGTTTGTGAATCACGAATTGGATGTGCTGGTCTCGACCACGGTGATCGAGGTGGGGGTGGACGTACCGAATGCCAGCGTCATGATGATCCAATCGGCCGAACGATTCGGTCTAGCTCAGCTGCATCAGCTGCGCGGACGGGTGGGCCGGGGCTCTGCCGAAGCCTACTGCTATCTGATGATGAGCGACAGCAAGGCGCCGAGCAAGCGGCTGCGCGCGCTCGAAAGCAGTAATGACGGGTTCCGCTTGGCTGAGCTCGATTTGGAGCTGCGCGGCCCTGGTGCTATCTACGGGCAGATGCAGCACGGAGCGCTCGACCTGCGCGTGGCTCGGCTGACTGATGTGCAGCTGATCGCCTCGGCCCGGCAGGCGGCGTCCGAATACATCACTCGGGCCGAGAAACTGGTAAAATATCCAGAGTTGGCGGCACGGGTGAAGCGCCTGAGGGCCGTCACTAACCTAAATTGATTACTACTGACAGAAAGGGACAGCGAACCGGTCCGCCGGCACCACTACGATGTATTCAGGATCAACGCTGAAAGGAATGCGGTATTTCGATGCCTGGTTCGGTGCGCACCAGAAAATCGACCGGGTGGCTCGGCTGCATCTGGAGCGGCTGCGGCCGGGTATAGCGTTCCCTAAGCGCAAAGATATACTGCGGTTCGAGGGTATGGACGGCCCTGACGGTATCAAGCGCAAAACACCGGCCCAAGACGAACCAAAGCACTTCTTCAACCCGGAAGATGCCAATGATACCGAGCTGCTTGCTATCATCCATGACCACTATACGCGGTTGGTCGGGGCACTGAGAGAAGGTAATGAGACTCGTGCCAGCTTCGAGGCGGCCTGGTTGGCGCATGCGGTGGTGGACGGCCTGACGCCGGCCCATCAGTATCCATACGAGAAGGAACTGGTACGTTTGCGCCAGGGGGCGACCGACGCTGACGTGTCGGGGCCGAAAGAAAAGTTGCTGATGCCGGGCGGCACGCTGGCCGAGCGGCTGAGTAACAACTGGCAGATGTGGGGCGACAAAGGCCTATTGGCGACGCACATCGCTTTCGAGATCGGTATCGCGGTGTTGGTGACGCCGCTGCGATTACGGCGGGCCATGCCGGATGCTGCCGAGCTGCAGGCGGCGGCCAAACGTACGATCGAGCAATTATTCACCGAGCGGGCACGGCAGATCGACGGCCTGCACATGTATGAGCAGTTTTATAAATCAGGCTGGACGCCGCGGCTTGCGAAAGCCGTACGGCGGCAGCTGATGCCGGTCATCGTGAACACGGTGACGCTCATGTGGTACAAGGCAGCGATGGAGGCGGCCGCATGAGAGTGATCGCCGGCCGTCTGAGCGGCCGTAACTTCGACAGTCCGCATACGCAGCGGACGCATCCGATGAGCGATAAGGTGCGCGGCGCGTTGTTCAACGCCTTGGGGCCGCTCGATGGTCTGACGGTGCTTGATGCCTTTGCCGGCAGCGGTGCTTGTAGTATCGAGGCGGTCAGCCGCGGCGCCGCCGAGGTACTGGCGATCGATATCGATCCTGAAGCGGTCAAGACTATCGCCGCTAACGTCCGGGCCCTAGGTCTTGAAGAGACGATAACGGTGCGGCGTAAGAATATCAGCGGGTGGTCGCGCAACCATCAGGAAGTCCAGTTCAATATCGTACTGGCCGATCCGCCCTATACCGATATCCGGCCGGATGTGCTGGAGCGGCTGACGGTGCATGTGGCCATGGATGGTCTATTCGTACTCAGCTGGCCCGGTAGTGAGCCGTTGCGGGCATTTCCTGGCTTTACGGTAGTGTCGCACAAGTCGTATGGTGATGCACAGCTGTTATTTTATCGCCGCACGGACTAGACAGCGGGGCGCCGGCAGCTTATGCTGTAGGTAATCCTAAAAAACAAATATGAAAACACCCAAACCTTATAGCGTGCATTTCGTCTGCCGCGGCAATACGTATCGCAGCCGCTTGGCAGCCGCGTATTTCGCTGAGTTAAGCGGTAGGCGGTTCGTGGTGTCATCCAGCGGTATCCGGGCGGCTGAGAGCCATCCGAGGACCATTAAACCCTATACGCGTACCGTGGCAGCAGCTCAGAAATTAAAACATGGGCTGAACGGCATACCGGAACAGACTACCGAACGGTTGCTGCAGGATGCCGATGTCATCGTTTTCATGAACAAGGATGTCTATGATGACGCCCTCAAAGAGTACGCGTTCGATGTTCGGAAGGCGGTGGTGTGGAACGTGCCGGATATCGATGGTACGTCCCGTTACCGCCGCGCTGAGAAACGCGATGCGAAGCTGTATGAAACGATCGCGGCTGAGACCTTCCCGCGCATCAAACGGCAGTGCGACGAGCTGTATACCTACCTGACGTATACGGCGTGGGCCGATGTGGTCACACCCGATAATCAACTGGCTGGCATCCGCCTGCCGATGAGCTGGGTGACTGACCGTGGTCTGTGGCACCGGGGTGTGCATGTGATCGCTCGCACCAGCGACGGTAAGTTCGTAGTAGGAAAACGGACTAACAACATCATATTCGCGCCGGGTATGCTAGAGATCACGCTCGGTGGCGGTATCGATAGCGATGAGCAACCGTTGCATGCGGCTATGCGTGAGACTCAGGAAGAGCTGGGTATAACCGTACCAGAAAAGCATTTCCGTCCGCTGTTTATGTACCAGTGGCACAGTTATCATCCGCATTACAACAAGCTGACCCGCACCCATCTGTATGTCTATGCCGTGACGCTGCCGGTGCATAGCCGGCATATGCTGCACTTGCAACCAGAAGAAGTCCAGGACGTACAGCTGCTATCGGAGCGCCAAGTGAAGCATCTGCTGCGCACGCACCGGGTAACCAACTTCGGCCGTTTGAAATGGGGGTACAAGCTGTACGACAAAGCGGTGGCGTACGCCTTGCAGCCGCACTAGTTTTTTCTCCGTAAATTACGTAAAATAGCTCCGTTGCCGTATGCGGATGTGGTGGAATTGGTAGACACGTTAGTTTTAGGAGCTAATGCCGTAAGGCGTGGAGGTTCAAGTCCTCTCATCCGCACCAGCTAGATACCTGCCTGAATCGGGCGAGATTGCCCGATTCTTGCATTAAAGCGGATCACCCCTCCTCTGGACGGCTGATGTATAATGGGGACCATCATGGCTTTATCGACTCAACCCTACAAAGGCGCCCGGGATTTTTATCCGGAAGACAAGCGCCTCCAGAAATATATGTTCGCCGGTATGCGCGAAGTGGCCGAACGCTTCGGCTACGAAGAATACGATGCGCCTATTCTGGAGCCGACCGATCTGTTCCTGGCCAAAGGTAATCAGGAAATCATTGATGAGCAGACGTATACGTTCCAGGACCGCGGTGAACGCAGCGTAACGATCCGTACCGAGATGACGCCGACGGTGAGCCGTATGGTCGCTGGCAAGCGCCAGGAACTGGCATATCCGGTGCGTTGGTATAGTATTCCGAACCTGTGGCGCTATGAGCGCACTCAGCGTGGGCGGCTGCGCGAATTCTGGCAGTTGAACGTCGACATCTTCGGTGTGGAGGGCGTAGAGGCCGAACATGAGGTGATATTGGTGGCGGACCGGATACTGAAACACTACGGCGCCAAATCCGATATGTACGTCATCCAGCTGGGCAGCCGTAAGCTGACCGAAGAGCTGTTTGGCGGCTACCTGGGACTTGACCACACTCAAGCTGAAACGCTCATCCGGCTTATCGACCGCATGAAGAAGATCGCCTACGAAAGCTTCGTGGCTCAAGCCGATGCTATCCTGACCCCTACCCAGCGGGAAGCCGGGGCGCTTGACAAGCTGCTCGGACTGCTCAAGGCGCACAATCTGAACGATCTGCCCGCCGGATTCGAAGCGCATCCTTCGTTACTACAACTGAAACGCTTGGTTAGTATGCTGCAGGATAGCCATATCACGAACGCCCAGTTCGACATCACTCTGATGCGCGGCTTTGATTACTACACCGATATCGTGTTCGAGGTCAGTGATACCGACCCGGAGAATAACCGCAGCATGTTCGGCGGCGGCCGCTATGACGGCCTGGTCGGCCTGTTCGGGGTCGAGCCTGTGCCGACGGTAGGGTTCGGTATGGGCGATGTCACCTTGCAGAATTTCCTGGAAAGTCACGACTTACTGCCGAAATTGGCCCCCGAAACCGATGCCTACGTGGTGATCATCGGCGCAAACACCTATGAAAAGGCCCAACAACCATTGGCCGAATTGCGGGACGCCGGGGTGAACCTCGCAGTCGACACTACAGGCCGTGGGGTGGACAAGCAGATAAAGACAGCGGTGAAGAAAGGTCTGCGCTACGCGATCTTTATCGGGGAAGCAGAGCTCGCAGCTGGACAGTTCAAATTACGCAATCTGGTGGATGGGACTGAAGATTCACACAGCTTGCAACGTATCGTCAGCTTGGTCCGCGATCGTCGGCACGTCAGTGAAACCTCATCCGAGCCAGAGGACGACCTATAGTGGAATCGGTCATACCCGATATCCGCGCTGAATTGACCGAATTGTACCCCGCCGCCTGCCGAGGCTGTGCGCGGGTGCGGAGCGAGGTAGCGCTCTTAGCTCTGGCGGCCGAAAGAACTGTGCTACCTCTCGAAGCTATCATGGGCTGCGCTGCCGACAGTGCGGATAACATCGCACTTCTCTGCCAGGCCGATGAACCGGCGCAGCCAGGTGACCGGCAGTTCTGGCAGTGCAAGTACGGTCGTACTGTCGAGCTAGGACAGGCATGACCGCACCCAACCATGCACTCACCGGTGCCCTCATCGGTCTCGGTGTCGGTAATCCATGGATAGCGTTGCCCGCGGCGTTCCTATCGCACTTTGTCTGCGACGCCATCCCGCACTACGACCCCAAACAAAGAGACTTGGCAAAATTATTTCGCTCCTACCGATTCGTCGTAGAATTCCTGCTCATCGGGGCAGGACTTTGTTTCCTTATCGTGCTGTTGCTGGCGCTCTATCGGCCTCACGCTTGGCTACAAGCAGCGGTATGCGCCTTCTTGGCTGCCAGTCCTGATTTGCTATGGCTTCCACGGTTTTTAAAAACGAGACATACTGGCAAGGATAAAGTGCCGGACGGATGGTTCTTCCAAATGCACGATAAGATACAGTGGAAGACCGGCCCGAAGCTTTTCTGGTTCGAAGTCGTGTGGTTCCTGGGCGCTGGCACGCTGGTGTTAGCGCATCTCTAGCCAATCATTCCCACATCTGTTATAGTGACCCACCATGCAAGTTACCAAGAACCAACCCTCTCCTACCAAGGTCGAGCTGACCATCGCGGCTGACCAGGCGTTCCTCGACGCCATAAAAGAGCATGTGCTCACTGACCTTGCCAAGACGGTGAATATGGCCGGCTTCCGCAAGGGCCACGCTCCGGCGGCTCTTATCGAAAAGAATGTCGATCAGGCGACGCTACAGAACCAGTTCCTGGACCACGCCGTAAATGATCTCTACGTTGAAGCGGTTACGCAAGAAAATCTGCGTCCGGTCGCCCAACCGTCTGTCGAAGTCACTAAATTCGTACCGTTTACCGCTCTGGAAATCAAAGTGGCCGTAGACGTCGTCGGCAAGATCAAGCTTCCCGACTACAAGAAGATCAAAGTAGCTAAAAAGGCGGCAACGGTAACTGACAAAGATGTCACAGCGGTACTTGATGATTTGGCCCGACGCGACGCCAAGAAGAAGGACGTGCAACGTGCCGCCAAAGATGGCGATGAGGTCGTCATCGATTTCAAGGGTGTCGACGCGAAGACCAAGGAAGAGATCGCTGGTGCCAGCGGCTCTGACTACCCGTTGGTACTCGGTAGTAACACGTTCATCCCTGGTTTCGAGCCGGAACTCGTCGGTCTGAAGCCCGGTGCGGAAAAGACGTTCGACATCACTTTCCCGGAAGACTACGGCGCGACTGCCTTGCAGGGCAAAAAGACGAGCTTTACTGTGACCGTGAAGACAGTACGCGAGATAGAAGCGTCCAAGATCGACGACGCGTTCGCCGCGACAGTCGGCCCCTTCAAGACGGTCGTCGAACTGAAGGCTGACATCAAGCAACAGCTGAAAGCCGAGAAAGATGCCCAGGCCCAGCGCGAGTTCGAGAACGAGCTGCTGGCCAGCATCGCTGAGAAGGCTACTGCTGACATCCCGGCCGCCCTCATTGACGATGAGATCGACCGCATGGAAGAAGAAGAGCGCCGTAACCTCGTTTACCGCGGACAGACCTGGCAAGAACATCTCGAAGCCGAGGGCAAAACCGAAGCCGAACATCACGAGGGCCTGCGCGAGAGTGCCGAAGCGCGCGTGAAGACCGGCCTGGTGCTGGGTGAAGTGGCTGAAGCTGAGAACATCGGTGTCAGTGACAAAGAACTCGATGAACGTATCGCTGCCCTGAAGGCCCAGTACAACGACGCCCAGATGCAGGCCGAGCTCGACAAGCCTGAGAACCGCCGCGAGCTCCGCTCACGGCTCCTTACCGAAAAGACCATCAACACGCTGGTCGGCTACGCGACGCAGAAGTAATAGCCAACATTGCTTTTAGGGCATAATCCTGGCATAATAAGCAATATGGAATTAGGCTCCGATAAACTCTTCCGGATATCGCGTAATGAAGCGCGCGTCATAGACGTGGCAGCGGCATATACCGCACACCGCGGACTTATGAGCGCCTGTGCGCAATACCTGGCACTGCGTGCACATTCGCTGCACGGTGAAATCACCCTTCAGCTCCGCAGTGCTGAGGACGATCATAACCCGCTTATTCAAGAAATGCGGGAGATTCAGCTCCAACGCAAAACGGAGAGTTTTGAGCACCGGAAACCGGATAGTCACACCCCTGAGGGGCTCATCGATCGGGCTGATATGTCGATTGACGGCCTGCGCTACGTCTACGGTCCGCAGATGACTCAGACCGCTATGGATGCTGTGAGCACCGCACTTCATACAGGTTATCTCAGACACCTGCCGCCAGCTTATCTGGAACGCGCGCAGGATATGCTCGTGGCATATGAGACGCTCCGACCTGAGCTGACAGATAGTTAGCACTCGACCTTGACGAGTGCTAATCAAGAGCGTATTATCAGAGGTGTGAAGCAGCAGTCAGCCTTGCGCCGCAACTGGAAAGAGCTGCTGCTGGATGTTATCGGCTTAGTCAGCCTAAATACTTGGAGGTAGTTATGAGCGTATTAGTCCCAACCGTTGTTGAAAGTGAAGGCCGCTACGAGCGCGCCTACGACATTTACTCCCGCTTACTCAAAGACCGGATCATATTCCTGGGTACTGATGTGAACGAAGCCAGCGCTAACATCATCGTGGCTCAGTTGCTGTTCCTGCAGGCTGAAGACCCCAAGAAAGATATTTATCTCTACATCAACAGCCCTGGCGGCAGCGTGTATGACGCCCTGGCCATCTATGACACCATGCAGTACGTTACCAACGATGTGCAAACGGTCGGTATCGGTGTACAGGCCAGCGCGGCAGCCTTCCTGCTCAGTTCCGGCACCAAAGGCAAACGCTTCCTGCTGCCGAACAGTACCGTGATGATCCACCAGCCGAGCAGCGGCACCCGCGGCAAGGTGACCGACCAGGAAATCGATCTGCGCGAGTCTTTACGTATCAAGAAACTGCTTGAAGGCATCATGGCGCAGAACACCGGTCAGAAGCTGGAGCGCATCCACGAAGACATGGAGCGTGACCGCTGGATGACCGCCGACGAAGCTCGTAAGTACGGTATCGTCGATAAGGTAATCAGCGATATCAAAGTAGCGCAGACTAAATCCAACTGATAGTTGGATTTAACGAGCAACGCCTGATATATCTGCAAAGCAGTTACATCAAAGTCCCGCAAAAAGCCGAGAAATAAGCAATCATTCAGACTGCTCTGCTACAAAGACCCGTCCCAAGTCTCGTAGGAAGTCCACAAGCCCCGCTCTGGAGGTGCCCTTCTGTAGTTTTGGCGGTTGACGTAGTAGTTTTTACTGCGTATACTAGTACGCAAGAAGTAGTGTAAGTTGGGCTTGAGCTGGAATTGGCCAACCAGATCAGCTCCCAAAAACTCTCAGCTTAGGTAGCTTCGGGCGAAACAATGAAAAGCGGTACAGGGTCTGTACGTTCGTGCTGGGCTTTTTAGGGCGTCTCGGCATGGAACGGACTCTGCTCGCAGTTTATAAACCACTAAACAAGGGGACATACGTGGCAACAGCGAAAGCAACTGCAACGAAGCAAGGTACCCGCGTCTATTTCACTGACGCTGGTAACGACATGGCACTACCGAACCTGGTAGACCATCAGAACAAGTCATTTCAATGGCTGATTGATGAAGGTCTGGGCGAACTGCTCGCCGAGATCAGTCCGATCGACGATTATACCAACACTAAACTCTCTCTGCGGTTCAAAGATTATCACTTTGAAGATCCGAAGATCAGCGAGGCCGAAGCCCGCGAGAACAACATCAGCTACGACGCGCCGCTCAAGGCGATGGTCGAGCTGACTAACAAGGTCACTGGCGAAGTCAAAGAGCAGGAAATCTACTTGGGCGACTACCCGTGGATGACCAAGCGCGGTACGTTCATCATCAACGGTGCCGAGCGCGTAGTGGTCAGTCAGCTGATTCGTTCCGCCGGCGTGTTCTACACCGGTGAACTGCACGGTACGCACAACCTGTACAGCGCCAAGGTCATCCCTGGCCGCGGTGCGTGGTTGGAATTTGAGACTGCCGCCAACGGCGCGCTCTACGTCAAGATCGACCGCAAGCGCAAGATCCCCGTTACTACGCTGTTGCGTGCCCTCGGCATGACCGAAGCGCAGATGCGTGAAACGTTCAAGCAGGTCGACACCGCCAAGACCAGCTACCTGGAAGCGACCCTCGACAAAGACCCGACCAAGGGCCACTCTGAGGCGCTCATCGAGGTCTACCGCCGCCTCCGCCCTGGCGACCTGGCTACCGTGGACAACGCCCGTTCACTGCTTGAGAACATGTTCTACAACTACAAGCGCTTCGACTTCAGCCGCGTCGGTCGCTACAAGATCAACAAGCGTCTGAACCTCGACGTGCCGAACACCGCCGAAAACCGCATCATGCGGCTCGAGGACCTGACCGCTATCATCGCTGAGCTGATCCGCCTGAACGTTACCCAGGAACCGGGCGACGACATCGACAGCCTGGCCAACCGCCGCATCAAGATGGTCGGTGAGCTGGTGCAGCGCCAGTTCCGCATCGGTCTGCTGCGCATGGTGCGCAACACCCAGGACCGTATGTCTATGAGCGAAATCGAAACGGTGCAGCCTGGCCAGCTCATCAATGCCCGTCCAGTCGTGGCCGCTGTCCGCGAATTCTTCGCGAGCAGCCAGTTGAGCCAGTTCATGGACCAGATCAACCCGCTTTCTGAGCTCGCTCACAAGCGTCGTCTTTCCTCAATGGGTCCTGGCGGTTTGAGCCGTGAACGTGCCGGTTTCGAAGTCCGTGACGCCCACGCTACTCACTACGGCCGTATCTGTGCCGTCGAAACGCCGGAAGGTGCCAACGTGGGTTTGGTGCTGAACCTGGCTAACTTCGCCCGCGTGAACGACTACGGTTTCATTGAAACTCCGTACCGCGTCGTCAAGGCCGGTAAGGTAACTGACGAAGTCGTCTACCTGGATGCAGCCGCTGAATCAGAGGCTGTCATCGCCGGTGCCGGTGTAGAACTGGACAAGAACGGCAAGATTGCCGACGAGCGCGTCAGCGCCCGTATCCACCTGAAGTCCGGTGAAGCCGACCGCGACGACATCACCCACATCGATGCCGCCCAGAACCAGATTATCGGTTCCAGTGCCGGTCTCATCCCGTTCATCGAGAAAGACTACGTGTACCGCGCGCTCATGGGTAGTAACCAGCAGCGCCAGGCCGTACCGCTTATCAAGCCGGAAGCACCGATAGTCGGTACCGGCGTGGAAGCGGCTGCCGCCCGCAACACCGGTCAGGTCGTCATCGCTGAAGCTGATGGTGAAGTCACCAAAGCGACCGGCGACGCCGTAACTGTCAAATATAAAGAAGGCAGTGTTACCTACGAACCGCAGCACTTCATCCGCAGCAACGAAGGTACGAGCATCAACCAGAAGGTCGTGGTCAGTACCGGCGACAAGGTGAAGACTGGCGACATCCTGATCGAAGGTATGTCGATCGACAACGGCGAGCTCGCTCTCGGTAAGAACTTGGTGGTGGCGTTCATGCCATGGGCCGGTTACAACTTCGAGGACGCTATCATCGTTTCCCGCAAACTGGTTGAGAACGACATGCTGACCAGCGTGCACATCGTCGACTACATGATCGAAGTCCGTGAAACCAAGCTTGGCCCGGAAATCGTCACCCGCGATATCCCGAACGTCTCTGAGGACGCCCTGCGTCACCTCGACGACGACGGTATCGTTCGCATCGGTGCGGAGGTACACCCAGGCGATATCCTGGTCGGTAAGATCACCCCGAAGGGTGAGCAAGAACTGAGCTCGGAAGAGCGCCTACTGCGCGCTATCTTCGGTGAGAAGGCCAAGGAAGTCCGTGACACCTCTCAGCGTATGAGCAACGGTAAGCACGGCAAGGTCGTGGGCGTGAAGGTGTTCAGCCGCGAGAACGGCCATGAACTGAAAGCCGGTGTGCTGATGCAGATCCAGGTCTTCGTCGCCCAGATGCGCAAAGTATCGGTCGGTGACAAACTCGGTGGTCGCCACGGTAACAAGGGTGTTATCGCCCGCATCCTGCCTATCGAAGACATGCCGTTCATGGAAGATGGTACTCCGGTAGACATCGTCCTGAACCCGCTTGGTGTGCCGAGTCGTATGAACATCGGTCAGTTGTTCGAGTCACACCTTGGTATGGCTGCCCGGGCCCTCGGCTTCAACGTCGCCAGCCCATCGTTCAACGGTGTGCCGATGGCGAAAATCCAGGAACTGCTTAAGGAAGCCGGCCTGCCGGAAGACGGTAAGCAGCAGTTGTACGATGGCCGCACCGGTGGCGCCTTTAAGGAGCGCACCACGGTCGGTAGCATGTACATGATCAAGCTGAACCACATGGTGGCCGACAAGATCCACGCCCGTTCGACCGGTCCATACACCATGGTTACCCAGCAGCCGCTCGGCGGTAAGGCCCAGAACGGTGGCCAGCGCTTCGGTGAGATGGAGGTGTGGGCACTCGAGGCATACGGTGCTGCCAACACACTGCAGGAAATGCTGACCATCAAGTCCGACGACGTCTACGGCCGTTCGAAGGCTTACGAAAGCATCATCAAGCAGACGCAGATCGTCGGACCGAAGGTTCCGGAAAGCTTCAACGTGCTTGTGAAGGAACTGCAGGGTCTCGGCCTGAAGGTCGACCTGGTGCACCAGAGCGAAGTAGTGGACGCCGAAGCCATTTTGGCAACGAACATCCACCAGGAAGCAACGCACCCGTCCGACGTCGAGGTACCCACTCCGGCTATCTCCGACATCGACATGACCGACGAAGACACGGTCAGCGACGACTTCCTGCTGGAAGAGACTGACGACGAAGGCACGGTACTCGTTGCCGCCGAAGAAGATAACATGACGATTAACGAGGAGGAGGCGTAATATGCGACGCTATTCATACGGAACCGACATCGCTGATTTCGACGCAGTGCGTCTCGCGGTCGCCAGCGACAAGGATATCCTTGATTGGAGTTACGGCGAGGTTACCAAGCCGGAAACCATCAACTACCGCACTCAGAAACCGGAGCGCGATGGTCTGTTCTGCGAACGGATCTTCGGACCGGTCAAAGACATCAACCCGCACGACGCCAAATACAAGGGCGTCCGCAGCCGCGAAGCAGCCGTCGACAAGAACGGCGAGCTGGTTACCCGCAGCATCGTCCGCCGCGAGCGCATGGGCCATATCCAGTTGGCCGTGCCAGTAGCCCACATCTGGTTCCTGCGCGGTACCCCGAGCGCCGTCGGTCTGCTGCTTGGCCTGACGGTCAAGAATCTGGAACGCGTGGCGTACTTCGCCAGCTACGTCGTCAAGAGCGTCGACGTAGAGAAGCGCGACCAGTATCGGGCTGACAAAGAAGCCGAATTCAAGGCTGCCAACGAAGCTATCAAGATCCGCTACGAACAGGCCGCCAAGGCTGACGACGCCGATGTGAAGGCGCTGGCTGAAGCTCAGACCAAAGAGCTCGAAGAGCTGCAGAAGGACTTTGATGTCCTGAAGGCTCAGCTCGACAGCATGGTCAAGCTCAACCTGATGAGCGAAACCGACTACCGCAACCTGCCGAGCGAGCTGCGTAAGCTCATTACGGTCGGCATGGGTGGTGCGGCTCTGAAAGAGCTGCTCGAGGACATCGACCTGCATGACCTGATCGCTACCCTGACCGAAGAGGCCGAAGAAGCCAAAGGCCAGCGCAAGAAGAAGCTGATGAAGCGCCTCCGTCTGCTCGAGAGCATGGAACGTGCCGGCATCAAGCCTGCCAGCATGTGCCTGAGCGTACTGCCGGTCATTCCTCCGGACCTTCGTCCGATGGTCCAGTTGACCGGTGGACGTTTTGCGACATCCGATTTGAACGACTTGTACCGCCGTGTCATCAACCGTAACAACCGTTTGAAGAAGCTCATCGAGCTGAACGCTCCTGAAGTCATCCGCCGCAACGAACAGCGCATGCTCCAGGAAGCGGTCGATGCGTTGATCGACAACAACAACGCCCGCTCGGGCCGTGCCGTGGCCGCTACCGGTCAACGCCGCCGCCTGAAGAGCCTCAGCGACATGTTGAAGGGTAAGCAGGGTCGTTTCCGCCAGAACCTGCTTGGTAAGCGCGTCGACTACTCCGGCCGCTCCGTGATCGTGGCCGGTCCGGAACTGAAGATCCACCAGTGTGGTCTGCCGAAGATGATGGCACTTGAACTGTTCAAGCCGTTCGTCATCGGTGAGCTGATCGCCCGCGAGCAGGCTCACAACATCCGTTCCGCTACCCGCATGATCGAAACCGGTGAGACCGAAGTCTGGGATGCCCTGGACGAAGTCATCAAGGGCAAGTACGTGCTTCTGAACCGTGCTCCGTCACTGCACCGCCTGAGTATCCAGGCGTTCCAGCCGGTCCTGATCGAAGGTCGCGCTATCCAGCTGCACCCGTTGGTCTGTAAGGGCTTTAACGCTGACTTCGACGGTGACCAGATGGCTGTCCACCTGCCGCTATCCGACGCCGCTCAGGCCGAAGCCCGCGACATCATGGCTGCTAACATGAACCTGCTGAAGCCGGCCGACGGTACACCTATCCTGCACATCGAGCAGGACATCGTGCTCGGTCTGTACTACCTGACCTACGAGCGCCCAGGCGCTACCGAAGCAGTCAAGCCGTACAGCAGTCTCGACGAGGCCAGCATGGCCTTCGACGCCGGTGTGGTTACCCTGCAGAGCCGGGTCCGTGTACCGTTCCGCGGCGAAATCCGCGAAACCACCCTGGGCCGTCTGTACTTCAACGAAACCTTCCCCGAAGACTTCGCTTTCCAGGACGACGCGATGACCAAGAAGCGCTTGCAGAAGGTCATGGCTGCCGTCTACCAGAAATACGGCCAGGCCGCTACGGCTGAGATCGCCGACAACCTCAAGGATGTCGGTTTCCGCTACGCGACCATGTCGGGCCTATCCATGGGTATGGAAGACTTCGAGCCTATCAAGGGGCTGGACGCTGTCATCAGCGCTGGCGAAGAGCGCAGTGCTAACATTTCCGACCAGTTTGACAACGGCTTCATCACCGACGACGAGCGCCACCGCCTCATCGTCGACAACTGGACCAAGATCGACACCCAGGTGCAGAACATGCTCGCCGAGCAGATGCAGGACCAGGACGGTTCGATGGCCATCGCGGTCGCTTCCGGTGCCCGTGGTAACGTCTCTCAGATGAAGAACTCAGTCGGTATGCTTGGTGTGTTCCAGGATGCCGGTGGTAATGTCATCGAGCTGCCGATCAAATCCGGTTACATCCAGGGTCTGACCCCGCTTGAATACTTCACTGGTACCCGCGGTACCCGTAAGGCTGTCATCGACATCGCCCTGAAGACCGCCGACGCCGGTTACCTGACGCGCCGCCTGGTGGACGTATCGCAAGATGTGTTCACGTTCGGTGAAGAAGAAGATGCGACCGACCCCGGTTTCGCTATGCTGCGCGCCGACGCCGATGCGATCGGTGTCAGCTACGGCTCACGCCTCGAAGGCCGCTATGCAGCCGCTGATGTGAAGGGTCACATCAAAGCCGGTGAACTCTTTACCAAAGAAATCGCCGAAGCTATCGATGCTGACGAAAAGATCGACGGCGTGAAGATCATGAGCGCCCTGAGTGCCGCTTCAGTCCGCGGCGTACCGCAGAAGAGCTACGGTATCGACCCGGCTACCGGCCTATTGGTAACCCCGCACAACCCGGTCGGCGTCATCGCTGCCCAGAGTATCGGTGAACCTGGTACCCAGCTGTCGCTCGACAGTAAGCACCGTTCCGGTGCGGCTGTCGCCGACGACAGTGCCCAGGGTCTGAGCCGTATCGAAGAGTTGTTCGAAGTACGTACGCCGAAGGGTCAGGCATTCCTGAGTGATATCGCCGGTGTGGCGAACGCCTGGGAAGAAGGTGACCATTACGTAGTACAGGTCACTGCCAACGAGAAAGACAACCTGAAACTGGACCTCGGCGAGCGCAAAGCCGCTATCGCCAGCGGTACCGATGTCGCTATCGGCGACGTAGTGGCTGCGAACGAAGATGGCTCCGAGCCGCTCATCAGTCCGATGGCAGGCAAGGCGGAGATCACCGACAAGCAAGTCGTCATCACCCCGACCGGCCAGAGCGTCGTGCGCTACGAGATTCCTGGCTTCAAGCAGTTGACCATCGTCGACGGCGACAAGGTCGTCGCCGGTCAGCGTCTGACGAACGGTTCTATCAACCTGCACGAGCTTATGCGCCTGCAAGGTGTCGAACCGACCCAGCGTTACATCATGAACGAAATTCTCGGTATCTTCGCTGGTCAGGGTCAGAACATCGCCGACAAGCACCTCGAGATCATCGTGCGTCAGATGTTCAGCCGCGTACAGATCGAAGAAGCTGGTGACAGTGAATTCGTAACCGGCGACGTAGTGAGCAAGCTCGCGGTCGTCGAGGCTAACGAACACCTGGTTCATGAGGGTAAGCAGCCGGCTAAGTACATCCAGCTGCTGCTCGGCATCACCAAGGCCAGCCTGTCAACCGACAGTTTCCTGAGTGCTGCCAGCTTCCAGGACACCACCCGCGTGCTCATCAGCGCCGCTACCAGCGGTAAGATGGACAAGCTGTACGGCCTGAAGGAAAACGTCATCTTGGGTCGCAAGATCCCGGTCGGTACCGGTTTCGGTGCTACCAATGCGTTGGACGAAGGTGACGACATCGAGATGGCTGATGAAGCTACCGTCGACGCGGAAGCCTAAACAAACACTCTCTAAAACTACAATGCCCGTTTCCACACCGGAGACGGGCATTGTTTATTAAGAATAATCATTATATAATAAACATATCTTATGGCCGATATAGCCTTCTTACTTCGTGACCGTGTGGAGCGTAACTATGCTGCCGTGATGGCTGGCCGCTACCCCGAGCGCCATGCATACGTGTCACAGATCCCGAATACGCTGGGCCGTCACGCCGAAGTCGCTTTGCTCGATACCATCTGGCGCCGACGTCATGTCTTCGGTACGCTGCTTGGCTTGGAGCTGCCGGAAGGTACTAAGTATGCTGGCGCAGGCAGCCTGCATACCGTTATCCAAAATGACACTGCCGTCACAAAAATCCATCGACGCAGTGCGTATCTATCCGAGCCGGGACGCGAAGCTATGCGGGATGAGCATATCAACCAGCACCGGTTACTCCGGCAATATCTCGGAGAGATGGTAGTACCGCAGGAAACTACGGTAGGCGCACATCCGCTCCGTGCCGGTTGGCGTGCTGTCCGCTCGGAGCAGCCGTTAGTAGCGTTTGATAACCTTAATCTGTTTGCTGCCCACCAGCCGGAGGTGTCCACTACGGCACTTGAATTGGCCAAGCTGGATTATCCGGGGATAGAGACAGCGCTGCAGGATCTTGCCATCGGGGGTCTAGCGCTCTACGAGGCGACCGGTCTACTGGTGGACACCAGCGGTCAGAACAATATCGTCGTAGCCGATGGTGAGGTACGTTGCCTGGACGGCCTGCCTATAGCCGATGGTAACGCAGGTGATGTCCGCCGCATCACCGGACAGCTCACCGGTCTGCTGCAACAGGTCACCGCCCTTAATTGATAAGCTCGACGCAAAATTGTATAATAGTGCAATTATGAGCGAGGTTACCCACGTTACGTTTCCGCAGCAGCTGCCGGTCGACCCGGCCAAGGGAAACACGTGCCTTATTCGTACCGGCTGATGGCAGTGTATACGGCGATGCGACGCTGCAGGAAAGCTTCCGAGCGGTCGATAACCGCTACGAAGAAAACAAACTAGACTACCTGGCAGCCATGGGGCGGTCGGTACTACGACTGGACGTCGGAGTCGATGCAGCGTTCTTACAAGATGAGCGGACGGCCCCCAGCCGAGACTTGCTGGTGGTAATGTCGCCGCTCAACGACGGCAAGCCAGAATCGAGCATCGGTGATATCTACCGCTACGCGACACAAAACGGCGACATGTCGCGTAACCGTGCCCAACCGAACTCGTGGGGCCCGCTTACCAAACTCAGTATCGATTATGAACTAGGCGTCGCACAGGGGAAGCCAATGCCGCGTCTGCAGATCTTCAGCCGTGATATCCCAGCATTGAGCCGAGCCGAGCGCCGTCAGCTGGTAAGCGGCGATATGACACCATTCGGCCGTCTGGCCCTGGCCGGTATACGACGCGCTGAACAAGAGAGCGGCCAGCAATTCGAACGTATCCATTTCTTCGGCGCCGGCATGGGCGGCAAAGCGCTCGGAGCAGCCGAAGCGGTAGCTACTGGGTCTGATTACGAAGTCGGTTCCGTAACCCTTATGAACCTGACCATGAACGAGGACAACGCCGGAGCGTTGCTGGCTAAGTACGCTACCCGGAGCAAAGTGGGCGAGGCCAACGATCTGACCGTTCCAGCTGATTGGGTGCCCCTCCTCGAACCACTAATCCGCCGTGAAATCGATGGCCGCGGAGCCGAGCTCGGCATGCGTATCCGCAACGTGAAAGCCATGCTGAATGCACTTGCTACCACCGCGATCGTCAACGCCAAGCAGGCGCCGCGCACTATCGAGACACTCATGGAACAGGGCGCGACCGTCACCGTAGCCAATGCGGTCAACGAGGCGATGGTGCAAGAGACCAACAAGGCCCTGCCGCAGAACGATGACCAGTTCCACTACGTATCCATCGTGGGCGTAGAGGGCAAGAAGGTGAACATGATGAGTAACGAACAGGCCGCCCTCGTCGCTACAGTGAGCAACCTCGGCATCGCCAACCATCTCCGCCGCACCGTGTAAACAAATTCCATCTCGAGGAGCTAAGTATCCATCAGGCTGACTTATAGGATATAATTTATATATGCCGCCGGGGTTGTCACAGATTATCCAATCTTTCAGTAATGTCATTGCAACTATGGGGAATGCTTTTGTACCCCTACTCATTGCAAATTTAATGCTCAACACGTTTACTTTTCTCATTTTTCTTCTTTATAGACAAATCTGGGTGTGGCTACCTGCCTTGGCGCTATGGGTTTTTACGGCCATCCTCTATTACTATTTTGCAATGAAAAAACCTCATATGCTTTCTACGACGGTTATTCAACGTTATGGCATGCAGATAGAAGCAAAATTGGGCGAAAAAGGTAAGAAACCTATAGATGAATCAAAAATGCTGGAAATTCCTCCAACCACAGATCCTTCATCATCTGAGCTGAAGGAGAAAAATTAATATGGCAAACTTTTATATCATAGCTTACGACCCTGCTACAACAGCGTCTGCCGATCTTCATAAAATTATAGAGAGTAATCCGAGTTTTATAAGTTGGTGGCATTACATAAAAACCATCTACATCGTAAAAACAAATGAGAGCCTTTCGACTGTTCAGAAAGATATTCTTTCAAAGTGGCCCAAGAACAGATTCATAATTATCAAGCTGGACCCGACGGTGCGAAATGGTTGGTTACCGCCAGACGCCTGGGAATGGTTTAAGAAAAAAGTAGACCAGTAATTTTTTGAACTGTATCCCGGCCTTGCCATAAAATGCTATAACTGGTAAAATAACAGGGTAAATATCAAATTCGAGGTGACTCGGAAGAGTCTTGCCGGTAGAGGAGATGATTCTCTTCAACGAATATAAGTCAGGAAAGGAGTAGGATTTTGCCTACTATCAACCAGCTGGTCCGCAAGCCGCGTACCAAGGTGACGACCAAGAGCAAGTCACCAGCGCTACAGCGCGTTACGAACAACCTTAAGACCAAGAACTACGAAAAGGCTTCGCCGTTCAAGCGTGGCGTTTGTGTCAAGGTCACTACCAAGACCCCGAAGAAGCCGAACTCGGCTCTGCGTAAGGTCGCCCGTGTCCGTCTTGGCAACGGTTACGAAGTGTGGGCATACATCGGTGGCGAAGGCCACAACCTGCAGGAACACGCCGTCGTACTCGTACGCGGTGGCCGCGTAAAGGACCTTCCGGGTGTGCGCTACCACATCGTCCGTGGCGCATTGGACCTCCAGGGCGTAAACAACCGTAAGCAGGGCCGCAGCAAGTACGGTGCCAAGAAGGAGAGTAAATAATGCCTCGTAAAGTTACCAAAGCTCTCGTACGCGACATCCCAGCTGACCGCCTGTACGGCGATCCGATGGTACAGCGCCTTATCAACCGTGTCATGCGCGACGGTAAGAAGCAGATCGCTGAAAAGCTTGTCTACAACGGTATGCAGATCGCTGCTGACCGCCTGAAGGTAGAGAACCCGCACGAAGTATTCGAGCAGGCCATGGCCAACATCAAACCGCACCTCGAGACCCGTTCTCGCCGTGTCGGTGGTGCCAACTACCAGATTCCTTTCGAAGTCAAAGGCCAGCGCCAGACACACCTGACCATGATGTGGTTCGTAGCTGCTGCTCGCAGCCGTAAGGGCATGAGCATGGCGAACCGTATCGCTCTGGAACTCCAGGACGCTTACAACAACCAGGGTGCTGCCGTTAAGAAGCGCGAAGACACGCACCGCATGGCAGAAGCCAACCGCGCCTTCGCTCACTTCGCACGAGGCTAATCCCGATGGCGGTAGAAGATTTCTCGGTCGTTCCCGGTTTCCGGCTCTGTGACTTTGACACCACTTGTGTGTCAGGTGGCCAATGCCCAGCTAAGGAAAAACTGGTTTCCCAGTTCGTCGGAGATGTCGACGAGCAATCGGTCGAATCTGGAATCGCATTCACCGACCAGGCGCTGCTGATGGGTGCACTGACCGGTTACCAGGCTACGGTGAAAGTGGCCGGCTGCGAAGGTGCGCAGGGCGATACCTGCCCGCCATTGGTAGCTATGAACGAACATCCAGTGAAACGAACCGTCATCCAAGGACTTAAAAACGTAATATTTGGCAGAGGAAACTAATGGCAGAGAAGAAATACGCACTAGATAAGATTAGAAACCTTGGTATTATCGCACACATCGATGCGGGTAAGACCACCACGACCGAAGGTATCCTGTACCGTACGGGTCTGAAGCACAAGATCGGTGCCGTGCACGAAGGTGAAACCACGACCGACTGGATGGCCCAGGAACGTGAACGTGGTATCACCATCGTCGCCGCATCCGTTACCTGCTACTGGAAGAACCACCAGATCAACATCATCGATACTCCTGGTCACATCGACTTCACCGCTGAGGTGGAGCGTAGTCTCCGCGTGCTCGACGGTGCTGTCGTGGTATTCGACGGCAAAATGGGTGTAGAAAGCCAGTCTGAAACCGTATGGCGCCAGGCTGACAAGTACGGCACCCCGCGTATCTGTTTCATCAACAAGATCAACCAGACCGGTGGTGACTTCTACAAGTCCCTCGATAGCATCCACAACCGCCTGAGCAAGCGTGCGTTCCCGATTCACCTGCCGATCGGGTTCGAGCAGAGCATCAACGGTGTCGTGGACCTCGTGACCATGAAGGCCTACACCTACAAGGAATTCACTGACCACGAGCTCGTGGAAGGTGACATCCCGGCTGACATGCTTGACGAGGCTAAGAAGTATCGCAGCCTGCTCATCGAGAACGCTGTCGCCGAAGACGAAGCTATGCTTGAGAAGTTCTTCGAAGTCGGCGAAGATGGCCTGACCGAAGCTGAAATCAAGCAAGCTATCCGCACTGCTGTGCTGACTGGTAAATTCTACGCCGTGACCGGTGGTGACGGCCGTGGTGTCATCGTCGAGAAGTTGCTCGACCTGGTAAACGACCTGCTGCCCGCACCTGATGACCGCCCGACCACCTGGGGCACCAACCCGAAAACCGGCGACGAAGTCGAGCGCAAGCACTCCGAAGCTGAGCCGATGGCCGCATTGGCTTTCAAAATTACTTCCGACCCGTTCGTCGGTAAACTGGCATACTTCCGCGTATACAGCGGTAAGGTTACGGCCGGTAGCTACGTACTGAACAGCTCGACCGGTGAAAAGGAACGCGTCGGCCGTATCGTCCGTCTGCAGGCTGATAAGCGTGAAGACGTGACCGAAGTCGGTACCGGCGACATCGCCGCTATCGTCGGCCTCAAGGGTACGACTACCGGTAACACACTGTGTGACGCCGCCCACCCGATCATCCTCGAGTCTATCGACTTCCCGGATCCGCCGGTGAGCATCGCTATCGAGCCGAAGACCAAAGCCGACCAAGAAAAGATGAGCCTGGCTCTGCAGCGCCTCGCTGAAGAAGACCCGACCTTCCGCGTCCACACCGACCAGGAAACCGGTCAGACCATCATCAGTGGTATGGGTGAGCTCCACCTGGAGATCATCGTCGACCGCATGAAACGCGAATTCTCCGTGGAAGCCAACATCGGTCAGCCGCAGGTTGCCTACCGTGAAACCATCCGCAAGGACGCCGTAGAAGCCCACGAACCGTTCAAGCGCCAGAGTGGTGGCCGTGGTCAGTACGGTGACGTCTGGCTGCGTCTGAGCCAGAACGAACAGGGTGCCGGCTTTGAATTCATCAACTCTATCAAGGGTGGTGTCGTACCGAGCGAATACATCCCAGCCGTCCGCAAGGGTATCGAAGAAGCTATGGCCAACGGTGTCATCGCTGGCTACCCGGTAGTAGACGTCAAGGTAGAACTGTTCGATGGTAGCTACCACGAAGTCGACTCCAACGAAATGGCCTTCGGTATCGCAGCCAGCATGACGTTCCAGGCTGGCGTGAAAGCCGCTAACCCGACCTTGCTTGAGCCGGTCATGAAGGTGGTCGTCGTAACTCCAGAAGAGTTCATGGGTGATGTCATCGGTGATCTGAACGGTAAGCGCGGCCGCATCGAGAGCATGGAAGACTTAAGCACCGGCATCAAAGAAATCACCGCCTTCGTACCGCTTGGTGAGATGTTCGGCTACACGACCAACCTGCGCTCTATGACCCAGGGCCGTGCGAGTAGCTCCATGGAGCTCGATCACTACGCCGACGTACCGCCGAACGTAGCGACGGCTATCATTGCCAAGAACGCGAAATAGTTAAGGGGAACATACCACCATGACACGATTCGAAAGCCAAGCGCCGGAGCCGGTAACACCGCCCGAAGCAGCGGATCCTGCGACACAATCTTTCACGGATGTGCGTGCCGCGATGCTCGAACAGTCACGCAGTGCCAATATTGCAGGCGTCAAAGCACACCTGTTGGGTAATTTCGCACTTGCCGAAGGGCAGTTCGCGGTCGCTAACCGGATCCTAACTGAACGTAGTCAGATAAAGCCGCAGCGCTAAAATCCTACGACAACAGAGAGACGGCACCTTGCAGGGCCGTCTTTTTGTTTGTATGCTAATGAGCAGATATGGAAGGTACGGCTGCAGATAACGATCAGAAAGCGGGGATCACGCTGTTCGAGCTCTATGCTATCGGCATTGAGCGTCTCATCGAGAAAGCGCCCTGGGAACTGGAACGCGCCGTCTCGGCTTACCACGAAAGCTTTCTGACCGAACAGCGCTGCCTAGGTCTGGCTGTGCTACTGATGATCGGCGAAACACAGCTACCGATAAAAATGGTGCATAGCGTGCCGGGCTTCGAAGACCAAGCGAGGGCAAGCGTGAGCCAGGCGGTCTTCTTGCGGGCGCTCAAGCAGTACTTTGCCGCTAAAGGTCTGAGCGCGGCGCGCGGCGAGATGGTACTGGAACGCATGCAGTCGTACATCGCCGATTGGCGCCGGGCCGCCGCCGAACAGCAGAACGCCACCGAATACATGTTGGCGACCGTCATCAAACGTGTACCTCCGCAAAGTGAGGAGCAGCGCGAACAGTATGCCGTCCGCGTGAGCAAGATCTGCGATTACGTCGAAGGGCTGGTAGGCAAGGGCCTGTTGCGACGCTACGAAGTTTCCGCGTAAGGCCTCCGCTACCAACGTGATGGCACGAGGAAAGAAGTCTCCATCACCCCTTTACAAACCCCTTTCGGTTCACTATACTGTCCCGAGTAACTCGTGTGAGTTCTATTTATTCTCATGCAACTAATTAATTAAAGGAGCAACCATAACATATGGCAGCAACATTTGACCGCAGCAAGCCCCACGTCAACGTTGGTACTATGGGCCACGTCGACCACGGTAAAACAACCCTAACCGCCGCTATCACCGCAGTTCTCGCTAAGAAGCTGCCAAGCGACGTTAACAAGCCGATCGCTTACGACCAGATCGACAACGCTCCTGAAGAGCGCGCCCGTGGTATCACCATCGCCACCAGCCACCAGGAATACGAAAGCGAAAAGCGTCACTACGCTCACGTCGACATGCCTGGTCACGCCGACTACGTCAAGAACATGATCACCGGTGCCGCTCAGGTCGATGGTGCTATCTTGGTAGTTTCCGCTGCTGACGGTCCTATGCCGCAGACTCGCGAACACGTACTGCTCGCTCACCAGGTCGGTGTGCCGAAGATCCTCGTGTTCCTGAACAAGATGGACCTCGCCGACGCTGACCTCGTCGACCTCGTCGAGGAAGAAGTCCGCGAACTGCTCGAGAAGAACGGTTTCGACAAGGACGCTCCGATCATCCGCGGTTCTGCTACCAAGGCTCTCGAAGGCGACGCTGCCAACGAAGACGCTATCATGGAACTCGTCAAAGCTATGGACGACTACGTCGAAGAGCCGAAGCGCGACCTCGACAAGCCTTTCCTGATGCCTATCGAAGACGTCTTCAGCATTAAGGGCCGTGGTACGGTCGCTACCGGTCGTATCGAGGCTGGTATCGTTAAGATCAACGACGAAGTTGAAATCGTCGGTGTCCGCCCGACTCAGAAGAGTGTCGTGACCGGTATCGAGGCCTTCAAGAAGAGCCTTGACCAAGGTCAGGCTGGCGACAACGCCGGTGTACTGCTGCGCGGTATCGAGCGCGATGACATTGAGCGCGGTCAGGTTCTGGCTAAGCCGGGTACCATCACCCCTCACACCGAATTCGACGCCGAGGTTTACATCCTCAGCAAGGAAGAAGGTGGTCGTCACACGCCTTTCTTTAAGGGTTACAAGCCTCAGTTTTACTTCCGCACCACGGACGTAACTGGTGAGGTTGAGCTGCCAGCTGACAAAGAAATGGTCATGCCTGGTGACACGATCACTTTCAACGTCAAG
>Ga0164242_10001268_pt1 | contig 29913 bp, 36 predicted proteins | sample OricomgcompostMG_FD_108783 | JGI IMG/M metagenome (GOLD analysis project Ga0164242, IMG submission 108783) | Miracle-Growth compost microbial communities from Emeryville, California, USA - Original compost - Miracle growth compost (MG) ...
CCGAATTGTCCGCCATCTCACTATCCTGGTTCACAACGTCATCGTTATTATCTTCGACCTTGGTTCCCTGAGAAAATGTCAGCACTTGTTCCTGTTTGGCCATGAGGTTCCTTCGTTGGCTATCACTCACATCGGGGCCTTGGGCTTCTGGTTTGATATCAGTGGTACTCGGAAGGTCGGTCCCTTCCTGTGCTGGGCGAGTACTAGGAGGTAGAGGCAGCTTGCCCTTCTTTCGACCCCGGCCTGGTCCCTTGGCCTTCCTCTTTGGAGGCGGGGGTCTTCTCTTGACAGGGGTGTGTTGTTGAGGCGTGACGCCACCGTTGCCAGCCAGAGGTGCCGGAACAAGAGTTGTGGAAATGATCTCGCCCTGTACCTGTTGACCTTCTGCAAGCGTGATGGTCTGGTCATACGGATTTCCTGCCGCATCGATACGGCGAACCGTTGCCCTTGTCACTGTCGCGCCGCCGATCGCAGCGGTGACTGCTTTAGACGGCAATGTAACCGTGTGTTTGTGCCGTTTGGCGAGGTGCGACACTGCAGGCCCTTCAATATTTCGAGGGATTTGCTTCCAAACTTTGACCGAGAAGCCGGCTGTGGCGGGTTCCTCCTTCTTCTCCGGCTTCTCGATGCCTTCACCGTCGGCTTCATCCTCCTCTGTTGGTGCGGGCCTCTTGTACAATCTCCCGGAGCGAGCCGCGCGAAGGAGCTCTTGGCTGTGCGGCGCGAGCAGCTGCCAGTCCTTTGGCATGCCGTGTGGAAGTTCGATTGCCCAGCGGTCGTTCTGTTGTGTGATCTCGGCGGGCGGAGGTGGCGCAACATTCACCCATTCCTGGCGCCATTGTCGGACGGGTAAACCTAGAGAGGCGTGAAGTGTTAGTATCTGAGGCCGCCCGGAAGGGGAGGGGGGACTAGACGCGTCCGTACCTTCGAAGTCATCGTGCTCAGGGAAACCACTACGGTTGCCGCGGCGAGTTTGGGTCGCGGTCCGATACTGTAGTCCCTTCTCGTCAGCCATCTCCACCCACTAGTACTCGATGGCGATCACACAACTTACCGTGGGCGCCATTTCGCGTGGGGTAGGTAGGATCTTATCGAGCGTCGAACAACGTGATGAAGTTTAATTCCAAATGCCCAAAAGCAAGAAATACGAGTTGCCCGAAATGTACACAGTACGATGCAAGGTCGGTCAAATTCGTATTAGCTGTCGCATAGCAAATAAGCAAAATCGAGGACCTGTGTATAAGGAGGTGGCAAATAGAAGCGGACGCGCTTAGTCTATTAACCTTGATAGTGGTCGTAAAGCCGGCGTCGCGGTTGATGAAGCCCAATTGAAGATCGATCGAAGCGTGCTATCGACACATTCGTAGAGTGAGTGAGTGGCTGGTCTGTATCGGTCTTGGCATGCTTTTGGGTTACTAATCTGCGCTAGTCACTTATCCGATATTTTCGAACCAACCGATATTCCGAACCTTGAGTGTAAAGCCGCTCTTTTCCACCACCGCATTCGATCCATGACTCTCTACCAACGTTGACCCTGATAGAGACCAACATGTCGGTCACAACAGTCCTCAAGGGCGATTCGGCCCAGCAAGCCCGGTCATTAGTACGTGCACCTCACTTTTCTAGTTTCGGCACCCTTCAGCAGACCCAGACGATCCGTCTTGCCGTCTTGCCGTCTTTCCGTCGCATCGTGGCGAGGATCGCTTTTGCTTAGACTTTACACCCACGTTGTCGGAAGATTTGGCTGACCATCCATGAATAACAGTACCGGCAACTGCTGCGGCAAGGAGCGCAATTCAATGCCTACAACTTCCGAGAGTATGCGCAACGGCGAACAAGAGACGCCTTCAGAGAGAACAAAAGCGTCGATGACCCCCGGAAAATTCAGGAGTTAATGCAGAAGGGCTTGAAGGAGTTACAGATGCTCAAGGTACACCGACACGACACCTATCCACACTGTTTTGGCCGTCCTCGTCGGCAGCCCCGGGTTTGGGCTTTGGATGCTAACTCGGTATACAGCGCCAGACGATTGTCAGTCAGTTTTACCAGATGGATCGCTTGGTAGTGGAGGGGGGCCTATCAGTACGTGCTTACTCGGGCAACACAAGAGGGATCGATATCTAACCTACCGACAGGGCAAGCAGAAGGGTAGCAAAGGGGATATCGCGAGGCAGAAGGATACCGGGTAAGTCCGCATTGCTCCTGAGCTGTCGTAAGCGAGATGCTGACAGAACTGGTAGTTTGGATTAATTTAGCTGATAATTGACATGTTGTTCATGTCTCGTACGATACCATGGGATTGCTTGGGAACGAGGACTAACAGGGCAGTCATCTGACGTCAATAGAGTGTACATTACAAGTATGGGGGTGCCATGGCGAGCCTGAGGCGTGAGGAGAGGATATCATTGCAAGAGCTAAGCCATAGCGCTTTGCGAGCTACGGATGGGTGGTCACAACTAGCTATTTCCTGTAAGAATGGAAACTTTCCTCTCAGCATATTCAGAAATGCCAGGCTAGTGGCATAGATACGTCAACCTCGAGAGCAGCAAGAGGCAAAGAACCTTGTAGCGGGTCGTAAAAGCATCGGTCCTTGCATATCCGTTTGGCAATACCGGGATTATTATTGTTGTATCATACTTATCTCTTTAATGAGGTGTGCCAATCAAAGTGATCAAGCCTCCAAGCAACCAGGTTAACCACAGGCCAGCGCAAGCCAACGTTCCGATTCAACACGACTTAAACGCAACTTAGCTTATGATTCCTTGAATATGGAAAACGGCGGGTAAACCAGGGATCAGAAAACGGGACGGAGCAATCTTTGACAATCCGGGGGATATCGGCTTAACCATAATGACTACGACTTAAAGGAAGGAAGGAAGGAAGGTAGGTATGCACTCACGCCAGCGTATTGAACAAATACATGTACATACATTACATCTGAGAACCTTCGTCCTATATCCCATGCCCATACTATAACGTGCTAGCTTACTATTGACACATTTATTCCATTGTTCTTCTCAAATGCCTGCAACATCTCTCCTAGCGGCACGATATGCTCCGTGATATCAGCGGCATGATACTTGGACTGCGCCTCGTCATTGTAGACAAAGCTGCTAGAATCATCGACGACAATTCTCAGTTTTTCGCGAATTGGGACATGGACTTGCTCGCGGTGAGTCTGGAAACTCGACTCTGCGCACCTTGTCGAGCAGAAAACGGAGGGTGTCTCGAGGGAGCTGAAGCACTCTCTGCACAGGTAGGCGTCGGCGTTGTCGGGGTCCATGTCGACGTCTTCGTCGCTGAGGAGGATACACTGCTCTCCGGAAGCACAGGGGTGGGCTTGTTCGGTGTGAGCATCCTAAGGTACGTGTTAATACTAATCGTGCCGGGGTCAAGGGGCTGTAACTCTCTCTCTTTCTCCAGCACTTACATAGCCTTGAGCGTGACAACCACCCGAGCAGTAGACCGTAGGTTTGGCCTGAACACCCAAATCTACTAGCACCTGGCACAGGCAACAAGTCAAAAAGTCGTCCGTGTCCACCGTCGCCGAGCAGACGGCACACGGCGGCAGATCGTACATTTCCTCGGGGACCTGCGTCTCGGGAAAGGTCTCTCGATTCTTGGTCTTCTTCTTGGTCTTCTGCAACTCGTGGGCAGTCCTACCACGGCGTAGCTCGTCCAGCCTCCTTATGTGCTTCTCCTTCTGCACCCGAGCACCCGCGCTCGCCTGGCGGGCTTCTAGGATTCGTCCGGCGACCTGCTCCATCGACATGCCATTCTTCAGCAGGTCGAGATACGGCTCGCCTCCTTCTTGCATCGACTGGCCCTCTTTCCCCTCCAGGAAAAAGGCCTCCTTGTAGACCTCGAGTCGATCTAGTGGATCCTTGGCAGAAATAATCCGTTGTAGTAGGTCTTCCACATCCGACGGCGGCGGGGCCACTCTGCTCATGGCTTCCCTGACTTCCTTCACGAGGTCCTCGAGGATCAGATGCTGCTCGTAGAGCCTATCCAATATATCGTCCCTGCTAGTGATGTCGTCTACTATAAGCCGGTTGGCGGTGGTTCCCACGCTCTCTTGGTACCATTTGCGCTTCTCGGCCTGTATGCGGGCTTCGATATCCCGCGGGTCGACTTCATACCGTTTCGCTGCTGAGAACAGGGCCTCGAGCTCTTGCAAGAATGCTCGCCTCCCGGCGAACCATTCCGCGTCTGAAGAGTCAATATATCGACTTCTCAGTCCTTCGACAAGCTTCCCGTAACATTCGTCGCACTCGACAAGAGTCTCTTTCCCGTGATCCTGGGTGCATGAGAGTCGGATCTGCTGAGCATCGTCCATGCAACCCTGGCGCTTGCTTTGTAAAAAGCCTAGCTGTTCCCAGGCTTCCGCCATGGTTGAATGCTTTCCTGTGACAAAATGGAAACGAACAGAGGAGGTGGGTTACATGCGGGTATGGTCGAGACCGCGTTCAACACGAGAGACGCGTGGGACCTTCGTTCTTGGACGGATTTCTACCAAATATGGGTGCCGAATTCGAGTAGAGCTGTTGAGTTATGCAAATATCGTAAACCAGAGGCGTTACGGGTCGTGGGCATGTAGATATTTCTGTAAAGTGGCGAGAAATGAATTTCTTGACTGTGGTCTATGAGATCGAGGTTTCATGCACAGTTTTGAGGTTTGGCTCTTGATGCCCACCTAGGTGAGCGAAATTGGCGCTAGCAAACTTTCGGCCTCACCTCGGTGATCGCATTTGCATATTTCCCAGCGACCACACATCCCACCTACACAACCCGTTGCGGCGCACAAGACATCGACGTTGAAAGCCAGCCACAAACATGGTAAGTCTCCTGAAACAGTTCTCTAAGCAGTTCAATAAGCTCACCTCCAAATCTCTAGGCCGACAAGCTTCGAACCCAGCAGGAGCTCGAGAGGCTCCAGTCCAAGTTCATCGGCACCGGCCACCCCGATACCACGAGCTGGGAGTGGAAGACGAACATCTTCCGCGACACGTATTCGAGCATAGTTGGGCACCCACCGCACTCTGCGTATCTGGGCCTTGCCCAGAACGAGCCCATTGCCAAAGTCCGCGCCCAGTTGATTCGGGTGAGTGACCCACCGCCCCTCTTCCCACAGACCTGCGTCGAGACGTCAGCTAACGATGGCCAATTGCAGAAAATGGTCCAGCCATGCGGCCCACCCCCTGCACGAGAGGGTGAAGAGCCTATGCGACCGTAGGTTACGGAAAGCGCGGTCGGTGTAGACGCTTAGTCGAAGTGAGAGGCGCTTGCGCAATGAACGACAGTCGCAAACGAAGGGCTACGCGCCTCGGGTATTAGGTCGACATACACGGTAGATTAAGAGCTACAATGGGCATTTTCGAGAGCAAGGGCTAGAGGCACAAGTGTCCTATCATTGATTCCTCGTTATGCGTGTCGACCTGCGATCCAAGGCCGATTCCCATGATACCCATAATAGTACAGCAAGCTACAATACAGAGAATTACTCGTCATCGTCGTTATCCTCAGCTACCCTCCTCCTACTCCTTCGCGCGGTGCTTGGCCCTGCTTCGTCGGCATTATCTTCGGCAGCTCGCCTTCTACTCCTCCGTACGGAGCTGGGTCCTGGCTCACCGTCTTGGTCGGCCTGGCTTTGGTCTGCTGACTCCTCCTCGATAGCTCCACCAGCGGCTGGCGCTGGCGCGGTAACTTCGGTGATCTTGAGACTCGACTGGAGCTTCTTCTCGAGCTCTGGAGAGGAACCGCCATAGATCTTTCGGATCATTTCGGCGATCGCCTCGTTCGAGACCTCCACTTTCCCCCGAGGACCGACGTGCCAGGTGATGGAGTCGTCGTCTCCCTGCATCTTATTCTCCGACGTCTTGACAAGATATCCCTGCCTAATCATCCTCTGTAGTACAATCTCCGTGTTCTCCGTCGCGTGATTCGCATCGTTCGGGTTGAGGCTGGGCATGTTCTTGTCGATCACCAGGCGCTGCAGGTGTCTTCGCAGTCGGGCGTCGCTGAGCTCTCCCCCACTCAGTGTGATTATCGAGATCAGGGTCGTGTACATACCCACGTAGGAAGCCTCGCCTTCTTGAGAATGAGCCTTGGACGGTGCGATAATTTCGGGGATTCGGTATTCGGCCGGAAGTATCGAGACGAGCATGTACGCATTCGAAGAGGTCTGACCCTGGGTCTGGGATTTTCCAGCTAGAGCAGGGAAACGAGATGTCAGTCCACACAGGCTAGATCTTGGAAGGTTGGCCCCGTCGTACCTTTTCTCTTCTGATCAAGCGACAGGATAGACCTATCCTTCGCTGGCATTTCTACCAGCTCCATGCCGAAGACAGTGTTTAGCTGTTTCTGGGCCCGCGCAAACACTTTTTTGAAGGCTCTACCATGCGGCCCCAACACTGAGTGAAAGCCACATATGGAGTCAGCTAAGACCTCAGTCATGATACAGAGCCGGACAACAAACCCTTATCCTTGATCCCGTCTCTCCGTATTGGTGTCCTCGAGAACTCGCATGCCAGGGCATAGCGCACCAGCTTCTTGACGAGCTGGCCGTTCGCCGAATCCTCCCCGCCATCGTCATTGGGGTCGTTTGCTTCGGGCTCTTCGTCCTCGTCGCCCTCTGAATAGGCACGGGGATCATTTCGTCGGGGTAGTTCCATCTCTTGGTCTTCGTCCTCCTCCTCCTCTTCATCTTCCTCCTCAGCGGCCTTGGGGGCGTTAGCCACGGCAGATGGTAAAATGTTGGAGGGGCAACTTACACCCCGCCTTCTTCGCTGAGGCGGCGGCATATTCTTTCGAGCTCTGTAGATTTCTTGGGCCCGGTTGCTGGAATAGATATTAATCAGTGCTGCAAATATCGGGAGAAACGTGTATAGATTAGTGACAATATTGGTGAGGTTTGCCGGCCATATATGCTGCACATCCTGACCATGGCCCCTCAACGCGTTTGGTCCATGCGAGTGCCCAAGCCAGTCGCGTCTGGGCATCCCGTCCCCCCTGCAGGCGGGTATGGAATTATGATTACCCACCTAAAAATTCCAGGGGTCCACCGGCCCGGCAGAGGATCATCTAGGTCCATTTTAGCTAGCTCTGAAAGCTCAACTAGCAAACCCAGATGGAGAGAATTGCAAGTTATTCTAACCCTGAACGCCCCTAGAACCAAAATTCCTCATGATCTCTAGACGGGCGACTGGAGGCTTTGTGTGCCTGAGCTGTCGATTGACTCTCGCTGGTTCTGCAGGCGGCCGATTCTCTGTGTCAGTGTCTCGGGAAGCCCCTAGACGAGCTTACAGCGATGCCTTCACCGATGCCTTTGCCAATGCGATACCCTCAACAAAGCCCCAAGAACAAAAGCAGAAGAATCCCGATGATGACGCAACATTCCGACGCATCAATGCCAAAGATAGGAGTAAACGGCCGCCTCCACGCCGTCCAAACAACACCCAGCCGGAGATATATCGCTCGAAGGGGGGGCGGCTTCGGCCGAAGGAGGAAGCTCTGTCAATAGACATCCTTGGGAAGCCAGCACATGCCATTGTTATGAAAGCCGTTGGCTCAACAAATAGGAAACCTAGAGTACCCGATACCGAAGCCGAAAGCGACGTCGACCATGTCAATCTATCCGATGTTCTCAGTCAGCAGGTCGGCATACCGACAGCCGATGAGGTGCTCCAGAATATTCATGATCTTCGGCCAGGACACTCAAGATCGATTCCGCAAAAAGAGCTCGACTCTCTCAAAGATGTCCTTGTCAAGGGGTTTACAAAAGCACAGCTAGAAACGTACATGGCTGGCTACAAATCCGAGATCGAGCCCCCGACAGGCATCTCCGATATAAGTGCCGCCTCGTGGGTGCTAGAACAGTGGCCATGGCTTCCGGAGACAGGAACCGTCAGCAAGATGTCCGATCCGCTCCTCGATGGGTATCTACACAAATCCATGTCGCCTAAGGAGCAACTCGCTATTCGTTTGATCCGTGAATGCTGGAGGGTCTCCGCCCAAGAGGTCGAAAATTCACAAGGATACCTAGACGTCAAGCTACGAGACGTGGAGTTTACACTCCTGTTGGGTTCGTATTCTGCTCTACTTGCGCTTATCTTGCCCACACCTTTACTCAAGCTAACATGCGGTTTCCTATGATAGCTGAAAACGGTCGACGACTCGAAGGCATATCCCGTTCCCTGCTCGCGCCAGGCAAACAAATCGAACTCATCCGACCCGAGCAGATCGTCAGGATTGTGGGCTCGAAGGCGACATCCGAAGTCATACTTCGGGAAATTAGCAACGTCCTTGCCAAACTTGAGACTCGCACCTTCGACGCCAACCTCCTTGCCCCCGACTGTCTCTCCCCGCGGTCGCTGGAAGAAGTTGGCAGGATTACCAATACTGTTGTGCGGCTAGACACGAATACGCAAAAGGTACGCCTGGGTATCCGTCCCCAAATTCTGCTTCTACCATTTACTAACTATACATGTTACCAGATCCTTGCCCATTGGATCCCCGACACCGCGGTTCGCGAAGGACTCGAGAACACCGGCGATGCTGTATTCCGACTCCTTCTATCTGCCTCCTCGCAGAGCACCACCCATACCCATGGCAAGATGACCGTGCTACCGGAAAGCGATGTGAAAGGGGGAAGATTCCTCGTCGACTCGTACAATAAAGAGAAGTGGTCATGGAAGGACAGGACTGGTCAGTGGGCGAGATGGATCACTGCTACACCCTCGCAAACTACATCGCAAACGGAGACCGAGTTGTTGGAAAAGATCCCCGCCGCGTTTGGTAGTGGCATTGGGTTAGAAACCGCTCTACTAGCTGATCAAGCTAGCCTCTCCTCGACTGGTTGGCCAGAGGCCTTGCAGCGATCAACCAGGGTCGTCTTCGGGCACGTTCTTCACCGATACCCTCCCAAGCGTCCTCACCAACTCGACCTCACTCAAACGGCAATCCTCTCCCCCGTCATCCCTCCCCTCTCGACCCTCACCTTCCCCAACGGACCGCAACCTTCCACGCCCTCCGCCTCGACAATCCTCATGCGCTTCCTCCCCGATCCTTCCCAAGACCCGTCCCTCGTCTCCGCCGCCCCGCCCCTCGAACTCCGACTCGAAGCCTCCGATACGGAGATTAGCGGCATCTCCTCCCTCCGCGCCATCTTCACCGATGCCACCACCACCACCACCCACGACATCCTCCTTCCCTCCTCCGCCGTCGACATCCGCCTCTACCAGTCCCACTTCCACGAGCTCACCGGCGCAGCCCTCACCTCCGACCCGCGCCACTCCGACCACCCCGTCTTCGCCTTCCTCGACGCCTCCGACCTGCGCCCTTCCGCCGGCCGCCTCGTCACCCCGCCCCGCATCCCCGGCGTCCCCGTACCTATCCTCCCGGCTCCAGACCGCGCCGACGCTACAGCCGCGGGAGGTGTCGTCGACTACCTCTTCGCCGGGCTGGAGATGCGCCGCGCGGTCGCGGCCGACTACGAGGGCTGGCGCCTCGTGTACACGGACGTCGAGGCCGGGCAGGGCGGTGGACGGCGCGCCGAGCTCGCGCTTGAGGCTGTCCCGTCGGCGGCGATGACGACGACGACGACGACGACGGAGGTGCAGCCAAATGGTGCAGCCGAAGGAGAAGGGTCCACGAAGGTCCGCGATACCGCCGCGTACCTGGCCGTCGTAGCTAAGATTGCGGCTGGTGGTGAGTTCAAGTGGTATGGCGATAACACCTGGTGATGTCTGGTGTTGGGCTGCGTTTCTCTCTCGTTCTCTCGGACCACGTCAAGAAACGGAGGGTGTTCCTCTCAAACTGTATCATAGCAATGTAATAATATTTCTTCCTTTGTAATATAGCCATGCAAAGACTGGCGACGGAGTTACAACTTACGAGACCCCAAAGAGCTTAATGAAATGATAGAAGGGTTGGATAGAAGCAAGGTAGTTAGCAGTTACTTCATTTACCTCAAAAAAAAAAAAGGGTTACGTAGTTCACGTTGGCAATATCATTCTCACAAGTAGCAAAAAAAAAGAGCCCTGTTTTTGGGTGATCACTTCTAGGAGAACTCTATTTTGTACTAAAGCACATGTGAGAAGTTTTGATTCGCAGAAAGCCCAGACCCTTCCCTCTCAAATATGTGCCGCAAAACAAAATTGCCGAGTTCCTCATGCAAAGCAAAGAGATTCTTGGTGAGGAGGTCGCAGGCCGTGCGACAGGATGACCCTCGACGGACTGTGGGCGAGACTTGACAGGAGCCCGTCGCGGCGCGGAGAACGGTGCGTAGAGAGTTTATTTCTTGGCAGCCTTGGCAGCGGACTTGGTGACCTTACCGGCACCAGCAGCGGCCTTCTCAACGGCCTTGATGACACCGACGGCAACGGTCTGACGCATGTCACGGACGGCGAAACGACCGAGAGGGGGGTAGTCGGTGAAGGCCTCCACGCACATAGGCTTGGACGGAACCATCTTGACGATGGCGGCGTCACCAGACTTGATGAACTTGGGGTTGTTCTCAACCGACTTTCCGGTACGGCGGTCGATCTTCTCAAGGATCTCAGAGAACTTGCAAGCAATGTGGGCGGTGTGGCAATCGAGAACGGGCGCGTATCCGGCACCGACCTGACCGGGGTGGTTCAGGACGATGACCTGGGCGGTGAAGGAAGCGGCACCCTGGGGGGGGTCGTTCTTGGAGTCACCGGCGACGTTGCCACGACGGATTTCCTTGACGGAGACGTTCTTCACGTTGAAGCCAACGTTGTCACCGGGGAGACCCTCGGAAAGCTGCTCGTGGTGCATCTCGACCGACTTGACTTCAGTGGTGACGTTGGAGGGAGCGAAGGTAACGACCATACCGGGCTTGATAACACCAGTCTCGATACGGCCGACGGGCACTGTGCCAATACCGCCAATCTTGTAGACGTCCTGGAGGGGAAGACGGAGGGGCTTGTCGGTGGGACGCTTGGGGGGCTCGATGGCATCGATGGCCTCAAGGATGGTCTTGCCGGTAACCTTGCTACCCTTGACCTCCTTCTCCCAACCCTTGTACCAGGGGCAGTTGGTGGAGGGGCTGATCATGTTGTCGCCGTTGAAGCCCGAGATGGGGACGAAAGCAACGTGCTTGGGGTTGTAGCCGACCTTCTTGATGAAGTTGGAGGTCTCCTTGATGATCTCGTTGTACCGATCCTCGGACCACTTGGTGGTGTCCATCTTGTTGATGGCGACGATCAGCTGCTTGACACCCAGGGTGTAGGCAAGCAGGGCGTGCTCGCGAGTCTGACCATCCTTGGAGATACCGGCCTCGAACTCACCAGTACCGGCAGCGATAATGAGAATAGCGCAGTCGGCCTGGGAAGTACCAGTAATCATGTTCTTGATGAAGTCACGGTGACCGGGGGCATCTGGGAAACGCAATCGCAGTCAGTACGATTGAGCCATTGGAACAAACCAGCAGAGAGGGTGGGAGATGGGGAGTTGCGAGCACATACCGATGACGGTAACGCCATACTTGGGGGTCTCGAACTTCCAGAGGGCGATATCAATGGTGATACCACGCTCACGCTCGGCCTTTAGTTTGTCCAGAACCCAGGCATACTTGAAGGAGCCCTTGCCCAGCTCGGCGGCTTCCTGTCATCGGAGTCAGCTTCGTTTCTTCGGAAGAAATGCAGAGTGGGGTTGGGCGTGGGCTCGTGGTCCGTGCTCGGCACGGCCTAATGATGGGCAAAAATTTTCAAGGTGTTTTTTTTTTAAGATTTTGTGGCGGAAGCCTGCGGGGTCGTCTCGATCGCCCATGCTTATCGCCCCGCACACAACTCGAGCGCCGTTCGAAGAAATCAAACAGCGCGGCTGTGGGCAGGAAACATGGACGGTACGATGGAAGTGTGCGGGTGAAAGTGTAGAGCGAAATATATGGGAAATAACTAACCTTCTCGAACTTCTCAATGGTACGCTTGTCGATACCACCGCACTGGTAGATCAAGTGACCGGTCTATCGCGCCTGTTAGCCTTGGTTGCCTATCGCTCGGAACCGCCCCTCATCGCACTCCCAAACGAGGGAGGGATGGGAGGAACCATGTAGCGAGGGATTTAGAAGAAAGATGATGCTTACCGTCGTAGACTTGCCAGAGTCGACGTGGCTGGATGCTGAGGTCAGTACTTCTGCGCGAGAGAAACAAAAAAAGGGAAACCCCGCAGTTAGAGGAGCGATGGGAGGACCAACCCGATAACGACCAGCTGTGAAAAAAAGGTTAGCATGACATGACAGAGATATCTACAGTATTGCGGGTTCTCACGTTGATATGGGGCTTATCGTCCTTGCTATTGAGATGTTAGCGAATCTGCGCAGGCGATGGAAAGAGCGATGGGAAAACACAGCGCGCGCCTTGGTAGAAGACTGCGTGGATGGATGGGTGATGGATGGACGATGGACTTACCCCATTTTGATGGTATTGCGAAGGTTGAAGAGAGTGGTGGTGATGAGGTGAAAAAAAGAGGTTCTTCTTGCTTGTTAGATGCTTTTCCCGAGGATCACGACGATGTTTTCGTGCTCGAGAGACTTACTTGTTTACCAGACAAGACTGCTTAAGAATCTAGGTATGGAGACACCTTTTGAAAGGAAGAAACTGAAAAGAGGTGAGGGGCAGTTTCGAGTTTTGTAGGCGCGGCGGGGGGCCACGAGGAAGGAGGGGGGCGATTTGTTTGGTGGGGCAACGAAAAAAAAAAGAATTTTGTTCTCTGGCGGGGTTAAAGCCCCTCGCGGCCACCACAACCACGCTTCTGCCGCCCACACCACTTCACTCGCAAGGCGGGTCCCCCTCGCTTGATTGGCCGTTGGTACCCGATATCATGCCTTATGTATCTACCGCAGTATGCGTATCCATGCCATCCCCTCCATCCAGCCTCGCGCGCTTCAGACCTGTGAAATAGGTATCCAACGGTAACCAGACTGGCCCCTTCCTTGCCTAGCTAGTTCTGGTCGAATCGATATTCTCCCCGTTGACCCAAAAAAAGACCGTACCTTTCCCCTTTCCCTAGTATCAACAGGCTGCTTGCTACTCATGCCCCTTTTCTTCTCGTGTGACCCTACACTTGCCGTCTGCTCCCACGGAGGTACATCCTCGCTGCTTGGAAGTGACTTGGTGTCAGCTGGGCGGCGATGCCTCGGGCTCGCTTAGTGCATTGGGTTCCAATCCAACCTGTCCGTCTCCGTGACGTGACACGGCGAGGATCCAAGACCTAGACTTCTCAGCTTCGGGACCCGAAGGGAAAGGGATCGCATACAAGGCCCGCCCGCCGGCGTGACTCATCCGGCGTCCAGCATTTTCTCCCCCCTAATTATACCGCCCCTTTTCCGGGGTCATAAAACTCTAGACTTCTGGTATGCATTGTCACACACAAAACCGTCACCCGGGGCCTGGGTTTTTGACTCAGTTGCATCCTTCTTGTCATGCGGCGTGACGCTAGGCGAGGAGGTCGCTGGAGTGACTGTACTAAAACGTGAGAACCCACTATCCAACCTCTAGTGTGTCCGTCTGATAGGGTTGTGATCTGCATGTGTATGCGTCTGCCTTGTTCGTGATCTCTGCCCATTAAAGTTTGGAATTGGAGATAGTTTTGCGTGAAGGGGGCCCATGGGGAACTGAGGCGCGGCAGTCGTCACTGCTACCATCGTTATGGGTCAACAAGTTCTCTGCATTATCAATAACCCTTCACGGACAGAACGTAAATTAAAAACGTTTGAAAAAAAGAAGCGATCTTTGATACTACCCTAGGAACGACGGGACGGCATCGCATCCAAATACACAAGTATCCCCTCAACTCAGCCGGTCAACGAGTGTGCCCGTTACTGCTCTCCCATTACTCCTCTCTCAATCTCCTCACACGGGGATGGAAGTCAGGGGGGCAAAAGATGGTCCACGCCCCCGTATCAAGGTACTATTTTTGTATTGGGGGGAATCTCATCCATTTCCATCTCTAGGGAATCCTAAAACGAACCGAAAGGGAAAGAAAATACCGGGCCCAAACAACTCCAGCTCTCGACTCGGGCTCTGAACATAAAATAATGCGTACAAGTTACGGCTGCTGGAGAAGGACAAGCCCGCAACCTGCGAACCCTGATGGACAAGTGTTTGATCTCGTCCCACTTTTGGTCTAAAAAGAGGACAGACACGAAGGATAAATGGTGCCTGACCCTACGATACATGGTACATGTGAAGAGAAAGCCGCGCGCTTGCCATCGGGTATAATAACCAACGGTTGAATACCACTCGTGGCTGCCCCCTTCTGTGATATCCGGCAAGGGGGGAACCAGTTGGGGGTGTAATCAACCGAGAACCCGAACGGCGTCGTTGACCTTGTTACACCTTTTAGGGCCAGCAGGACGAGTCCTTAAGAGGGCGGTAAAGAAAACGTTATAAGAAAAAAAAAGGAATTGGGTATGCTGCTGCTGCTTGAACTTTGTTGATGGTAGAGAGACAAAACAAAGGAAAACGGACGTAGTGTGTTCGAGGCGCGACCGACAAGGATGCGAGTCGAAACGAGAGGAATGTGATGTCTCGCGAGTCAACTCGCGTCCGGCTAGCCGGGGCGGATAGAGAGAGTGAGTGAGAGTGAAAACAAGGAAAGAACGCAAAACCTCGATCTGGCGGGTTGCTAAGTAGTGATAAAAGACGCGTTCATCGCCGGACCTTGAAGCCGTCACGCTGCTTCAGCCGACTTGTCCTCCAACCCTCGTACCATTGTTCCCGGCTGGCCTCGCGGAGGTCGCCACGCCACTCGCTGAAGACGGTGTCCTTGAGGCGCAAGAAGTCGCAGTGCAGCTCGTTGTACGGGTCGGCGAATCCCCAGGGGAATTGGCGGCCAACGACGCTGGGCTCGTAAATGTCTGGGCTAATAATCGACATGGGAACATAGGGGACCTCGTCCTCCTTGGGGCTCTCGTCGGAGGAGGGCTTGGTGCGACGAACAGAACCACTTGATGAAACCCGCTTCGACTTTGGCGACGAATCGCGACCTTGGATTGGGAACTCGTCGTCCGTGGGACCATCGCCATCACTGTGGCCTGAATCGACCTCCTCGTCTTCCTCCTCGACTTCCTCCTCGATCCTGCTAGAATCCGGCGTGCCCTCGTCGTCCTCGTCCAATCCTAGAGGCTCCAAGGGGTCGAGGTTGGCTTTCTTCAGGCTGTCCCAGACAGTCTTCTTCAGGACGTTCATATGCTTAGTGGTAATCGTGTCGGCCTTGGAGATGACGGGGATGACGGTCGTCTTGGCTTGGAGTGTCCGTAGGACTTGCAGGTCGAGGTCCTCGTCAAGTCCACCGAGAACGCGAGCCGGAACATAGTGGGCGCCGTTCTGGCCGTTGGGCGAGGCCGCCTTGCTCGCGGCGATATTCCGGTCCAGGCGGGCCGGGTCGAGGACAAGGAAGGCCGCGTGGATGTGGGTGTCTTGTACGCCGGGCGACCGAATGACCTTCATTTCCTCGGCGAAAGTCTCCTCGAATTTGCTCTCCAGGAACGACGACATCTCTCGGAGCTGCAGGTCCACGACGTTCTTCTCCAGACCCTCGGAATCCCACAAGGTCAAGCCGATGCGCTCGCCATCAATCTCGGTCTCGAGGTAGTGCGGGATGAAGTTGCCTGATGGTGGAGCCTTGGGGACGAAGTCGTCCTGGTCCATGGTCATCTTGCTTCGCTTCTTTGGTGGCAACGCCAGAGACGTCTTCAGGAACTCGAGGAAGGAGGTCTTTCCGGCATTGCGGGTGCCAATGATGAGGATGCTGAACAAGGGAGGTTGGTCAGCAAAGGGGGGGTCGTCCAAGTAGCGCAACCCATGAGGATTGCGTTTGGGGGTATAACTTACTTGAAGGGTGTGGGATCCTTCCTTCTCCGGACCCTCCTAGGGCTGTTGATGGTGCTGATCGCGCTGCTCGCATAGCTGTACCGGCCGCGATGGGTCATACTCTCAGTGCGGGCGTACGGGTCGACCCAGGAGCCGGTAGGAATTGGAGGAGGGACGCTGACAACGGAGTATGCAGGCTCCATAGACGGACGGGGAGTCGATGATTGCGCGTGAAGGTTTCTGCCGGAGACGCTGGCTAGAGAGTCGGGACGGTCCTCGCCGGCAAAAAGTTGGTCGGGGGGTGCGCCGTTATAGAGCTGGGGGAGACGTGGGGGCGACTTGGAGACTGCATCGCGCTGGCGCTGGAGCTCCTGCTCCTTGGCAGCCTGCTGTTTCCTCAAGTCGCCACTTTTGCTACGGCGGAGCAACATACCGAGACTAGAGCGACGGGGAGGAGGGCTCATTTCTCACGGCTACAATCTGCAGTTCGAGTTGCTACCAGATTGTCATGAAATTTCCGCGTCGGTTTCAGGCTTCCAGCAACGGCGATCTCCTATCAGGCTGACGGTGAGAAGCGCCCGTTACAGTGCAGGTTGGTAGGGTGGTCACGCAGGTCTGTCGCGGCCGAGAATGTCTTGTCGGGGTGCTGGCGTCACGGTTCGGGCCCGCAGAGGCGCGTGAACGGAGTCGAAGAATATTGGGGCTTGCTTGCTTGCCCGACGGGTATTCTGCTTCCCTTAGCACACACCCTTTTTCTTTACCCCCTCTAGCTGCCCGTTTGGCGGCTCTATTGGATGTAGAGAGGACGACGCGGTGCGATTGGCGCTTTGTCCTGGCGTCGGCGGCAGCGATCGTTTGTTTGGGAACGAAAGGGATGGCAACACCGGGTAAACGTGAAAAAGAAGTACTCTGTCCGAGTACCGCCAAGGATGTAAATGGGCTGTGGGATCGAAACGTGTAATTCGACTTCGTCAGCGATCCTAGTAAATTGCGACGTTAGCCTGTGATCGTCAGATCGTATTCAACCACCAGACGCGATGCAGGTCCGCGGCCGCACAAGTCCGGCAGGAACGAATGTGTCTGCATGACGGTCGCAGGGTCGTCTTGCAATAGAGTATGCAGCGAGCTGGTCCATGGCCTCATTTTAAACTTTTCGCGACAGCCAACGAGGTGCGTGTTTGATACGAGCCGACCTCACTACCTGACGCTAGATGACGGGAATAGAAACTGGGGATGGGATGGAATCAGATGAAAAAGGGGGTCCATACCTTCAAAGATTGAGCTCGAGACGAATACCGATGACGATTTCGGGAATGCTGGGGATAATTAGAGGCAGCGTCGTGAATCGAAGGTGGAATCGAAAACGGGACGGGAGTGGGTGGTGTGTCGATGCGGCGTCCGGACGAGCTACAATGTACGCATAGATCGGGGAGCAGGATATTATCCCAGATCCAGGGGGGGAGAGCGAGGTGGGTGGGGATGAGCGACGACTGGGGAAAAGAAATTTGGGGCTTGAGAGAGAGAGAGCAGCCTTGGAGAAGGAAGAAGAGAAAAGGCCGCCAACGAAAGGGGGGCCACGGCAAGTACTACAACGGGAAGATGCAGCAGCTTCAGTGATGGAAGAGAAATCTGTTTAAAATGGAGGATGTCCCTTTTCCCCCCAGCTCCGTGGTTGGCAGAGAATGGATCTGGCAAGTCCAACTTTCTTCGAGAAACGATCCAGGGGTTGTTCGAAGATTGGCAACTGGCGAGCAGAAAACCCGAAGCCAGGTCCCCTGAACGGATTGGACTAACGCAATTTGGTAAGCACTATGGGGTCTGGTAGCACCAGGCGACAAAGTATTTCCTCTCCTTTGACGCGTCGAGAGTGTACAAAGCGACACTACTGTGTACTACTCGGCGGCCCAGGGACCCGCCCCGTGTACCCTTTTTTTATCGTACCCTTCCAACCTTCTCATTGTACCCTTTTCATCAACGGAGCCACGAGCGGGAGTTAAAAAGAGTCGGGGCCCGGAAGAAAGGAGCAACGCCAGATCCAAGCCGTGTTCAAGGTCGCGTACCAAGGTTACGTACCTATCCAGTCCACATGCCGTTACCTGCTATGAAGGTACCGATGCGAAACCCATGCTCCCCAATGATCGAGAAGCTGAGGGCAAGGAGGAAAGACCGTCACGCGGCTCCCCGCTGTCTCACGCAAATTGGCCGTTGGGTGGTGGTGGTCTTCCATTCCGCGTCGTTTTTTTTTTTTTTGGAACGCGTGCCACGTGAAATAAAGGGAGCTCCCAAGGTACATACATGCAGAAGTGGTATTAGCTTCAGCTAAAATTGAAAAGCTGCATGCAAATAGGAGTAATAATATGGACGGAGTCCGACAGGGGTTCTCGTAAGCCGCTAACGGCGCAAAAATATGGGTACGGGGGGGAACTTTCCATTCCTGCGATCTCCAGCCCTGGTCCCTTCCCTTGATAGGCGTTCCACATGGCGCCTTCCTCCACGCGCTGGTTCGAACAAGTGTCTCTCCTCCAGAGCCCCTGAATCAAATTAGCGTTGCAGGAATCGCCGGCCAACCAGAAATCATGGTCGTGTTCAAGCTTTGGCAGCCAATCCGCCGAATGAACGGCTCAGGTTTCCATCTTGCCGCAGAGACCAGAGAGTTCTTCCTTTTTCAAGATGCCCCCGAGCGGCTGGTAGCAGCTGAGAAACGGCGCCAATGTGGACTCTGTTCTCTCTTTGGTTGCGACCATGTGTCACAGATTCATCAATGAAGAAGCGCCTACCCTTCTTTAGCGAGATCCATACATACATACCTGTAATCCGTAAATCTGTAATCTATACAGGACGGATCCGTACAAGCAATCATGCTCTCTCGTCGCATCGCCACGGTCCAGAAAGCAACCTTCCTCGACCAACCAAAGAACAAGGTGGAGGAAGTACGGAATATGTTGGTTCGCCGTCCAGTCGAACGGAAGCCGCACGGATGGAATTGTCCTTGCCTTCGCATTGCGTTCCATCGAGAAGGGTCTAGCCGCCCAGGCTGCTCATTTCCACGGTAGAGACGTCTCGTTTCAGAATTTCTACGCCCCAGTTTGTTTGCCCTTGCAAGCCTTCTTCTACACTAGTAGGTATAGCAGTTTGCAGCCACAGGGGTACCCGCCGTGGCTAGATTGTATGTAGATCGTCTCCGCGTGCAGCCCGTCAAGCCGCCCCTACATATGTAGGTTGTCTAGCGATAGGTAGGATGTCCAGTACAGGGCTGCGCTGTATGCGTATATCAAGAAGTAAACTGTTCGAGGTGGATTCGAAGTGATGTGTTCGAGGTAGATTTGGAAAGTTCGAGGTGGATTTTAAACTATATATACAACATCGAGCGAGTTTGGAGTTCCTTGTGATGCCATCCCATCCGTAACCCAAACTCCGTCTACCTCTATGATATCACCCCCCATCTATCTTGTGTAAATCGGCGTAGGCCTCAATATTTTGCACAGGCGCCCAACTAATTAATGATCAAATCAGCCCTCAAAGACCTCATGCTGCAGCTCTACCCCAAAGTCCTTGGCCATATCCTTCATTCTCGCCTCCATCTCGTCCTCCATGCCGCCGCCAAGGCCCAGCAGCTGGCGGGCCTTGAAGAAGTAGAACAGCACGTCGCTCGCCGTCATGACCGCCTTGAACAGCACGTGCCGCCACGCGTTCTGCGCCCGCTCCCGCCACGGCAGGTTCGGGTCCTGGAAGAGGCTCCGGCTGGCCATCTCGCCCATCATCTTGATCCGGTTGACCGGCGAGCCCATGTACTGGTTGTCCGCCTGCACGATGCGCATGTTGCGCCCGATGAAGAGCAGCTCCTTGGGGAGCTTGTCCCCGTCGCCGAGTATGTCCCGGATGCCCTGCTTCATGCGCTGCTGCATCTCGTAGTGCCGCTCGCTCTCCGTCTTGCCCTTTAGGTCGCCCATCATGTCCTTTTGGAACTGCCCCTCTCCGCCTTCGTACGGCCGCATCAGCGTTGCCGACGCGAAGAGCTCCGCAGCCTGGATCCCCCACTCCTGAGTGACCTTGGCGATGGTTTTGTCATCAAAGGTCATCAGCGCCTTCCAGAACACGCTGTATTCGTGCCGGAACTTGGGTGTCATGTACACGTAAAGACCGTGGTCGATTAGGACCAACTCGGCGCGCCCGTTAGGCAACCGCCGGATGAAGATGTTCCCCGGATGCGGGTCGCAATGAACCACGCCCCATTTGAAGATCTGGGCGGAGAATAGGGTAACCATGGTTGTCATGACGTCCTTGGTTGTGACACCCAAGCCTCCCTTCCCTCGTGACCCCTTCCACTCAGTCCGTTCCGGCTTCAGCTTTTCGACGCTGGGGTTCTCCCGGATTTCTCTCCGCAACGCGTTCATATCGACTACGCTGAGGGGCTCCTGCCGAGAACCGGGAGAACCCTTGCCGTATCCGCCTAGCCACGGTGCTGTCATTGAGTCTCTGTCCCAGAGTCGTACTCCTTCGATCCATTCCGTCGTAAGCACCCGCTTGGAAGACAACTCGGAATACACGGGGGGAATATAGACCCGCCCACGCAGGCTAGGCTCTTGGCTGACGAGGCGGCGCATCAGCTCCGAGTTCTTAGCCTCATTTTCAAAGTCCGTCTCGAGCATCAAGCGCTCCGTGATGAAGGGTACCAAGCTGTAGAGCGGCAGATCGAATAGTACGGTGTAGACCTTGGCAACGACCCTGCAGAAGAACAAGTTGTTAGCAACAGTTTCAACTTGCCAAAGACAACACACCGTAGCGGCCAACATGGCAGCGCCACAGAGACACATATCAAACTCACTTGAACGCCCACAAGTCCCAGCCGATCTGCTTGGCAATCTCAGGCTTCTGTATCTTGATCGCAACCTCCCTCCCATCCGGCAGTCTCGCCCAATGCACCTGCGCAACGCTAGCGCTCGCCCTCGCCGTCCGCTCCATCACACCCTTGCCCTCCGCGCCCGCGAAGCTAACGCCGAAGACCTCCTCGACGCTCTTGCCGCCAAAGTCCTCGCGTATCACCCTCTCGACGTCGGCCCACTCGTCCTGCGGCGCATCGTCGAACATGCGCGCGAACATGCGCTGGAACTCCGGCGGCAGCACCGCCGTCTGCATGGCGATGGCCTGCCCGATCTTGAGGTAGAGCCCGCCGTTCTGCCGCAGCAGGTTGAACAGCCGCTCAGCGTTGCGGCGATGCAGCTCCTGCACGTCCCCGCCTCCGCCCCAGCCGCCCGCCAGCGGCTCCGGGCGGAAGTTGATCTTGTAGTCCAGCGCCACGAGGACGCCGAGCCCGAACGTGCGCGCCGACCTCGCGATACCCGACGCGTACAGCTGCCGGTCGGCGGTATAGAGGGTGCCGAGCACGGCGGACAGGATGAGTAGCCGGCGGGCCCACTTGCGCGAGCGCGTGTAGGTGCGGGCGGCGCGCGGGGCGCCGAGGGATGCCGGGGAGGGTGGCACGACCTGCCGGAAAGGGCCGCCTTCTGGTTGGAGGCGACGCAAGGGGGTTGTCGAGAGGAGACGGCGGCGGGAGGCGAGGGGGTTGGCGGGCACGGAAGCGAGCGCAGTAGCTTGCGCTGCTGAGCGTGCCCGAAGGATCGGTCTACATGGTGAGGACGGCGATGCAGCGAATCGAGATGCCGATGACCAGTTGGTCGCGTGTGGCCAACTCCTGCATGCCACGCCCTGGCGTAACATAGCTGCCAGCTCCGGATGTGGTTATGCCAGAGCTTCCCTAGCCTCGTTAGAAGACCTGAGGGGGTCGACTATGTAGGAACGAGACAGATAGTGGTAGATATAAGAAATCATCCATGTCCCCGATCGATCCACAGCATTCGATAAATATTCCTCGAGAGGCGTCATCAAAGTTATGGGCCCACAAATAGTGACATATGCCAGCACCAAGACTTGCGTGGCGGGCAAGTCAATAAGCTACAACGCTAACAGAAGGAATGCGCTCCCCACCGGCTCCAACCGAGGAGATAAAGGGTTCTTCGGAGACTCGGACTGTTCCGGCTTTAACCGCAACGGACGAAGACTAGGAAGCATTTATTTGGCCTTCCACAACTCTCCCAATTCAACTCTGTTTTAGCACGGGGAAGTGTTATTTCATAGAAAGTTGTCCCATTGAATAGCATTAGGAAGTTGAAATGGTTTATCAGGGCATTTTGTACCATTGGCTGAGGTGATAGTTGAGGAGTGGTGGTGTATTATGGATTTAACGGTCATCGGGAGGAATTATCACCGATTCTGACCGAGGCCGCTTAGAAAGCTTTCGACTCGACCGTTCCTTTCGGCGAGGTCGTAGGCGCGTCATGTGATCTGCCCCTGACTGGCGGCTGCTCCCTCAAACCTCAAACCCATAAGACCATACTGCAACGAAACACACCGCTGGAGAATGCTACCATGCAAGCAGCCCGGTGCCGATCTCTCGTTGGGGACCAGGAAACTGACAAACCAGGTCCTGGTGTCGAAAGAACGAATACAACCTTGGACAGTATGTGAACTGACACGAATACTACCGTCCTGAATGTTGTCGAGCCTTCGAGGGCACTACCTTGGGCACATCATCCTGGGTAGGCACCATCTACAACCAGGTCAAGCTTAGATTTCTTCCCGTCGTTCGCCATGTGTACCTCGTCCGAACCTGCCACGACACGTGTCGCGGTTTTGTCTTTTCGTCTTGGAAGCATCAATCTGCGGCACCTGCGCTGGCTACGCTTAGACATGCGGGACGAGGTTCGCTACCGGACAACCCTGACGTCGAAGAGGACAAAATATCCTTCCCTCCCCGCTCTCCAGTTACGGAGAGGGTGGGTAAACAAGGACGAAGTGAAGGTGATGGAGCCTAGTTTAAAAGCAAAAGCTCCAGAGGTGTCGTTCGATCGAGCCATTTCAGAGCTTGCAGCCCTGACATCACCACACGCCTTATTAGCTATAATCTTCACGTTGTAATTAGTGCCAATCTCGGTCGCCAAACGCCCTTAAGCTAGGTAGGTTTACATTGACGGCTCCGTTACGAGGTCGAGTCGTTCCGTGTTCCCTCTGGAAGCAGCCATCCATCCTAGATTCGTATCGGCTAGGATTCCCAACGTCGACGACTCGGAGCTAAGAAGTGTCGAATGCAGGGTATCAGTGCAAGTAAAGTTGCCTACATTGGTACATACAGCACGATATGCCATAATGATCGCGGCCAGTTTGCTACAGAGACTGCTCGGAAAATAGGCCCGAGGGCAGGGAACCCCCACTCTCCCCTCTCATCTCTTCGAGCAATCCGAGGAACCGTAAGTGATGCTAGCGGGAGAATCCCAAGTGATAGATTAGTAGCCAAGCAGGAGTTACGCGATATGTAGCAAGAGCAAGCGAAGAGTGGTTCATCTTATATATCTCGACGGTATTCATATTATCTCGTGGGTCTTAAGAGCTGAGCGCCCTTGGGTGCAGCGCTAATGAGCGCCAAGGTCCCAGGCGTTGGGGATGAGACAACGTCTTGGCTCGTGGGGTCTAGATTTTTGATATACCCCTGTCGTCACCGTGTCCCAGATTCCAGAGTATGCAGCGTACATATCGTGCTCGGTGGAGCGAATGGGTAACCGGTTGGGATGGGAATCCACCAACGAAGGCCCGAGAAAACGGGGTACCTTCCCGGAGGATGGCTAGGATTGAAGGCTGAGAATAGAAGGTCCGCATGAACGGGCGTGGATATTGCTGCTTATTGGACGGAACCCGCTTCGTAAGTCGTCGCGTTCCTATTGTGGCTCATCGCTTTGTACAGTACGGAATAGGGATAGAAGGATTGGTGGAGATTCCTGGGTGGAAAGCGAAAAAGACCACACAAAAGGCAGCTCAAACCACCCCCCCCCCTCCCGGGGCTCGCGGAGCCTCGGGTGGCCTTCTCCGTCAGTCGCTTTAGCCTGCGAACTTAAGCGGGGGCCACAAATCGACAAGCGCAATGTTGGTTCCTCTTTCGTTTTATTTGTTGGCCTCTCCGGCCATATAACGTGTTATTACCAGCCGCTGGAGCATTGGGATGTTTAAAGCATTGGGGTGTAAAGTCATGGATTTCAAGATGGGAAGAAACAGGAAAATGGAACCCCGTGTTGTACTGTGTAGAACTACGATGTACAGTACCTCTCTACTCTGATACATCGACTACCTCATCAGCGACCAGTGAACCAGTCACCCCCGCCGCCACCAAAGCCGTCCCCCTGCTCCGCCCGAAAGCTTCGCACGTGCACCGGCCAACCGCTAGGCCTGCAGTGGCTTGGAGCTAAGCTTCCTTTCGTTTAGTGCATCCGTCTCGCAAGAGCCCACCCAAAAAAACAAGCCTACCCCCCCAGAAGAGGAGCCCGCCCACTCGACTTGGGTCGCACCACATGCATACATCTCCACTCCCTGAGTGCTCCAATCTCCCTCCACCGAGCGATTGACATTCATTCCCCCTCCCCCGTTTCTGCGAATCACCTCAACCTCGACCTCCGGCCAGTATCGAGTATTCCCTCCTTGGCGCGCGAAATCGCGACTCGCCCATTCGACTCGTCCTTAGACTCGATCGGCGCCTTTCTCTCAATCGACTTTGGGAGTATTATTATTGCAGCGAGCCTGCGGAGCGGACGAACGGGTGTTTGCAGGTGGCATTTGAATCGAAATTGGCTTGTCTCGAAAGCCTCCCGTCATGACCCGGTGGCTTCAAATGCGGCTCGACATAACACGATAACGTTCCCGACTCCTCCTTCCTGAAGGCCCACCTGCGTCCCATGTCGACGACAACAATCACACTCGTTCCACTTCTTCCTGCATCCTATCGTCGAATGCCCGGCTGTCACTGCTAGACAGGGACCACTTGTCCGGCATCCACTGAATCGGGGGGCGCCGCCAACGCCTCGCCGCGTCTTGAGGACGCCGGCTACGACAAAAACCACACCTCGCAGCCAGACTACGGTACAAGACCACGGTACAGGCCACGGTACAGACCTGGCTTGCCTCTCACCATGTTGCGCCCCGCGACACCGTTGGCGGTGCTGCTTTTCGGCGCATTCGTTATGCTCCTGATCTCGGTGCTGTCCACTCCAATCGTACAATCCATTCCGCTTGGCACCTTCGAAGACGCCAACTTTGGCGTCTTTGGCTATTGCAACAAGGCTGGATGCAGCGCTATCGAAATCGGATATGACACCTGTGAGCCCCATCTTGCGTGATATTTCCCTACCTCGTCGCGAAGTGGTTGCTAACATACAAAACCAGCCAAGGTCCTTTCTCCAAGTGCCTCGAAGGCGGCCGCATTCGATCTCTCTTCCTCGACCCGGGCCACACTATCGGCCATACTTGTCGTCCACCCCGTCGCCGCCTTCTTTACACTCGTCATGTTCGCCCTCGCCGTCGTCGCTCACTTCCATGCGGCTTCGCACTCCGCTCGGTACCTCCTACTACTCTTCATCGTCAGCTTGGTGGACTTCCTCCTCTGCCTGCTGGCCTTCCTCATCGACGTCCTTCTTTTCGTCCCGCACATGGCCTGGGGGTCATACATAGTGCTGGCCGCTACTATCATGGTTGCCTTTAGCAGTCTCGTGTCGTGCGCCATGCGACGAACCGTCGTCGGCCGGAAGGCGAGACAGAAGCGCATCGCTGCAAACGCCGAGATGAGCGGCGAGAACTTCTTCAACCGCCAGGCCCAACAAGCTCCAGTGGCCGCCCCGGCCGCGAGTATGCAGCCGACCGTCCCCGTTCTTAGCGGCGCCAATGGCAACGGCCGTGCCGACGGAGACGTCCTGCCCGAGTTTGCCGCCTTTGAGAAGAAGGACGACAGAAGTAGCGACGAGAGGATCCCTTTGACCGCGCGCAGCCCCTCGCAAAGGTCTCCAAACAATCTCCCTAGCGATCTTTCTAGCAACCCCGCCGACATGCCACCAGGCGGACCCGGCGGGCCCCTTCAGCGATCCAATTCAGCGCCCCCAGTTCAGTTTGACCAGTACGGGAACCCTATTCCAGGGCCTCCAGATGGATACGGCATGAGGAGAGGGCCGTCCTTTGAGCGGATGAATTCAAGGGGTAGGGGAGGTATGCCGCCAGGATACCGCGGCCGGGGAGGTTATAGCCCTGGGCCCGGCCGAGGCGGTTACAACGGCTACGGCCCGCCACCAGGCGGACGCGGTGGCTATGGGCCTCAACGAGGAGGGTATGGACCACCACCACAAGGTGGGAGGGGCGGGTACGGCCCACCGCCGAGAGGCTATGGGTCACAGAACATGAGGGGAGGAAGGCCGCCGCCACCAGGATACCAAAGTGGTCCGTACGACCGGAGGGGTTCGCCTGCCGCTGGATACCAAGGACCACCATACGGCAGAGAACCGTCTCCCGGAGAATTGGCGGCTCCTGGCTACAGGAATGCGTCTAACCCCAGCCTCTCCGGGGGTGGCTACGAGGCTTACAATCCGGACCGAGCCAGCCTACCGCGAGCAGAATCCCCACCACCTCTTCCTGGAGCCGGTGTCGCCCAACCCGGACAGGCAGTGGAACTAGATGCGGCATCGCGCAGCCCGTCTCACCCGCCTCAAAATTTTGATCAATTCGGTATCAGAGCCAGCGATACTGATGTTGCCGGCATGCTTGCTCTACAGCAAGCGAGGGCGACCTCGCCGAGAGGCCGGGAGACCTATGCGAGCGAAGATAGCAGGTACAGCCAAGAGGAGTAAGTCATCCCCTATATTTGAATTCCCGTCCCCCCCTCCCCCCCCTTCCCTCCGATCACATGTCACACCCTCTTCCAAGGCGAAATGCTGACGCGCCACGTTTTTCAGGGGCGCATATGTTCCTCCGCGGCAAGCATGGAATCAAGGATCAGGCAGAAACTCGCCTCGGATGCCATCCCCGCTGAACGTGCCGGGACGAACTGCAGAGCTCCGCGCAAGCCCCGGTCCTCAGCAGCCGCCCCCTCAGGCTGGTGAGTACTACGAGGACGTGGATCCCCGCTTCGCGGAACCCCCCACGGTCCAAAGACCGACTCCTCCACCGCCTATCCAGACCGCTAACTCCTACGAGGATATCCCCCAAGGAGAGCGGAGCCCGGCAGAATCTGAGCGGTCCACCTTCACCTCCATATCCCAGCGCGGCGTGAACCCCAGGTGGAACCCGCCACCCCCGCCCCCTTCCATGGCGCAGGGCGGTTACGGCCAGCACCTCGCGCCTCGCCGCCCGGTGAACCGCAACGAGATCTTGCTCAATTCGAACCCGGACTTTGAGCTGCCCGCGGCGCGGAACGTCCAGCCAAAGGCAACGGGACCGGGGATGATTCCTGGTAGTGCATATCCCACAGGCCCCCTATAACGGGCATGTTAAGGAACTCTTCGCATCTTTGTGGCTCTCTCATCCTGTTTCCGTTTTCTTCCTCCTACTACTCTTCTTATCATACCCTTCGATTATGCATGCCCCGGAAGTCCTTGACGACCCTTTTTTTGGCGGTTTACGTCGGTCAAGGAATATACCACCACCCCTTGTATAGACTTCGGTTCATTCATCAAGATCCAGCATCATTCGCCCTCTTTTTCCCACCCAAGACATTCCTTGACAGGAACCTGCTGCATAGTATATACATGACCTGTCCTCCCTCCGGAAAGCAGCCTCAGGTGCTAGCTGCCTCCGACATGCTGTACCACCTATAATATCCAATCTACGACTTCTCGGTGCCGACTACCGCCATTTCGCCTATCTCTCCTTTCTCCTCGCCCGGGTACCAGCATTTCTTTTTGCATCGTGCCCGAAAATCACCCAATTCCTCGCATTGCGGATTTTATACCCTCCGCGTGTGTTACTATCCCCCTTCTTCTAGCACCCCCCACGTATTGGCTTCCCCCATTCTTTCTTTGTCCTTTTGTTTGCGTATCCCCCACCTATTCGGATTATTCCGATTCCGACACAGCTCGTGAAATGGGGCCCGGCGTTCTCTTTTCGTTTTCCGTTGATGTGGAGAGATGGTGAGCAAGGCGGGGAGACGGGATGCTGGGTTCCCCCCGGGGTAAAAGGGGCAAGGGAAGGGAATGGAAGGTGGATGTTAGACTTGAGCAGGGAAAAAGGGGGTGAATGCGGCCTACTTCTACCTTGCCTACCTAGGTACCTAGGTATGCAAACTATGACAATTTTCCAGGGTCACTTACATGAACGGGATGTCAGGTCTAGGTAGTCTAGGACCAGGATGTCGAGCAACAAAAGGAATCGCTTCTTTTCCCCTTTGCATTAAGTTGGCGTCTGAGTTCATTTGTGTATTATTGTAGGTGACTTCCTTTCGTAACTTTGAATTTTCTACCTTAAACATGAAATCAAACGTCCAGCGGGGAGGATGATGCGAGACAATGGTGCAAAGAAGGTAAGCAGTCGAATTTCCAGTACAAAGCCAGTGTTGACGTGAAAAGGGGCCCAAGAAAAGCAACTCTCTCTCTCTCCTCGATCGGTCGATCTTTCCTCCTCGGTCTCCAACGCAAATACAACGAAACCCAATCTATCAACAGCGTGCAATGGATTATTGCCACCAGCAGATTCCCAGAATCCAGTAGCATCCTCTGCAAAACTCGTTTCTCTTGTTTTCCATTTTCGTTTCTTCGTTTCCTCGTTAATTCCAGTCCTGCTGGTTGCATCTCCCACTTCCTACTCTCCCGTCTTCGAATTTACAATAAACCCCTCAGGCGTCTCCGTGTCGCCGAAGAAACTCTTGTTCCCTTCATCGGTATCAACAATGAGAGCCTTGTCGGGAGTCACAAAACCACTCCGCCAACCCCTCATGTTCGGCTGCTTGGAATATTCCTCGGCATAGCTGAGGAATGTGGCGAACGACATATTCAAAAGGGCCCCAACATGCTCGGGATCGCCGTGTGCATTAGCCTCCTCGGCGGTCATCGGCGGGTAGGTAACCATCCCACCGTGATCCTCGGCCGGGGTGGTGCGGCGCTTAGCGTCCTTCACTTGGGATAGTCGCTGGTGGAGCTCCTGGATGGTGTTGTCCATGGTCTTGCCGAGCCATCCAGTTCCTTCATAGAAAGCGCTATCAGCCTTTCTCTGCCGCCGGGCTGTCTCCTCTTGGGTCGAGGGTCGTAGCGTTCGACGGTGTATCGGGTACTCTTCAACCCAGTCATTTTTGATTGGTCTGCGCCGGGAGAAGGACCCGAGCGGGAAACCGTGGGGGAAGTATTTCTTCACAGCTTCTGGAGGGAGCGTGTCCGTGATTCCGGAACAGGCCGCCTTTTGGGCTAGGTTGAAGTCGGGGAGTAGCGGCTCAGATCTGAGTTCGGCAATGGACGAATACACGGGAGGGGTAGAGCTGCCACCGAGTGATGAAAAACGTTGCCCGGCTGTCGAGTTGTCTCCTCGCACTCCGCGGGCGAGGTATGAATCCGGGCCTTCTCGAAGACTTGAGCCTTTCTCTGGCCGGCACTCGGCCAACCTAGCCTGAGACCTAGACGCGGCCGGCTCACTGATACCTTGGAGCGCCCTAAGCGGCCCCTCGAAAGTTGAAGGCTTGTATTGACGGTGTCCCGGTGGACCGGCCGTCAAGGGCTGCGGCGCTCCGGGGCCGGTGGATAGAGTACCGAAGCCATTCGCCCTCCTGTAACCTGCCCAGCCCTGATTAGCGACCCTCTCCCTCTGGGCCCGGGGCCCAGACGGCGGGAGTCTGGTATCTTGTCCCAGCTCAACCCTCCCTCTCGAGTCATGATTCGGGGCATTAACTGAGGTTAGGTCTGACGGTGTGCTACGGTAGGGGCTTGGAGGAGGAGCCAAGTCCTTCCCAACCTCCGGGGGGCCATGAGTGAACGACGACGTAGTATCAGCACGGTTGAGGTTGGCAGTCCGCGCCTTGGCTAGTATATTCTTCGCCGTAGTCTGCGCCGGGTTCGGGAATGAAGCTAGGTTGGTGATGGTTTTCATCGGGAATCGGGACTTGAGAGCAGCCTCCGCGGCAGTATCATTGTTGTCTCCCGAGTTGGGTTGGGTATATGGCATGGCAGAGGTATCGTTGAGGAAGATTGACGGGACCTGGGAATGAACAGCGCCGTCCACCACACTCGGGGAA
>Ga0164242_10001269_pt1 | contig 29912 bp, 25 predicted proteins | sample OricomgcompostMG_FD_108783 | JGI IMG/M metagenome (GOLD analysis project Ga0164242, IMG submission 108783) | Miracle-Growth compost microbial communities from Emeryville, California, USA - Original compost - Miracle growth compost (MG) ...
CACAGCACGTCGTCGTGGAAGAACGTCGTGTAGTTCTTCAGGCCGATCCAGCTCGGGTTGCCGAGCCCGTCGTACCTGGTGAAGCTGAGATAGACCGTCCACACGAACGGCGCGTACAGCAGCAACGCCACGAGCAGCACGGCCGGCGAGATGTACAGCCAGGCCTGCACGCCGTCGAGCAGGCGCCGGCCGGGGTGGGTCGGCTTGGCTGGCGCGGTGGGGAGGGTCGGCCCCGCGTCGGCCAATTGCGTCACGATGTGCTCCTCATTTCCCGCCGGCGATCGCCGGACGTGACCGCGGCGCGGGGAGGCGCCGCGGTCACGTGCGGAGATCAGTTGGCCGACGCCCAGTACTCGTCGGCGGCCTTCTGGATCGTATTGAGCTGATCCATGTAGCTGTCCGGGTGCACCATGAAGGCGCTGAACGCGTCGAGGGCTGCCGTTAGCACCGGCGGCGGCGCGGCCTCGAAGTAGCGGTTGATGAGGTTGTACTGGCCACTGCCGGCAGCCTTGGTCACCTCAGCCAGCGTGGAGTCGGTGATCGGCGCCTTCGGGTTCGCCGAGACGTCGTCACGGCTGCCCGCCCACTTCGACTGGGCGTCCGGCGTCAGCCACCAGCTCAGCGCGCTGATGCTGTCCTGCAGGTGCGGCGCGCTGGACAGGGCGCACAGCGGACCGGTCTCGAACACCATCGACGTCTTGGCCAGCGACGGGTTGACGTTCGGGATCACGAAGAATCCGTAGTCGGTGCCGGGCTTCTCGCCCTCGCCGGTCATGCTCGTGTTGAACCACGTGCCGAACGGGACCATCGCCACGGCACCGGACTTGAGCAGCGCCTGCGGCTGCGTCTTGACGGACGGGTCGGTGAAGTCGCCGTCCTTCTCCTCCTGCGCCCACATCTTCATCGCGTCCACGACCGGCTTGTCGGTGTACTTCGCCTTGCCGGTGGCCAGCGCGTTGTAGGTGTCCGGGTCCGAGCCCGCCAGCAGCTGCTCGAACCACACGAACGAGAACAGCGTCGACGTCTGGTACATCGGCGTCACGTTGTGGGAACGCAGCGTGGTCAGGATGTTCTGGAAGTCGTCCCACGTCTTCGGCGGCTGCAGGCCGTACTGGTCGAAGACGTGCTTGTTGTAGAACATGCCCCAGTAGGCGACGTTCAGCGGGACGCAGTACTGCTTGCCGTTGATCGTGTAGTACGGCTCGAGCTGCCTGGTCAGGTAACCCTTGTCGATCGCGTCCTGCCACACCTTTGAGGTGTCGGCGACGGCGCCCTGGTCGACCAGGCTCTTGAGCTGGCCGCCGGTGGCCCACGTGAACAGGTCCGGCTTCACCTTCGTCCGCAGCGAGGCCTTGATGAACGCCTGGTAGGTGTTCTCGTCGGTGTAGCCGACCGGGTCGAGGTTGCTGCCGATCTGCTGCTTGGCGAGCGCGCCGACCTGCTTGAAGTAGTCGCTCCACGCGCCCTTGTCGTTGTAGAGCTTCAGCGTCTCGCCACCGGTCTTGCTCTTCGGCGACAGGGCGCCGTGGTTGGCGCTCCCGCCGCTCGAACTGCAGGCCGCCGATACCAGCAGCGCTGCCGCCAGTGCGGCGCCGAGCAGCGACCGCCGTCCTCGCACTCTCATCCTTGCTTCTCCCTTGTCGATGGGGCCGTCGGTGTGTGCAGAACTGCTGGACGCGTCAGGGTCGGCCGATCGGGTCGACGCTGCCGTGTGCCGGGATGCCGGCGCCGGTGAAGGTGGCGACGATGAAGCGCGGCCGGTAGATGCTCGCGTCGCCGAAGATGTCGTCGACGTCGAAGCTGTTGACGTTGTAGCTGATCAGCAGCTGGTTGCCGTGGCTCAGCTCCGGGTGCGCGTGCGGGTTGTACGTGTAGACGTTGCCGTTGCCGTAGCTGCCGAACGCGCCGGTCTCGGGCGTCGTGTACACCGCGGTCTTGCCGGTGAACGGTCCCGCCGGGCTGCACGAGAAGTACGCGACGACGTGCGCGCTCAGCAGTTCGGTCGTGTCCTGCGTGATCAGCACGTAGCCGGCGCCGAGCTTGCTGACGCTGAACTCGTTGCTGACGCCGTCCATCACCCGCGCGGAGTCGGTCTCGGCGGACGACCAGCCGCTGCCGGTGAAGTACTGCCAGTGCCCCAGCAGGTCGGTGCCGCGCACGCGCGCGATGTGCAGGTACTTCTCGGCACCGAGGTCCTCGACGCCGTAGACGTAGGTGTAGCCGCCCTGGTGCAGCGTGTACGAACCCCACTCGACGCCGCTCGCGGACGGCAGGTCGGTCAGGTCGATCAGCTTCAGGGTGTGTGCGTCAAACCGCGCGAGCACGTTCTTCTGCCACGCGAAGTCGAACGGGCCGGTACCGGTGCGGTGGAACTGCAGGTACGGCACCTGCAGGTAGCGCCCGCTCACGGTCGGGTCGGCGCTCCACAGCCAGGCGGTCGGGTCGGACGGCGCGGCGACCGAGGCCGGCGCATCCGGCGTCCCGCCGATCACGGAGCTGAACCGGCCGCGCGAGGTGATCACGAAGGAGTTGTTCACGAACGGCGTGGTGTCCGGACGCGATCCGTCCGCGTTCACCGGGCCGACCAGCGTGTCCGAGAACGACCACAGCTCGCGGTCGCCGGGCAACCGCGTCGAATACGTGCTGTCCGCACCGGACCAGGCACCGCCGGTGTTCGCGTAGTGATCGAACGCGTCGTCGTACGACGTCGCCGGCACCACCGACACGACCTGCGGCTGCGGGGTGCTCGCGCAGTGTGACGCGCCGTGCCCCGGGTGCGCCTGCGCGGGCTGACCGGTGAACACGCCGAGCGCGGCCACACACGCGAACGCGCTGCCGGCCGCGCCGATCCGGATGCCGAGCCTGGTACGCCGATCCATGCGGTGATCTCCTCGCTGTCGGTGTTCGCCGGTGGAGTTGAGAGCTGCCGATTCGATGGCTGCAGACGTTATCGCTATCGAGCGTCCTTGCGACCAATTGTTGCGGTAACGTTACCGTCGATTCGCCTGGACGTATACCCCTGGCGGGACAGAAATCCTAAGCTGTGCAAGCGTCTTGCTCGAACGGGCGACACCGTGACCAGATGGTGACGTTATCACCGGTTCGGGACCGGATGCAGAAACTGGAGGCACCGTGTCGGCCCGCAACGCCTACGATCCCTTGCCCTGCTACCCCGCCGTGGCGGGAGAGGTCGGCGTGGGCTGGTCCGCCCTGTGTGCCGCGCCGGCCGCCGACCCGGCCGTGCGGATCGTCGCCGTCGACGGCCCGGCGATCCTGGACTGGTCCGGCGTGGCCGCCGCGATCACCGCGGAGCTGCAGGCGGCCGGCCGCACCGTGCGCGTGCTGCCGATGAGCGAGCACTTCGCCGACTGGGAGCGCATCGTCGAGATCACCGCGCCGGCCGAGGAGCTGCGCGACGACGTCGACTTCGCCACGCTCGCGAACGGCAGCCTCGCCGACCTGTTCGCCGGCCTGCCGGAGCCGACCGCGGCGGACGGCGAGCTGTGCCTCGTCCTCGGCCCGGGCGCCGCGCTCGTGCGCCACGACCTGCTCTGGTACGTCGACCTGCCCAAGCGGTTCGCGGAGGCGGCCGTCACCGCCGGCGACGCGCGCAACCTCGGCCAGCCGCCCGGAACCGGTCCGGCCACGACGCGCCGCCTGTTCTACATCGATTGGCCACTGCTGGACCGGCACCGCGACGAACTCGTCGAGCGCATCGACCACTGGATCGACCTGCAGGAACCGCAGCAGCCCAGCTGGCTGGACGGCGAGTCGCTGCGCGCCAGCCTGCGCGAGCTGACCAGTCAGCCCTTTCGCACCCGTCCGACGTTCAACACCACGTCGTGGGGCGGGCACTGGGCGCAGGAGGAGCTCGGCTTCAACCCGCAGGCGCGTAACACCGCGCTCGGCTATGAGCTGATCGCGCCGGAGAGCGGTGTGCTGCTCGGGCACCGCGACGGGCCGCGGGTGGAGATCCCGTTCCAGCTGCTGGTCTCGCTCGAGCCGGCGCGTGTGCTCGGCCCGCAGGTGCACGAGCAGTTCGGCACGTCCTTCCCGGTGCGGTTCGACTATCTGGACACGGTTGGCGGCGGCAGCCTGTCGGTGCACTGCCACCCGCAGTCCGACCAGATGCGCGAGGTCTTCGGCTGGCCGTACACGCAGCACGAGACGTACTACGTGATGGTCGGCGGACCGGACCGGGTCATCTACCTCGGCCTGCGCGAGGACGCCGACATCGACGCGTTCGAGCACAGCGCGCACGAGGCGGACGAGCACGCCGTCCCGTTCGACATCGAGAAGTACGTGCAGACGTTCCCCGCCGACCAGCACCAGCTGTTCCTGGTACCGGCCGGGACTCCGCACGGCAGCGGCGTCGGGAACGTCGTGCTCGAGGTCAGCGCGACGCCGTACCTCTACTCGTTGCGGTTCTACGACTGGTTGCGCCGCGACGCCGACGGGGCACAGCGTCCGGTGCATGTCGCGCACGCGTTCCGCAACCTGAACCGCGAGCGCCGCGGCGACGCGGTACGCACCGATCTGGTGCAGCACCCGCGAACCGCGAGCGAGGGCGCCGGCTGGCGCGACGAGCTGATCGGCGCGCTGCCGGAGATGTTCTTCGAGGTGCACCGCCTCGTCCTGGAACCGGGCACGACGGCGCAGCAGCACACCGCGGATCGGTTCCAGGTGCTGAACGTCGTCGAGGGCGACGGCGCGGTGATCAGCTGGGCCGGCCGCAAGCACGAGCTGGCCTACGCCGAGACGATGGTCGTGCCCGCCGCCGTCGGCGACTTCGAGATCAGCGCGCTGGGCGCCACCGACGTCCGGATCGTGCGAGCCTTCGTTTCGTGAGCAGGCCGGTGTCGTGAACAGGGTCGCGGTACTCGAGGTGGGCGGCACGCACGCCGCCGCCGCGTGGGTCGAACCCGGCAGCTGGACCGTCCAGCCGGCGACCGGCGGCCGCCTCGCCCTGCCGTCCGACGGCAGCGCCGTCGATCTGCTCGCCGCGTTCACGCACTGCCTGACCGCACTCGGCCCGCTCGGAGGCTGCACGCTCGCCGTCGCGATGCCTGGCCCGTTCGACTACGACACGGGCGTCGGACGGTTCAGCGGCGTCGGCAAGTTCGACGCGCTCAACGGCGTGGACGTCGGGGCCGCAGTACGCGAACGCCTTCCGGAGCCGCCCGAGCGGATCGCGTTCGTCAACGACGCGGGCGCCTTCGGTCTCGGCGAGTGGCTGGTCGGTAGCGGCGCGGGACGGCAGCGGATCGTCGCCATCACGCTCGGCACCGGGGTCGGCTCCGCGTTCGTCGACGCCGGCACGCTGGTGTCGAGCTGGCCGCTCGTCCCGCCGGAGGGGCACGTCTACCGGCTCGAGATCGGCGGCCGCCCGCTGGAGGACACCGTCAGCCGCCGCGCGATGCTCGCGCGCTACCGCGCGTCCGCGTCCGGATCGTGCAACCAGAACGTCGACGTCCGCCAGATCGCCGAGCTGGCCGCGTCCGGGGACGCCGACGCGCGCGACGCGTTCGTCGGGCCGCTGCGTGCGCTGGGTTCCTCGCTCGCGCCGTGGCTGGAACGGTTCGCGGCGCAGGCGGTGGTCGTCGGCGGCTCGATGAGCGAGTCGTGGACGCTCGTCGAACCGGCGCTGCGCGACGGGTTGCGCGGCACCGCGGTCGCCGACGTACCGATCGTCCGCACGAACGACGCCGATGTCGCCACCGCGGCCGGTGCGGCGTGGCATGCTGTCGGCGGAATCGAGCAGCCGGCGCAGGACGTGCCGGCGGTGGACCCGGGCGAGGCACGATGACCGTCTCCCAGCCGCGGCGGCAGGTCCCCGAGTCGGGGCAGCCGACGCTGCGCGACGTCGCGCGCCACGCGCAGGTGAGCCCGATGACGGTTTCGCGTGCGCTGCGCGAGGACGGCGGTGTGTCGGCCGCGACGCGCGAGCGGGTGCTGGCCGCGGTCGCCTCGCTCGGCTACCGGCGCAACGAGGCGGCGCGCAACCTGCGGCTCGGCCGCTCCGGCGGCATGATCGGCCTGGTCGTGACCAACCTGGCCAACCCGTTCTACTCGCAGCTGGCGATCGGCGTGGAGTCCGCGGTCGCCGAGCGCGGCATCCGGGTCATGGTGGGCAACTCCGGCGAGGATCCCGAACGGGAACGCCAGCTCGTCAACGACTTCGCGTCCCGCCGGCTGGACGGCGTGGTCGTCGTGCCGTGCAGCCACGACCACTCGCACCTCGACGGCTCACAGTTGAGCGGCATGCCGGTCGTGCTCGCCGCCAGCCCACCGGTGAAGATCAACACCGACTCGGTGCTGCTGGACGACTTCGGCGGCACGCTCGAGGCGACGCGGCACCTGATCGCTGCGGGACACCGGCGCATCGCGTTCCTCGGCCTGCCCGCGTCGACGTGGACCGGCTCGGAGCGCTTCCGCGGTTACTGCGCCGCGCTCGAGGAGGCCGGCATCGCGGTCGATCCGCGCTACACGTCCCGCCGGCAACGCGACGTCGCCGCGGCCGAGCAGGCCACCCTGGATCTGCTCGACCTGGACGAGCCGCCGACGGCTGTGTTCGCGGCGAACAACCGGAACACGATCGGTGCCTATCGCGCGATCCGCGCGCGCCGCTCGGACGTCCGGCTCGCCGGCTTCGACGACTTCGAACTGGCCGACCTGCTCGGCCTGCCGCTCACCGTCGTCTCCTACGACACCCGCGAACTGGGCCGCGAGGCCGCGCGCTTGCTGTGCGACCACATCGACAACGCGAACCGGCACGAGCCGGGTGTGGCACGCCGGCTCGTCATCTCGACGCGGGTCGTCGAGTACGGCTAAGACCCGCTCAGCTCGCCGGGCAGTTCGCCGTCACGTAGTCGGAGATCTGCTTGCCGTCCGCCGCCAACCGCTGCGCGAGCGAGGCGAGCTGGGTGCGGCTCTGCGCGGTCGGGTGGGCCAGCGCATTCGCGAACGTGTGGAACCCGGCAATCATGTCGTGCATCGGCGACCTCAGCCCGCGCGGTGCCAGGTGCTCGACACCCTGCAGCTCGCGGGCGATGGCCTGCACGGCGGCCTGGTTCTGCTTCGCCGTGTTGGAGTAGTAGGAGCGCTCGGCGGCCGCGAACTTGGTCTTCGCCCCGGCCAGCCCGGTGCACAACTTGCGGTGCTTGCGGGCTGCGGCCGCGCGCGACGCGTTCGTCGAGGACGCCGTGCGGTGCGCGGTCGAGCTGGACGAGGTCGGCGCGTTCGTCGGCGGGATGAACTTGTTCCCGCTGCTGGTGCAGCCGCCGAGCAGCAGCGCGAGAACACCGACCAGGGCCGCCGCGGTCGCAGCGTGTCTGATCCGCACGTCGGCTCCCCTGCTTGTCGGCCTCGGAACACGCCCGCGGCAGGGCGAGTCGCAACATCGTATCGGGACATCCCGGACGGTTCTCAGCGGCGCCGATGAGTTCTAGGCTCCCGGTACGTCGTACCTGCGAGAAGCGCTAGGCCCGGAGGCGAAGATGAGCGGTGTACGAGTTCTGGTGGGCACCCGCAAGGGTGCCTTCGTCCTCACCTCGGACGAGGCCCGGCGGGACTGGCAGGTAGACGGACCGCACTTCCCCGGCTGGGAGGTGTACCACCTGAACGGCTCGCCCGCCGATCCCGACCGGCTCTACGCCGCGCCGTCCGGCGGCTGGTTCGGCCAGGTGATCCAGCGCTCGGACGACGGCGGGCGCACCTGGGACCCGGTCGGCAACGACTTCCAGTACATCGGCGATCCGGGCACCCACCAGTGGTACGACGGCAGCCTGCGCCCCTGGGAGTTCACCCGCGTGTGGCACCTGGCGCCGTCGGCGAGCGATCCCGACACCGTGCTCGCCGGCGTGCAGGACGCCGCGCTGTTCAAGACGACCGACGCCGGCCAGACGTGGACGGAGCTGCCCGGCCTGCGCGAGCAGGGCAACGGACCGAAGTGGCAACCGGGCGCGGGCGGCATGTGCCTGCACACGATCCTGGTCGACCCCGCCGACGAGGACCGCATCTATGTGGCGATCTCCGCGGCCGGCGTGTTCCGCACGCAGGACGGTGGCAAGAACTGGCAGCCGGTGAACAAGGGCCTGCTCTCCGGCGAGATCCCGTCCGCGGCCGCCGAAGTCGGGCACTGCGTGCACAACCTGGCGATGCACCCGTCGCGTCCGCAGACGCTATTCATGCAGAAGCACTGGGACGTCATGCGCACCGACGACGGCGCGGACAGCTGGCGCGAGGTGAGTGGCAACCTGCCCACCGACTTCGGCTTCCCGATCGGCGTGCACGCCCACGAGCCGGAGACGATCTACGTCGTTCCGATCACCAGCGACTCGCACCACTTCCCGCCGGAGGGCAAGCTGCGCGTGTACCGCAGCCGCACCGGTGGCGACGAGTGGGAGCCGCTGACGTCCGGGCTTCCCCAGGAGAACTGCTACGTCAACGTGCTGCGCGACGCGATGGCGCTCGACGCGCTGCCCGAGTGCGGCGTGTACTTCGGCACCACCGGCGGGCAGGTCTACGGCTCGGCCGACGGCGGCGACAACTGGACGGCCATCGTGCGCGACCTGCCGGCCGTGCTGTCCGTCGAGGTACAGACGCTGCCATGAGCGAAATCCGCGTGCAGCTGCCGGCGCACCTGCGCCAGCTCGCCCGCTGCGAGCGGGAGGTGCAGGTGGACGCGGAGGCGACGCAGCGCGCGGTGCTGGACGCGCTCGAGCTGCGCTACCCAGCCCTGCGCGGCACGATCCGCGACCCGCGTACCGGAGTGCGCCGTCCGTTCGTCCGCTTCTACGCGTGCGAGGAGGATCTGTCGCACGAGTCGCCGGACGCGCCGCTGCCCGAACCGGTCGCGGCTGGGCGCGAGCCGTTGCTGGTCATCGGCGCGATGGCCGGCGGGTGAATCCTTCCGGCAGCGATGAGTTCGCCGGCCCTGCGTCGTCACCACTCTGACGACACCGATGCGGAGCAATCATGATCGATCTGGAGCCGGCTACGAGCGCGCTGACCCGGGCGCTCGCCGCCATCGGCGACGAGCAGCTGAACGACCCGACGCCCTGCCCCGGCACTTCGCTCGGCGCGATGCTCGATCACATCGAGGGATTCGCGACCGGGTTCGCGCTCGCGGCACGCAAGCAGGTCCCGCCCGGCGGCAGCAAGCCGCCGGTCGTCGACGCCGCGCATCTGACCCCGGTCTGGCGCACGCGGATCCCGGAACGGCTGGCCGACCTCGCGTCCGCCTGGCGGGACGAGCACGCGTGGTCCGGCATGACGCAGGCCGGCGGGATCGACCTGCCCGGTGAGGTCGCCGGCCTGTTCGCGCTCGACGAGGTGGTCGTGCACGGCTGGGACGTCGCGGTCGCGAGCGGGCAGCGGCTCGAGATCGACGACGGTCTGCTGGTTCCGCTGCACGTGTTCCTCGCCGCCGCCGCCGCGCGGAACCCAAACGGATCGCCCGGCCTGTTCGGCCCGCCCGTCCCCGTCCCCGACGACGCGCCGCTGCTGCATCGCGTGCTCGGGCTGACCGGACGCGATCCGAACTGGAGTCTGGAGAGGACTACCTGATGCGCTCGCTGATCGTTTCCGAGTTCATGTCGCTGGACGGCGTGGTCGAGGCGCCCGGCGGTGAACAGACACATCCGCACGCCGGCTGGACGATGGCCTACGGCACGGACGATCTGTACCTGTTCAAGCTGAACGAGACGATGGAGGCCGAGTCGTTGCTGCTCGGCCGCATCACGTACGAGAGCTTCGCCGCCGCGTGGGCCGCGCGCGACGGCGCGTTCGCCGGCAAGATGAACGCGATGCCCAAGCACGTCGTGACCTCGACGCTGCCCGAACTGACGTGGAACTCGACACCACTGCGCGGCGACGTCGTCGAAGAGGTGACCAAGCTGAAGGACGGCGACGGCGGCCCGATCTTGGTCGCCGGGAGCGCGACGCTCGTGCGGACCCTGCTTGCCGAGCGGCTGGTCGACGAGCTGCGGCTGATCGTCTATCCGGTCACGATCGGCGGCGGCCTGCGCATCTTCCCCGAGGACCGCAGCCGCCTCGACCTCACGCTGACCGACCTCGTCCGCTACGACAGCGGAGCGATCCTGCTGACCTACCGAATGGAGACGTCATGACCACCTCGCCCGAGCTTGCTCCCCAAACGGGTCGTCCCCCAACCGGCGCCCCGTGCTGGATCGACCTGCTGACCTCCGACGCCGATCGCGCCCGCGAGTTCTACTGCGACCTGTTCGGCTGGACGGCCGGTGAGGCGTCCGCGGAGTTCGGCGGCTACTTCATGTTCTTCCGCGAGGGGCAACCGGTCGCCGGCGCGATGCCCGGCCAGCCGGACGTCGACGTGATGGACCAGTGGGGCATCTACCTGCAGGTCGACGACGCGCACAAGGCGCTCGAGTCCGCGGTGAGCGCGGGCGCGCACGTGCGCCAGCCCGCCGTCGACATCGCCGACCTCGGCGCATCCGCGGTGATCGACGATCCGGGCGGCGCCCGCATCGGGCTGTGGCAGGTGAACACGTTCGCCGGGTTCGGCGGCGTGCGCGAGGGAATGGGCATGCCGGCCTGGGCGGAACTGCACACGCGCAACTACGACCAGGTGGTCGCGTTCTACCGCGACGTCTTCGGCTGGGACGTGCACTCCATCGGCGACACCCCGGAGTTCCGGTACAGCACGCTCGGTCCGGCCGACGACGCCTACGGCGGCATTCTGGACGCGGCCGCGTTCCTGCCACCCGACGCTCCCGCGATGTGGTCGGTGTACTTCGGCGCCGGCGACGGGGACGGGCTGCTGGCCCGGGCGGTCGAACTGGGCGGATCCGTGGTGACGCCCGCCGAGGACACGCCGTACGGCCGGGTGGCGACGGTCGCCGACCCGATGGGCACGCTGTTCAAGTTGGTCGGCAGGACGGCGGCGCAGCGCTGACCCGCGGCTAGTCCAGGCGCGCCGGCAGCCCGAACTGCGCGAACAGTTCGCCGGGCGGCCCGGCCATGTCGAGGAAGCTGTGGATCTCGGCGACGCGCCCGTCGACAACGTCCAGCACGTGGATCCCCCACGGCACGTGCCCGTCGGTGGGCTCTGCGGCCTGCGGGTGCGTGCCGGCGCGGTACTGCGCGACGGCCGGCGAGCCGTTCACGGCGACCGTGAGCAGCCGCGACCCGCGGCAACCCGAGCCCGGCCCGAGCATCCAGGTACGGATGTCGGCGGCCCCGCGCAGCCACATCGCGAACGGCGGCATCGACTGGATCGCGTCCTCGTGCAGCAGCGTGACGAACTCGTCGATGTCATAACGCTCAAACGCGTCGACGTAGCGGGCGAGCAGGGCGGTGCTGTCCTGGTCCAGGGCGGGCCGGTCGGTTGGCGCCGCGGCCAGCGCGGATCGCGCGCGCTGCAGGGCGCTGTTCACGGCGGCGACGGACGTGTCGAGCAGGTCGGCGACCTCACTCGCCTGCCAGCGCAGCACCTCGCACAGGATCAGCACCGCCCGCTGCCGCGGCGGCAGGTGCTGCAGCGCGGCCACGAACGCGAGCCGGACGCTCTCGCGCAACTCGGCGAGCTCGGCCGGATCGGCTTCGGCAGGCAGCACCCGCTCGTCCGCGATGGGCGAGATCCACGATCCCTCGGGCAGCATGCCGGTCAGCGACGACTCGACCGGTGGCATCGCCGGGCCCAGTTCGATCGGCGCGGCCCGCCGGGACCGTCCGCGCAGCATGTCGAGGCAGACGTTCGTGGCGATGCGGTAGAGCCAGGAGCGCAGGCTGGCCCGGCCCTCGAACTGCTCGCTCTTGCGCCAGGCGCGGACCATGGTCTCCTGCACCGCGTCCTCGGCGTCGAACGCGGATCCCAGCATCCGGTAGCAGTAGCCGGTCAGCTCGCGCCGATACGTCTCCGGCTCGGTGGCCAGCGAAGCCTCCATCACCATTCGGCGATCGTACGCACGGCCGCCGACATCCGGCAGCCGCGTCAGTGCCGGTCGACCGGCGCGAAGTGGATCGCTGCCAGGGCACCGACGAGGATGGCGGGGAACACCAGCGTGGCCCAGCGCAACCCACACGCGTCGCTGAGCAGGCCGAGCAGCGGCGGGCAGGTGAGCATCGCCAGCCCCTGCCCGGACGCGGAGCGCGCCGAGGCCAGATGCGTCGCGCCCGGGGCGGACGTGATCAGGCGGGCGAGCGCGATCGGGTAGTGCACGGACATCGCGATCCCCATGATCACGACGCCGATCACCGCCACCGCCGCGAACGACGTCGCCCAGAGCAGCACGAAGCCGGCGCCGGCGAGCAGCACGGCCGCGATCAGGAAGCGGTCCAGGTTTCCGTGCAGCGGCAGCCGTCCCGCGAGCAGCCGGCCGGCGGCCATGCCGGCGAGCAGCACGGACACCAGCGCGGTGCCGACCGCCGTACGCAGGCCGTCGTTGAGCTTGAGCAGGTCGGGCAGCCACAGCACGATCGTGAACTCGGCGCTGGCCAGCAGCGTTCCGCAGGTCCACGCGATCCAGCTGCGCCGGCTGAACCGCTCGCCGGCCGCATCCGGTTCCGCCGTCGTCGTTCCGCCCGCGGGCGCCCTCCGCCTGCGCGCCGCGAGGTACGCGAGCGCCGCGGCCGCCGGCACGACGAGCAGCCCGCCCCGCCAGCTGAGCCCGATCAGCACCCCTAGCGCGACCACGAACGGCGCAACCATGCCGAACAGCTCGCCGAACCCGCTCGCCTCGCTGAGCCCGCGCGGGCCGTGGCGGTCGGAGATCAGCGACTGCACGCTGCTCAGCGCGACGGCCACGGACGCACCCATGATCGCCATACCCAGCAAGGTGATCGGCAGGTCCGGCCCGACGGTCAGGACGCCGATGCCCAGGCACGCCGCGGCGATCGCGAGCCACGATTCGGTCTCGCGCGGCAGCAGCGATCCGATCCGGGACGCGACCAGCCCGCCGAGCAGGATGCCCAGCCCCATCGCCGCGCTGTACAGCCCGACCGTCGCGTCCGACAGCCCGCGCTCGACACCGAGCAGCACCGCGGCCGGCGCGTACCCGTCGATCAGGTACGTGCAGATCGCGTTGCGCGAGTACAGCGACCAGCTGCGTCTCGGCGCGTGAGCCGGCGGCGACGCGTCGAGCGCCGCCGCGGTTTCGTCCAGCACCTAGAGGACCTTGGACAGGAACGCCTTCGTGCGCTGCTGCTGCGGGTTGGCGAGCACCTCCCGCGGGTCGCCGGACTCGACGACGACGCCCTCGTCCATGAAGACGAGCTCGTCGCCGACCTCGCGGGCGAAGCCCATCTCGTGCGTGACGACGACCATCGTCATGCCGCCCTGCGCGAGTTCACGCATCACGTCGAGCACCTCGCCGACCAGCTCGGGGTCGAGCGCGGACGTCGGCTCGTCGAACAGCATCAGCTTCGGGTCCATCGCGAGCGCGCGGGCGATCGCGATCCGCTGTTGCTGGCCGCCGGAGAGCTGCGCGGGGTACGCGGTCTCCTTGTCGGCGAGGCCGACCTGGCGCAACAGCACGCGCGCCTTCTCGATCGCCTCGTCCTTCGGCATCTTCTTGACCGTCATCGGCGCGCGGACGATGTTGCCCAGCACGGTCATGTGCGGGAACAGGTTGAAGTGCTGGAACACCATGCCGATGTGCCGCCGCTGCTTGGCCGCGTCGCGCGGGTGCAGCTCGTGCAGCTTGCCGTTGCGCTCGGCGTACCCGACCAGCGTCCCGTCGACGTACAGCCGGCCGGCGGACACCTGCTCGAGGTGGTTGATGCAGCGCAGGAACGTGGTCTTGCCCGAGCCGGAGGGCCCGACCAGGCAGGTGACCTGGCCCGGCTGCACGGTGAGGTCGATGCCGCGCAGCACGGTCAATGCGCCGAACCGCTTGTGCACGTTGACCGCCCGGACGACGGGCTCGGTTGCGGTGTTCGTCGCGGCGCTCATCGGGCACCCCCGCTTCCGGACTCGAGTTGGGCGTCCGCCAGGGTGCGCAGCTGCCGGGCCGACAACGTCCGGCTGGCGCCGCGGGCGAAGTGCCGCTCCAGGTAGTACTGCCCGACCATGAGCACGGACGTGAAGAACAGGTACCAGGTGCAGGCGATCAGCAGCATGGGAATCGGGTTGAACGTTTCCGACGACAGGTCACGCGTGCGGCTATAGAGCTCGAAGCTGTACGGCACTGCGGTGACCAGCGATGTCGTCTTCAGCATCGAGATCAGCTCGTTGCCGGTGGGCGGGATGATCACGCGCATCGCCTGCGGCATGACGATCTGGCGCATCGTCTGGCCCCACGACATGCCGAGCGCCTTCGCCGCCTCGTACTGGCCCTCGTTCACGCTGGAGATGCCGGCGCGGACGATCTCGGCCATGTACGCAGCCTCGTTGAGCGACAGGCCGATCACCGCGAGCCAGAACGCGCTGAAGAACGTGCCCGTCTGGATGTGCGCGTACTGGTGGTAGTACGGGATGCCGAGATCCACCTGCTTGTAGATGACGGCGAGCAGCCCCCAGAACACCAGCTGGACGTACACCGGTGTGCCGCGGAAGAACCACAGGAACGCCCAGCTGACGGACTTCAGCACCCGGTTGCGCGACAGCCGCATGACCGCGAGCAGCACACCGAGGATGACCGCGAAGATCATCGCCAGCGCGGTGAGCAGCAGCGTGATCATCGCCGCCTGGCTCACCCGCTTGTCGAACAGGTACTGCCCGTAGGTGTGCCAGTCGTACGCGCTGTTCGTCGCTGCCCCGATCAGGAACAGCACGAGCAGCGCGACGATGACCACCGCGCTGGCCCACTCCCCGGGGTGCCGCAGCGGGACCGCCTTGATGTAGTCGGGCGAGTCCCGCCGCGGCTCCGCGGCTGTGTCGGGCGTGTGCCGGCTCAGATCCGTCGAGCTCATGTCAGCCGGCGGACGCGGCGTTGATCTGCGCAGTCGTGATTGCACCGGCCTGGACGCCCCACTTCGTCAGAATCTGCTTGTACGTCCCGTCGTCGATCATCGACTGGATCGCCTTCTGCAGCGCCTCCTTCAGCGTGCCGGCGTCCTTGGACATCAGCACACCGTACGGCGCGGCCTCGTACACGTCGCCGGCCAGCTGCAGCTTGCCGTTCGTCTTCTCGACCGCATAGCCGGTGACCGGCGAGTCGGCGTCCATCGCGTCCGCCTTGCCCAGCACGACGGACTCGGTGGTGAGGTCCTGCGTCTGGTACGTGAGCATCTTGATCGGCTTCTTGCCCTCGGACACGCACTTCTTGGACATGTCCGGGATGTCGTGCAGCGCCTCGTCGGTGCCGACGCCGGTGGCCACGGTGAGGCCGCACGGGTTCGCCGCGTTCACGTTCGAGCCGGCCTGGGCCGCCCACTGGTAACCGGCGGAGAAGTAGGTGACGAAGTCGACCTGCTTCTCGCGCTCGGCGTTGTCGGTGAAGGACGAGACGCCGACGTCGTACCGGCCGGCCTTCACGCTGGGCAGGATGTTGTCGAACGTGGCCTGCTCGAACTGGGCGGTCAGCCCGAGGCGCTTGGCCACGGCCGCGAACAGGTCGACGTCCCAGCCGGTGATGTTGCCCGAGGAGTCGCGGTACTCGTTCGGGGCGTACGTGGGGTCGACACCGATCGTGAGCTTGCCGCTGCTCTTGATGTTCGCGGGCAGCAACGCCGCCGCAGCGGCGTCGACGGTCGCGTTCGTCGCCGTCGACGCGCTCGAGCCGGCGTTCGCAGCCGAGTTCGCGTTCGAGTTCGAACCCGACGACGGCCCGTTCGAGGCACAGCCGGTGATCGTCAGGGCGGCAGCGGTCAGCAGGGCGCTCATGATTGCGGCGGGACGCTTGTTCACTCTTGGGACCTCCGGGTCGGTAGCCATACGGCGCGTACCGCGGAGTGAAGCACGATCAATCGGAATCAGACAAGCCGTATCGGAGAAGTCCGCGACCGCCGTTACCTAACCGAGACCTACTGAGCCAGCACGACACGGGGGCCGGCCGCCCGCAGTTGCGCGACCAGGGCGTCGTCGGCCGCGGCCTCGGTGATCAGCACGTCGATGTCGGACGCGGCGCCGTACCGCCACAGCGCGACCGCCCCGATCTTGGAGCTGTCGGCGAGCAGCACCCGCTTGTCCGCGATGCCCAGCGTCGCCCGCTTGACCGCCGCCTCCGCGGAGTCCGGCGTGGTCAGGCCGCGGCGCACGCTGATGCCGTTCGTGCCCAGGAACGCGACGTCCACGACGATCTCGCTGAGGCTGCGCAGCGCGAAGCTGTCGACCTCGGCCAGCGTCACCCCGCGGACGCGTCCGCCGAGCGTGATCACGGTGAAGTTGGGTTTGGCCGCCAGCAACAGCGCGATCGGCAGGGAGTTCGTGATGATCACGAGGCGCCGCTCCTCGGGCAGCAGCTCGGCCAGGTAGTGCGTGGTCGAGCCGGATTCGAGGTAGATCGCCCCGGTGTCGGGCAGTTCGGCCAGGGCCGCGCGGGCGATCGCGCGCTTGGCGTCAGCGTGGTCGATGCGGTCCGCGATCGCCGTCTCCATGGCGACCCGCTCGACCGGCAGGGCGCCGCCGTGCACCCGGCGGACCAGGCCGGCCTTCGCGAGCACGGCGAGATCCTTGCGGACGGTCTCGGGCGTCACCTGCAGCTCGTCGGCGACCGCCTTCACGTCGAGGCGGCCGTCCGCGCGGGCCCGCGAGAGCAGCAGCTGTTGGCGCTCGGTCGCGTACAGCCGGGTGGTTCCGGCGGAGTCCGTGGTCACAGCCGAAACCATAGCGTGCAACGGAACAGATCTAGCGTGTTTCGTTTTGAGTTCGCTTGACTTGTTCTGTTTGGCCATGCTTGGCTGCTCGCACCGCGCTCGCAAGATCGCGCAGAAGGTCCGACAGGAGGCAGACGGCGATGGCGAACCGGCTCGGGGTGCACGCGTTGGTGTGGACCGGTGCCTGGTCGAGCGAGGACGCCCACCGCGCCGTCACGCACACCCGAGCGGCCGGCTTCGACGTCCTGGAGTTGGCGCTGTCCGACCCGGCGCGCATCGACACCGCGACGACCCGCGAGCTGCTGACCGAGTTCGGCGTCGCGGCGACGGGTTCGCTCGCGCTGTCGATGGACCACGACGTCTCGTCCGAGGACCTGGACGCGGTGCGCCGGGGCGAGGGGTTGCTCATCGCCGCGCTCACCACCATGCACGCGCTCGGCGCCGACTCGCTCTACGGCGTCCTGTACTCCGCGCTCGGCAAGTACGCGCAGCCGTGCACGGCGGCCGGACGGCGCAACGCCGTCGCCGTCGTGCGCAGCGTCGCCGACGCCGCGGCCGAGCGCGGCATGCGGATCGGGCTGGAGGTCGTGAACCGCTACGAGACGAACGTCTTCAACACCGTCGAGGACGGGCTGCGCTTCGTCGACGAGGTCGGGCGCGACAACGTCCTGCTGCACCTGGACACGTACCACATGAACATCGAGGAACGCGGCCTGGCGGAGCCGGTGCGTGTGGCCGCTGATCGCATCGGCTACGTCCACATCGGCGAGAGCCACCGCGGGTATCTGGGCACCGGGACCGTCGACTTCGACGCGTTCTTCGGCGCGCTCGCCGAGGTCGGGTACGCCGGCGACATCACGTTCGAGTCGTTCTCCTCCGCCGTCGTCGAGCCGCGGTTGTCGTCCACACTCGCGGTGTGGCGCAACCTCTGGGACGACGCGGACGACCTGGCGCGGCACGCCCGCGCGTTCATCGCCGACCGGATCGCAGCAGCGCGGGTGCTCGCCTCATGACGACCGGAACCACCGCCCCGCGGCTCCGGGTCGTCGGGCTCAACCCCGCCCTCGACCGCCTGCAGGTGATCGACGCGTTCACCGCGCACGGCGTCAACCGCGCGCGCCACGTGACCTCGCACCCCGGCGGGAAGGGCCTGATCGTGGCCCGGGCCGTGCGCCGGCTCGGGCACCCGGTCACGCTGTACGGCTTCCTCGGCGGCGCGATCGGCGACCTGATCGCGAACGAGTGCCGGCAGCTCGGCATCGACGACCGGCACGTGCGCATCGCCGGCGAGACCCGGATCAGCCCGATCATGGTCGAGAGCGGCACCGGCCGGACGACCGTGGTGAACGAGCCCGGCCCGACCATCCGCCCGGAGGAGCTGGCCGAGCTCGAGGCACAGCTGGAGCGCGACGTGCGTCCCGGCGACTACGTGATCCTGACCGGCAGCCTGCCGCCCGGGGTGCCCGCAGACTTCTACGCCGCCGCGGTCAAGCGGGTGCAGGCGATCGGCGCGTTCGCGTTCGTCGACACCAGCGGCGAGGCGCTCGTGCACGCGGCCGTCGCGGCGCCGACACTGTTGAAGGTGAGCGCACACGAGTTCGTCGGCATCGCGCCGGGCCTCGACCCGGACGACGAGCCGGGGCTGTTGACCGCGATGGCTGCGGTGCGCGCCAACGGCGTGGCGACGGCGATCGTCACGCTCGGCGGCGCGGGTTCCCTCGCGGTCGGCGACGGGCACGCGTACCGGATCCGCACCGCCGATATCGCGACGGTGAACGCGACCGGCTCGGGCGACGCGTTCCTCGCGGCGCTCACCAGCACGCTGGCCTTCGGCACCGTCGACGGCGCGCGCGGGCTCGTCCCCGCGCTGCGGATGGCGTCGGCGGCGGGCGCGGCCAACGCGATGCGGCTGGAGCCGGACGTCGGCAGCCTCGACGACGTGCTCGCCCAGCTTCCCGGCGCGACGGTGGACGCGCTCCCCGAACCGGTCGGGCCGGGCGCGCCGTGATCTTCGTCGGCGTGGACGTCGGCACCACCCGCATCAAGGCCGTCGCGTACGACGACTCCGAGGGCCGGGCGGTCGCGCAGGCGTCCGTGGACACTCCGGTGCGGCAGGCTGCACACGGCGCGGTGCACGAACCGCTCGCGATGTTCGACGCGGTCATGTCCTGCCTGCGCGCGGTTTCTGCCGAGTGCGCAAGGGGAATCGCGGCGATCAGCGTGGTCAGCCTGGCCGAGGAGGTCGTGCTCGTCGACGCTGCCGGCACCCCTGTCTTCGACGCGCCGGTCTGGTACGAGCCCCGCGGCGCCGGCTACGTGCCCGAGTACGTGCAGCTGCGCGGCTCGCCCGCCGCGGCCAACCCGGCGTTCTCGCTGTTCACGCTGCGCTGGATCGCCGAGCAGTCGCCCGCCGCCCGGAAGCAGTCGACCAGGCTCACCGACATGGCCAGCTTCATGCTGTGCCGGCTGGCCGGACGCGGCGACCGGCTCATCATGGATCACTCGCACGCCTCACGCACCGGCGCGTTCGTGCTGGCCGACCGGACGTTCGACACCGAGGCTCTGGCCTGGGCCGGCGACTGGACGGCGCTCGCGCCCGAGCTGGTTCCGTCCGGCCAGGTGATCGGCACGCTGACGCCCGAGCTCGCCGGCGCGCTCGGACTGGGCAACGACGTGCAGCTCGTCAGCGGCGCGCACGACCACTTCGCGGCCGCGTTCGCCAGCGGCGTGCGCAGCCCGGGCGACGCGATGCTGTCGGTCGGCACCGCCGAGGCCCAGCTGGTGCTCACCGACACCGTCCCGGACGCGGCGGGGCTACCCGTCGACGTCGGCTGCTTCGTCGACGACAGCACGTACTACGTGCACCGCGGCCTCGCCGCCGGGCAGCTGTTCGCGAACTGGCGCGCGCTGCTGAATGCCGGCGGCGAGCTGCGCGACGCCTGGTTCAGCCCGGCGCCGCAACGCGATCGCGCCGCCGATCTCCCGCTGTGCACGATCGATCCCGAGCTCGCGACAGCGTCCTTCGACCGGCTGCCGCTGGACGTCGACGCCGACGGCGTGCTGCGCTGCCTGAGCGAGGGGCTGGCGGTGTCCGCGCGCGATGCCCTCGCGCTGCTCGAGCGGGCCAGCGGCACGTCCGTCCGGCAGCTGACCGTGGCCGGGCCGGCCGCGCTGCACGACGGGTGGCAGCGGCTGCGCGCGGCGATCCTGCAGCGCGACCTGCGCGTCGTCACCACGCCGGAACCCAGTGCCCTCGGCGCGGCGGCCCTGGCACAACGCGCGCTCACCGGCAGCGCGGACGTCGCCACCGACCTGATCGACGTCGCAGCGATCCACGACCACCCGTACTACACCGCGCTCATCGACGCATACGACGCGCGCTGATCCGTCACCCCCGAAACAACCGAGAAGGACTGCGATGACAGGCAACTACGAACGGCTCAGCCTGTGGCTGGAACAGGCCGGCCCGCTCGACCCGCGACCCGCGCTCGACGGCGACACCGAGGCCGACGTCGCGATCATCGGCGCCGGGTTCACCGGGCTCTGGACCGCGTACTACCTGCTCACGCAGCAGCCCTCGCTACGGGTCGTGCTCCTCGAGCGCGGGGTGGCCGGCTCCGGAGCGTCCGGCCGCAACGGCGGGTTCTGCGACGGCTACCTCAACGGCGACCCGGACCGGTACGCCGAGGAGCACGGCCGCGAGGCGACGCTCGCGCTGCGCCAGGCCGCGGCACGCACGCCGGACGTGATCCACGACGTGCTGCAGGCCGAGGGCATCGACGCCGGCTTCGTCAAGAGCGGCTCGATCAACCTGGCCCGCACGCGCGAGCAGGTGCAGCGCCAGCAGGAAAAGGTCGCCGCGCATCCGGAGTGGAAGCTCGGCAACGGTCTCGACAAGCGCTGGCTGTCGGCCGACGAGGTCGCGCAGCACGTCAACGTCCCCGGCGTGCTCGGCGCGATCTTCTCCCCCGCCGTCGCGCGCGTGCAGCCGGCCCGGCTGGTGCGCGGGCTCGCGCAGGCGGTCGAGCGGCGCGGCGCGACCATCTACGAGCAGACGACCGTGACCGCGATCGGCGACCGCCAGGTGCGGACGGACCGTGGCACGGTGCGCGCGAAGCACGTCATCCGCGCGACCGAGGGCTACAGCGAGGGCCTGAACCGCAACAACCGGCGGCTGCTGGCGTTCACGTCGCAGATCGTCGCGACCGAGCCGCTGCCGGAGACGATGTGGGACAAGATCGGCCTCGCCGACCGCGAGTTGCTCGTGAACAACGACCGGCTGTTCATCTACATGCAGCGCACCGTCGACGACCGGATCGCGCTCGGCGGCGGCTACACGTACCGCCCGGTGCGTCCGACGGAACCGGCTGCCGAGAACCGCTTCCTGGTCGCGTCCAACTTCGCGCTGCTCGAGCAGACCGTACGCGCAATGTTCCCGGACGCGGCCGACGCGCGCATCACGCACCGCTGGGGCGGCATCTGGGGCGCCGGCCGTGACTTCTGCCCGACCGTCAGCTACGACCGGCTGTCCGGTTTCGGCTGGGCCGGTGGCTACGGCGACGGCGTGGCCGCGTCCAACCTGGCCGGCCGCTGCCTCGCGGACCTGATCCTCGGGCAGGACACCGAGCTGTCGCGGCTCGCCTGGGTGAACCACGCTGCGCGGTCGTGGCCGCCGAACCCCTTGCCGCGTATGGGTTCTGCCATCATCACGCGCGGGTTCGGCCTGGCCGACAAGCGCGAGCACGCCGGCCGCCCGACGCCGCCGTGGATCAAGCTGCTCGAAGCGATGGTGCCGAAGTGACGGCGACCGGCACGAACACCGGCGTCGGCTGGGACGCCGATCCCGCGTTGGCTTCGTGGCGCGGCTTCGAACCGCTCACCGACTCGCTGGTGACCGCGGACGCGTGCGTGATCGGGCTCGGCGGCAGCGGACTGGCCGCCGTGGACGAGCTCGTGTCGCTGGGCCTCTCGGTGGTCGGCGTCGACGCCGGCCGGGTCGCGCGCGGCGCGGCCGGGCGCAACGGCGGGATCCTGGCGTGCGGCGGAGCGATGTCGTTCCGCGACGCGTGCGCGCGGTTCGGCGCGGACGTCGCGCTGGACCTGTGGCGGCGCACCGAGACCGAGCTGGACTGGCTGTCCGAGCGGCTCGGCCCGGACGTGATCCGTCGCGACGGCGTGCTGCGCCTGGCCGGACTGCCCGGTACGTCCGAGGACGAGGCCGAGGCGTCCGAGCGCGAACGCGAGCAGGCCGACTTCGACGCCGACTACGCGCTCATGCGCGAGCACGGCATCGCGGTCGAGCGCTACGAAGGCGAGCTGGGGCGCGGGTTGTTCCTGCCGGCGAACGGCGGCATGAACCCGGTCGCGCGCGCGTTCGGGCTCGCCGAGCAGCTGTCGAAGTCGGCGAGCCTGCACGAGAACACGCCGGTGCAGTCGGTGTCCCCCGGTTCGGTGCGCACCGCGTTCGGTGTCATCCGCGCGCGCGTCGTGATCGTCGCGGTGGACGGCAAGCTGGACGTGCTGCTGCCGCAGCTGCGCCCGCACGTGCGCACGCTGCGGCTGCAGATGCTGGCGACCGCGCCGCTGCAGGCGCGCCGGCTGCCGTGCCCGGTGTCCGTGCGATGGGGCTTCGACTACGCGCAGCAGGACCCGTCCGGGCGGCTGCTCGTCGGGGGTGGACGTGACCGGTTCGTCGAGGAGGAGAACACGCACGACGACCAGCCGACCGCGAGCGTGCAGGGACGCATCGAGCACATCGCCGCGCGCCTGGCCGGCGGCCCGGTCGCGGTGACCCACCGCTGGGCCGCGTCGGTCGGCTACACCGACGATCACCGCGCGGTGTGCGCCGAGGTAGACGACGGCGTGGTCGCGTGCGGCGCGTACAGCGGGACGGGCAACCTGGTCGGGCCGGTGGCCGCGCGCGCAGCCGTCGCGCTGGCGCTCGACGGCACCGAGCCCCCGCCCTACTTCATCGGCCGGGTCTGACAGTTCACTGCTCCAGAGAGCTGGGGTCGGCCGGGACGTCCACGGCGTGCTGGCGCAGTGCGTCGAGCGGGACGACCTGCAGCACCGCCTCGTTGGTCGCGGCGAGCACGACCGGGGCGGCGACGCCGTCCTGGTACGCGCGCGCCCAGTTGAGCGCGGTGACGCACCAGCGGTCCCCCGGCGTCAGCCCGCCGAAGCCGAACTCCGGGCGCGGCGTGGACAGGTCGTTGCCGATGCTGCGCTGGTGCTCGAGGAACTCCGCCGACACGACGGCGCAGATGGTGTGGCTGCCGAGATCTTCCGGCCCGGTGGTGCAGTACCCGTCGCGGTAGAAGCCGGTCAGCGGCTCGGTGCCGCACGGTTCCAGCTCGCCGCCGAGGACGTTGCGATCGCTCACCCGTCCAGCATCTCGCATCGGCCGGGTGCCGGTCGCGCGATACTGCTCGGATGTCGCGCGCTCGCCTGGTCGCCAGCGTCTGCGCCGTGCTGCTCGCGGCCGGGTGCGCGTTGGGCTCGGCGACGCCGTCCCCGACGAGCCCGCCAACGGCGTCCGTCCGGGTCTCGCCCAGCGTTCCGCCGACCACCGCGGCGCCGATCACAACGCCGCACACAACGTCGCACGCTGCGCCCGCGCCGGTGATCGTGATCGACCCGGGCCACAGCCGGACGGTCGATGCGACCGACCCGCGCACCGGACTGGTCGTGTCCGACTACGAGAACGAGCCGGAGATGCGGGACGTGTTCGCCGTCGCGGAGCTGGTACGCGAGCAGCTGCGCGCGGACGGCTACCGCGTGGTGATGACCAAGATGCGCCTGGACCAGCCGCGGAACCTGGCCCAGCGCGCCGCGATCGCGAACGCGGCGCACGCGGCGCTGGCGCTGAGCATCCACGACCAGGCCGGCCCGAACGGCGGCATCGGGTTCGCGGACGGGAACAACATCGTCTACTACCAGCGCGTCGGCGACTACCGCCAGACGCCGAGTGGCCACAAGATCGTCTTCACCAACAGCCGCGTCGCCGCGCTCAGCAAGCGCTACGCCCGCATCTTCGCCTCGGCACGGCGAAAGGCGCAGGGCGTGCCGATCACCGTCCAGGGCGACACCGGCTACGACCTCGGCAGCCGCGGCCTCGCCGCCGGGGACATCTGGACGGTGCAGCTGCTCTCGCACATCCCGTGGATCTACAACGAGGCCGGCGGCAACAGCACCGGACGCTCCGGACTCAGCAGCGCGGACGAACACACCTACGCCGACGGCCTCGTCGCCGCGGTCGAGCGCTGCGTGCCGATCCGCTGACCGGCGGTTGCCCGCGGGAATAGGCTGCGGTCCTCAACATCGAGAGCCGGGGTAACGACGTGCTGTCAGGATCGGTGGGCTTGGTCAGCCCGGTGTTCGTCGGGCGCGACACCGAGCTGGCGATCGCGCGCGAGCTGCTCGAGCGGATCGCGGCGGGCGATTCCGCGCAGCTGCTGGTTGCGGGCGAGGCCGGCGTCGGCAAGACCCGGTTCGTCGAGGAGCTGGCCGCGAGCGCGCGCGGCAACGGTACGCGCGTGCTGTCCGGCCGCTGCGTCCAGCTGGGCACCGACGGCCTGCCGTTCGCGCCGGTCGCCGAGGCGCTGCGCGAACTCGTCCGCGAGACCGGCACGCAGCAGCTGGACGAACTGCTCGGCCCGGCCCGTGAGCTGGTGAGCCGGCTGGTCCGCTCGTCCGCACCGAGCACCGACGAACCGGCGCTCACCAGCTCGCAGCTGCTCGAACTCGCGCTCGGCCTGGTCGAACGGCTCAGCGAGGAACGTCCACTGCTGCTCGTGATCGAGGACCTGCACTGGGCCGACCGGTCGACGCTCGACCTCGCCGCGTTCCTGACGCAGAACCTGCGTGGCCTGCCCGCCGCGCTCGTGTTCACGTACCGCTCGGACGAGATCGATCGGCGCCATCCGCTGCGCGCGCTGCTCACCGGATGGGAGCGCGGCCGCACGGTGACCCGCGTCGAGCTCGCGCGCTTCGGGCGCGACGAGGTGCGCGCGCAGCTCGCCGGCATCCTGGGCGACAACCCGGACGCGAACACGCTGAACCTCGTCTACGACCGTTCCGAGGGAAACGCGTTCCTGGTCGAGGAGATGCTCAGCGTGGTCCGCTCCGGCGATCCGCGCGGCCTGCCGCCGTCACTGCGGGACGTGCTGCTGGCCCGCGTCGATCACCTGAGCGAGCCCGCCGCGCGGATGCTGCGACTGGCCGCAGTCGCGGGGCGATCGGTGCCGGAGCGGCTGCTGGTCGCGGTGTCCGGCATGGACGACACCGACGCGCTCGCCGCGATCCGCGAGGCCGTCGAGGCGCACCTGCTCGTGGTGGACGAGGCCGGGTACGGCTACCGGTTCCGGCACGCGCTCGCGCGCGACGCGGTGTACGACGACCTGCTGCCCGGCGAGCGCGTCCGGCTGCACTCGACCTACTCCGACGCGCTCGCACGGGATCTGCAGCTGCTGCGCGACAGCGATCTGTCCGTGTCCGCGTCGCTGGCCTATCACGCGTACGCGGCCCTCGATCTGCCCCGCGCGCTGCACGCGTCCGTCTCGGCCGGCCGCGAGGCGATGGCCGGGCTCGCCCCGCGCGATGCCCGCGCGCACTTCGAGCGGGCGCTGGAGATCTGGCCGCGTGTGCCCGCCGATGAACTCCCGCCCGGTGTCGACCAGGCGGACGTGCTCGCGCTCGCCGGCGAGGCCGCGTACCGCAGCGGCGAGATGGAGCGCGCGGCCACGCTGATGGCGCAGGCCGTGGCGGAGCTGCCCGCCGACGCGTCCCCGGAACGCCGCGCGCTGCACATGCAGAACTCGGCACGGTCCACGCGTGACACCGGCGGCGTGACCGCCGCCGTCGAGCAGCTCGAGGAGGCGCTCGCGCTGCTGCCGGAGGACCCGCCGACGACGGTGCGCGCCGAGCTGCTCGCGTCGTTGTCGACCGCGCTGCTGCGCAACCGCGTCGTGGACCGCGCCGCGCAGGTCGCCGAGCTGGCCATCGACGCGGCGCGCGCCGTGCGTATGCCGCGGGTCGAGGCGGACGCGCTGATCACCCGCGGCTACGGCCAGGCGGACATGGGCCGGGTCGAGGACGGCATCGCCAGCACCCGCGCCGGGCGCGAGCTGGCCGTCGACAGCGGCGACGCGCTCACCGCGATGCGCGGGTTCATCAACGCCGCCGACCTGCTGGAGTCGATCGGCAAGTCGGCCGACGCCGTCCGCGAGGCCGAGGCCGGTATGGCGGTGGCGCAGCGCTCGGGACTCGTCCGCAGCCTGGGCGCGTACGTGACCGGCAACCTGGTCGAGTCGCTGCTGCACCTGGGCCAGTGGCAGCGTGCCCGCGCGCTGATCGACGACACGCTCGCCGCGCAGCCGGAGGGGATCTTCGAGGCCAGCGTGCAGCTGATCAACGCCGAGCTCAACCTGCGCACCGGTGATGTCGCCGGTTGCGAGCACGCGGTGGCGCGCTGCCGCGGGCTGCTGATCGACCCGGACGATCAGCAGTTCACCCATCCCCTGGCGATGCTCACCGCCGAGCTGCACCTGGTCGGCCGCCGGTTCGACGACGCCCGCGACACCGTGCTGGGCACGCTGAGCGGCGTCGAACGGCTGGAGTGGCCGCGGTACGCGTGGCCGTTGGTGTGGACGGGCGTGCGCGCCGAGGTCGAACGCGTCCGCTCCGGCGCCGGCGCGGCGACGGTGCATCCCGAGATCGTCGCCGCCGCCCGGGACCTCGCCGTCGACTCCCCGCCCACGCGGGCCTACCGGCTGACGTGCGCGGCGGAGCTGGACGCGGACGACGCGGACTGGGCCGCCGCCTGCGCAGCCTGGCGCGAGCTGTCGTGGCCGTGGCCGCACAGCTACTCGCTGCTGCGCCACGCCGAGGTGCACGCCGAAGCGGGACGGCGCGGGCCGGCGACCGACGCGCTCGTCGATGCGTGGACGATCGCCACCCGGCTGGGTGCCCGTCCGCTGATCACCGCCGCCGAACAGCTGGCACAGCGGGCCCGCATCGAGCTCGGCGGCGGGCCGGCCGCGTCCGAGCCGGCGGCGGATCCGCTGGCCGCATACGGCCTGACCTCCCGCGAGCGCGAGGTGCTGCTGCTGCTCGCCGACGGCCACTCCAACCCGCAGATCGCCCGCGAGCTGTTCATCAGCCCGAAGACGGCCAGCGTGCACGTGTCGAACATCCTCGCCAAGCTCGGCATGAGCAGCCGGGTGCAGGCCGCCGGACTCGTCCACCGCATCTCTGAGCGGTGAGTTAGGGCAACCGCCCGATGTCCTAGGGCACGCCTTAGCCGCACGATCATGATCGCCCCCGACCTAGGAGCGATCATGGCGCACAACCGCAGCTTCCGCCGCCTGCTGGCCGCACTTGCGGTCTCGCAGCTGGGCGACTGGCTCTACAACGTGGCGTTGCTGGCGTTCGTCTTCGACCGGACACACTCGGCCACGTGGCTCGGCGCCACGACCGCCGCGCGCGTGCTGCCGATAGTGCTGCTCGGCCCGCTCGCCGGGATCCTCGGCGACCGGTTCGACCGGCGGCTGGTGATGGTGCTCAGCGACACGGCGCGAGCGGTGGCGATGCTCGCGCTCGTCGCCGTGGCGGTGTACGGCCTGCCGATCTGGCTCGTCCCCGCGCTGGCCGGTCTCGCAACCGCGGCGGCCAGCCCTTACCCCGCGTGCGTCGCGGCGTCCGTCCCGCGGCTGGTGCCGCGCGAGCAGCTGCCGGCGGCGAACGCGCTGCGCTCCGCGATCGGGCCGCTGGCCGTCGTCGCCGGGCCGGCGATCGGCGCGGTGCTGCTCGCGGTCGCCGGGGTGGCCTGGGCGTTCGCGGCGAACGCGGTCACGTTCGTCGCGTCGGCCGTGCTCGTGCTGGCGGTGCCGCAGCGGGACGCGTTCCGTCCGACGGGCAGCGCCGGCCGCGAGCCCGGGGTGTGGGCCGCGGTGACCGTCGGCGCCCGCGAGCTGCTGCGCCGCCCGGGCGCGAGCCGGCTGATCGGCGCGGACGTGCTGTGCAGCCTCTGCTACGGCGTGCAGACCGTGCTGCTGGTGACGGTGAGTATCCGCCTGGGCTGGCACGACTCCGGCTATGGCCTGCTGCTCGGCGCGATCGGCGCGGGCGGGTTCGTCGGCACCGCGCTCGCGCCGCGGGCACTGCGCGCGCTGGGCGGCCAGCACGCGCCGGCGCTGGCGTTGCTCACCGTCGGGGTGTGCCTGCCGCTGCTGGCGATCGTGCCGTCCTATCCGGTGGTGCTGCTCGCCGCGGCCGCCTGTGGCGCGGGCTCGCTGCTGGTCGAGGTCGGCGCGGAGACCGTGCTGCAGGAACAGCTTCCGGACGAGGTGTTCGCGCGCGCCTACGGCTTCGCGTTCCCCGCGTCGATCGGCGGCATCGCGCTGGGCTCGCTGGTCGCGGCGCCGCTCGTCATGGCGCTCGGCGTCACGGGCGCGTTCGCCGCGGTCGGCGTGCTCGTCTGCGGCTACGCGCTGTGGCTCGGCATCGCCCGGCACCGGCTGGCCGCCATCGCGGGCGCCGCCACCACGGTCCTGTCCGCGCTGGCGCTCACCGGATCACTGACGCTCGCGGCCCCGGCGCACGCGGCGGACACGATCACCCATCCGACGCTGAGCTTCACGACCGCGGGCACCTACTACGTGACCGTCCCCGCGTACACCCAGTCCGTGTCGATCGACGGGCTCGGCGGCGCGGGCGTCCCGGGCGACGACGCGTCCAGCGGTGTGTCGAAGGGTGGTGCGGGCGGCTCCGGCACGCACGTGCACGTGGCGGTCGAGGTCTCCGGTGGCGATCAGCTCCAGGTCGCGGTGGGTGCGAAGGGCGGCGGTGGCCAGCGCGGCTACGGCTCGGAGCTGTCCGGCAGTGGCGGCAACGGCGGCGGCGCGACGATCATCACCGACATCACGTCCGGCAACCTGCTGCTCGTCGCCGGCGGCGGTGGCGGTGGTGGCGGCGGCAGCGGTCTCTACTTCGGCTACGCGGGCGGCAGCGGCGGCACGAACGGCGACGGCACGCCGGGCATCGGCACGTTCGGCCAGAACGCCGGCCGCGGCGGATCACTGGGCCAGATCGGCAACTGCGGTCTGTCCGCCACGGTCACGCAGGGCGAGGCCGGCGAGAGCGCGCCGACCGGAACCGGTGTGGGCGGCGGCGGTGGCGGCGGCCAGGGTGCGTGCGCCGGCGGCGGCCAGAGCGGCGGCAGCGGCGAGCACGCCGCAGGCGAGGGCGGGGGCGGCGGCGGTGGCGCCGGCGCGAGCTATGCGGACGCGTTCGGCACCGACCAGCAGTACTCGGCGGGCAGCAACTCCGGCGACGGGTCGGCGTCGCTGACGTTCACCACGTACGTGCCGCACCAGCCGGTGATCACCAGCTCGCCATGCATCTACACCGGTGACCTGACCGAGTCGAAGTACCTGCCACAGGTCACCGCCACCGGGTATCCGGCGCCGGCGATCGACCTGATCGGCGCGCCCGGCTGGCTGACGATCTACGGCGCCGGCTATGACGTCGACGGCTCGAGTTCGATCAACCTGCACGCGGATGGACCGGTCGCGCCGGGCCAGTACCGGCTGCAGGTGAAGGCGACGAACGCGGTCGGCTCGCTCATCGATCCGCTGACGCTCGTGGTCGGTCCGACGCAGCCGGAGTTCCTCTCGCCGGACACGGCAACGGCCACCGCAGGCAGTTCGTTCGCGTTCCAGGTGCAGGCCGTGGGCTGCCCGCCGTTCACCCAATACGCGATCACCGCGGGTCAGAGCGACGTGCCGTGGCTGACCATCGACCCCGAGACGGGCGAGCTGTCCGGCCTGCCGGTCGCGTCCGACGTCGGCACGCACACGATCACGGTGCAGGCGAGCACCGGTGGCGCGATCGGGGCCCCGATCACGCAAACCCTTACCGTGCAAGTGAACCCGGCCGCCGTGACGCCGCCGCCTGTCACCGTTCCGCCGGTCACCACGCCCCCGGTCACCACGCCCCCGGTTACGACGCCCCCGATTACGACGCCCCCGGTTACGACGCCGCCGGCCACGTCGGGATCGAGCGGAGCGACGCCGCCCGAACCGGCGAGCAAGCTCGCGGCCGACCTGGCCGTGCACCTCGGCGGACCGGCGACCGTGCGGACGGGACGCACGTTTACCGAGACACTCACCGTGACCAAC
>Ga0164242_10001270_pt1 | contig 29894 bp, 24 predicted proteins | sample OricomgcompostMG_FD_108783 | JGI IMG/M metagenome (GOLD analysis project Ga0164242, IMG submission 108783) | Miracle-Growth compost microbial communities from Emeryville, California, USA - Original compost - Miracle growth compost (MG) ...
CAAATCGCGGACGACAAAACATTGATCCAGCACAATGGTCACGTAAGCTTTCAGTTTTTCCTCGTTTACCGGAAAAATCTTCACTTCGGTGATTTCCATGCTCTCTCCCTCCGTTGCAGTAACATTTCGTTGACCCCTCTCATTGATCAAGCGAAGTGGTTGACCTAGACCTTTCGGATTCACCTCAAAGTCTTACTTTTAGTGTACGGAGATTTTTTCTATAATGCAAATTTACTTCTTGACGAGGAATCAGGCGCTCCCCCCTTGTCAAACTCGCTCTCATCTGTTCTCAACGAGAACCGTCGACTCGGGGGTTCGCCACTATTTTGACTCTTGGACGAAGAACGTTTCTTTCTTCGGATCGAAATCGACACTGACTTTTGAAACCGAAGCGGTGTCGCCGCCTTTCGCCTCACCGGCAGTGCCGCCGATGGTGCCACCAAGATTACCCTTGAGTAATTCAGTCGCCAGCATATCCTGCAAACGACGCTGAAAAACCCGCTTTAACGGCCTTGCTCCGAAATCAGGGTCGTAACCCTCTTCAAGCAATCGCGCCTTCGCCGTATCCGTGAGAGCGATTTCGATGCCGCGGTCATGCAGCTGACGATTCAACTTCGCGACGTACAGATCGATGATCTGATTTAGATCGGCCTTTTGAAGATGATCGAAAATCACCACGTCGTCGATCCGATTCAAGAACTCGGGCTTAAAGCTTGCGCGTAAGATCTCTTGGATCTTCGAATCGCGGATGACCGGATTCTTCTCTCCCAAGATGACGTCGCTTCCGATGTTCGAGGTCATGATGATCAAAGTATTCGAAAAATTCACCGTGCGGCCCTGACCGTCGGTGATGCGTCCATCGTCGAGCACTTGTAAAAAAACATTAAACACATCGGGATGCGCCTTCTCGATTTCGTCGAGCAGGATCACGCTGTACGGACGGCGCCTCACCGCTTCGGTCAGCGCTCCGCCTTCTTCGTAACCCACGTATCCCGGAGGCGCACCAATCAGGCGCGAAACACTGTGTTTTTCCATGTACTCGGACATATCGATCCGAACCATGGCCTGTTCGCTGTCGAACAGAAACTCGGCCAAGGCCTTCGCCGTCTCGGTCTTACCGACACCGGTCGGCCCAAGAAACAAAAAGCTTCCGATCGGGCGATGCTGTTCGCGCAATCCCGCGCGCGATCGCCTGACCGCGTTTGCCACGGCTTCGAGCGCACGACGCTGGCCAATGACCCGTGTAGAAAGTCGATCTTCCATCTCGATCAGTTTTTGGCCCTCGGCCTCGACCATTTTCGAAACGGGAATCCCCGTCCAACGCGACACCACTTCGGCGATGTCTTCTTCGGTGACCTCCTGGCGCAGAAGGCTTCCCGATTTTTTATCGGCATTCGCCTTCATCGTCTCGTCGAGTTCTTTCTGTAAAGCCGTCAGCTTTCCGTATCGCAGTTCTGCCGCTTTTTCGAGCTCGCCCCGACGTTCGGCCATTTCGCTTTCGGCCTTAGTCCGTTCGATGTTCTCTTTGAGCTGCATCACTTTCTCGACGACTTTTTTCTCGCTTTCCCAAACGGCTTTCAGCTTTTGACCTTCTTCGCGAAGTTCGCCCAGCTCACGTTCGACGGCCTGAAGGCGACTCTTCGAAGCCGGGTCGGGTTCTTTCTTCAGCGCCTGCCGCTCAATTTCAAGCTGAATCTGACGGCGTTCGATCTGATCGACCTTTTCAGGTCTCGAATCAATTTCAATTCGCGCTTTCGAGGCGGCCTCATCCACCAGATCGATCGCCTTATCCGGCAAAAACCGATCTGAGATGTACCGATTCGACAGCGTCGCTGCCGCGACCAGTGCTGCGTCTCGGATCGTGACCCCATGGTGGACTTCATAACGTTCGCGCAACCCGCGAAGAATCGAGACCGTGTCTTCGACCGACGGTTCGTTCACGAGGACGGGCTGAAAGCGGCGCTCTAACGCCGCGTCTTTTTCGATGTGTTTTCGGTATTCGTCGAGCGTGGTCGCACCAATACAATGCAATTCACCCCGAGAAAGCGCGGGCTTCAGCAAGTTAGCCGCGTCCATCGCGCCTTCAGTCGCACCGGCGCCGACCAGCGTGTGGATCTCGTCGATGAAAAGCACGATCTCGCCATTCGATTTGGTGACTTCTTTCAACACGCCTTTCAAACGCTCTTCGAATTCACCGCGAAATTTCGCGCCCGCAATCAATGCGCCCAAATCGAGGACTAAAATGCGTTTGTTCTTCAAACTTTCAGGTACATCACCCTTCGCGATCCGAATCGCCAAGCCTTCGGCAATGGCGGTTTTACCGACACCGGGCTCGCCAATGAGAACCGGATTATTCTTCGTCCGGCGCGAAAGCACCTGCATGACCCGACGAATCTCTTCGTCGCGGCCGATGACCGGATCGAGCTTCTGTTCGTGCGCAAGCTCGGTCAAATCGCGCGTGTATTTCTTCAAGATGTTCATCTTGCCTTCGGGCTCAGCGTCTTGAATGCGCGAATTCCCGCGCACTTTTTTAAGCGCATCCCGAAACTTAGCCTCAGTCAGGCCCGAATCGCGCAGGATCTTGGCCGCGTCCGAATGAGCGACCGATCCGTGAAAAAGCGCCAGAATAAAATGCTCCGGGGCTAGATACTCATCATGCAGCTTCTTCGCCTCTCCTTCGGCAAAGGCCATGACCTTTTGAAATTCGGGCGATGGGTAGAGTTGTCCGCTGCTGGTTTGCACTCGCGGAAAAGTGTTGAGCTTGCTTTCAAGCGCCGCCTTCAGGGCGGGTAATGAGACACCGGCGAGCGACAAAACGCCCGCAATCGAGCTTTCTTCTTCATCGCCCGAGACGAACGCATAAAGTAGATGCTCCAACCGCAACTCTTGATGCTCGCGCCGTAATGCTTCACTTTGAGCCGCTTGAAATGCCTGCTCTAAGGTGCGTGTATATTGAGGTTTCATACAAAAATTCCTTTCAAAGCTGGGCTTTAAGCCCATGTTCTTTAAATGGGTATTGTTGAAACGAAGTCAAGAAGGTCGGGCCCACCATTTGGTAGCAATAGTGCGTTATAGGGTTGGCGTTTAACTTGCACCCTGTCACGGCCATGCCTAGAAAAAGACTCGAACGATCCAATACATTTCCTTATCATGTGGGGGCCCGTTGCAATAACAAGGAACCCTTTCCGATTCCTCTCAATGCAGTTTGGGAGATTTTTGAAAGCGAATTATTTGCTTTAAACCTTCTTTACGGGACGGAGATCCAGGCCTTTGTCCTCATGCCGAATCACTTTCATCTGATCGTGACCGTCCCGAACGAAGACCTCGGAAAAATGATGAACCTGCTCATGGCGAACGTCACTCGTAGAGTAAATCTGAAAAGCGGACGCTCGGGCCACTTATTCGGCGGTCCCCATTTTCGATCGATCATTAAATCTACACGCTATTATGGGCATGTCTTGAAATACGTTTATCGGAACCCAGTACGGGCGGGCCTTTGTCGGAATACTGAAGACTACGCCTACAGCACCGCACACCGCCTTTTTGGGTTTCAACCGCTTCATATTCCTCTTTCCTTCACTCGAATAGGAATGGAAACCAATCTTCCCGACCCGCTGAACCTTGGACATTGGGTGTCTTGGCTGAATCGACCCTTTCCTCGCGAAGCCGAAGCACTCGTCCGAAAAGCGATCTATCGGAAGGAAATCACGACACTTCTCGATCGGGTCAGTCGCAAGCCAACGGCGATTCTGGATCAACTACTTTAACGCAGTATTGCTACCAAATGGTGGGCCCGACCTAAGTTTAAGTTTAGGTCTCGTACCGTTGATCCATATAGCCATAAAGAAACTGATGGACCATCGTCGGATCGGGGATCTTCGCCGCCATGCCGTACATCGCGGCCATTCCCTCGTCGGCGAGTTCGGGATGCGCCTTCGCGTGATCGCGTGCTTCTTTCAGGTCGGCCAGGTATTTTTCCAAGGCCGGAGCATGGGCCGGGGTGACCGTGAGATGGATCGAATCGGGCATCATCTGACGATCGACGAACCAACCCTTTTTTTCCATCAAATCGGCGATGACGTAGATGTTGATCCCACTATCGGCCGGAGCCTGATACGCGAACAAGGTGCCCACGGGTTTACCGATGACTTTGAAACCGAGATCCGTCACGCCTTTTTGAAACTTCTTCGTCGTCTCCCAAAGGTTTTTATAGAGTTCGAGGTATCCCTCTTCTCCGAAGGCTTTGAGCGTAGCCCATGCCGCCGCGATCGAGCCCGCAGGCCGCGTACCCGTCATCGACGGCGAAGCGAACATTCCGCCCGGCCAGTCGCTCGAGACATAGAACTGAAAGCGACGAAGGTCTTTATCGCGGAAAATGACGACCGATGCGCCCTTCGAGGTGAACCCGTATTTATGTAAATCGGCCGACATCGAGGTCACTCCGTCGATCGAAAAATCGAACGGCGGAACGTCGTGGCCAAGTTTTTTCAAAAACGGAAGCATGAAGCCACCGACGCAAGCATCGACGTGCATACCGATGCCGTGTTGCTTCGCAAGGGCTGCGAGCTCGGCGATCGGATCCATAATTCCGTGCGGATATTGCGGAGAAGAGCCTACCAGTAAGATCGTGTTCGGCGTAATCGCCTTTTTCACTTCATTCAGATCAACGCGTTGATCGGCATCGACCTTGATCTTGATCGGCTTCACGCCGAAATAATGAACAGCCTTGTCGAATGCGGGATGCGCAGTCGCGGGATAAATCACTTCCGGCGCCGTAATGTTTTTCGTCGCCAGTGCCCAGTCGCGATGAGTTTTGATCGCCATCATGATGCTCTCGGTTCCACCCGAGGTCATGGAGCCGGCGGCTTTTTCTCCACCGCCCAGCAAGTGAGCCGCAATCGAGCAAACTTCGGACTCGTATTTTTGAATCGACGGAAAGGCCGCCGGGTTTAAACCGTTTTCATGAAAGTACATCGTGTAAACTTTTTTCAGAAAATCCGTATGCTCTTGACCGGCGTGATAGACCAGACTGAAGACGCGCCCGTCGCTCCATTTCGTATCGCCTTGATGAAGTTGTTCGAGTTCTTTGAGCACTTGCTCGCGCGGAGTCCCGCTCTTCGATAAAGAGACTTTGTTTTCCATAACGTATTTTTCCTTTGTTTTTTAATTCTACCGAGCGAATCGGCTCATTTCTACCCTTTTCGTTGCGTCATAAATGATTGATTTTGATTTGAATTTCCAGATGGCAATGATTTGGCAATGCTGTGATGCCAAATCGATTGATTCATACATAAATTTTATGTAATCTCTGCCGCGCAGGAAAAACGAATGAAACCCGAAACGACGCTCAAAACAACTGCGAAGCCTCAGACGAAACCGGCCACGCGCCGGACGCCCGTCGAAGTCATCCGCAATCTGTTCGACGAACGCAAAGGCAAAAACTCTCACTACTCTCTCAATGCGTTTGCGCGGGACCTCGGTCTCTCTCCCTCTCTTCTCTCACGAATCATGAACGGGGCCCGCGCACTGACGCTCAAGCAAGGCATGCACATCGCCGCCGTGCTGGGCTTTTCGCAGGCCGAGACGAATTTATTTATTTTAGGAATCATCGAAAACGCATCGGCCAATGCCAAGATCTCAAAAAAGGTGCGCGATTCGATTCAAAAGCAGGCCGCACTCGCGGCCGAAAGTGCGACGCTGCCGTTTGAAAGCCCGCTTTACGTCAACTACGATCTTGAGCGCTTTAAGACGATCTCGCAGTGGTATCACTTGGCGATTTTGAATCTGACTTTTACCGAAGGCTTCACGCCCACACCGACTTTCGTCGCCAACCGGCTCGGGATCAGCACCGCCGAAGCGAAGCTTGCGATCGATCGCCTGCTCGAACTGGGCTTTCTCGAAGAAACCGTGGACGGAAAATTGCGCAAAACACGCGCTCATCTCTACTTTAAGACTGAACGCTCCGAACTTGCGATGCGCGAGTATCACTCGCAGATGATGGAGATGGCGAAAAAAGAGCTGCGCAAAACCGGCGACGAAGATTTTGCTCGCAGGCTCATCAATAGCATCACCTTCGCCTGTGCGCCCGAGCACATTCCGCTTTTAAAGAAGAAAATCGACGAGTTCCAAGACGAGGTTCTGGCCACGACCAAGGCCGGCCCTCACCAGGAAGTGTATCAGCTGAATTGTCAGTTGTTTCCGTTAACCCAACCCACCCCCAACCCTCAGGAGAAAAGAAAATGAAAACCACACTTAAACACAAAATCGGAATGGGAGCTTTCGCTCTCGCAACCCTCATCGCCTCGAACGGCGTGGCCCATGCGCAGGGAGATAAGGCGGGCGGAGGCGGAGACGTCCTCGCTTGTCAGGAAAATGGTAAAACGAACCTCTACCTACTCGATATCTACGAAGCGAAGTTAAAAGGGCAAATCATTGATCTTGGCTCGGATCAGCTCAGTCTTCAAGAAAAGATCGTTTTAGCTCAAGAACGCTATTCCGACCTCGACCAAACACGTGCCGACCGTTATGCGAAGGAAGCCTTGAAAATGCTTCAAGACATCGAAGCCCAAGAAAACGGAAAGTCCGCGCCCAATGGCTTAGTCGCGCTCGTCCCCGAAGAACTCAAGGATATTGACGACGCCGACGAGATTTTCGCATTCAAGCAAAACTGCAAAAAATATCAGCTCGTTCGGCAAGAAAGACCGGTCGGTCCTCGCGATCCATTCTATACGATTGACCAGAACTATTGGGAGCGGCTGAACCCCGATGAAAAGGTCGCCACTCTTTATCACGAAGCCATTTACAAAGAAATGCGTGAGCACGGCGCAAAAAATAGCAAAGGCGCCCGCGTGTTGAATGGAATGATCATGTCGGGGATTGTCAGTAACTTGAAGAGCGGAGAATACCGCGATTTCATCCTCGCCCAAGGTCTCAGCTCGTATCGATTCGCAGGTACTTTCGAAGCTATTCAAAACGTAAAGATCGATGCGCAAGGGGAAATCGAATCAATCACAGGAAAATTCCCATTTACGTTCGGAACCGCAACTATAAAGATCAAAAATCCTCAGTTTTTAGACCGTCGTCTGCGCACGGCCGAAGTATTAAGCACTTTCAATCTCAATTCGGATCGCACTCGGATTCAAACCGCAAAAAAAGGCACCTTGGTCGGCGGAACGATCGAAATCAATGACAATCAAACCATTACGCTTCGGGGAATGAAAAAATCTTACGAGAACGGGGTTTTGAACATCATGATCGACGTTAACGGAAAAATTCTCTCGCAAACCGAGACCGGCGATTACATTCAAGGCGTCTCTCACAAAATGGATCTGGCGTTAAATAAGCTAATCAGGTGCTCCAAAAATCTTGTTCAGAAAAAGAAAAACACCGAGTTGGCACAAATTCTTTTACAAGCGGCTCGAGATCGGATTTCGAATCAAAATCCGGCCGCCATTCAAACGCTGGTCGACGATTGCAAAGCAGGAGCGACTGCCGAGACACCTTTGAACATCGATCCGACGGTAAAGCAAATCATTTCGAAGCTCTTCCATCCGACGGTCGAAGGCTGCACGGGCAAAGCGCTTACCGTCGGAGTCGGTGTACTTTTCGGAGCCAAAGTCGGATTAACTTCGATCACCTGTGAACTTTCAGATGGGTCCCGCCCCGTCTACTTCGGCCCTCATCTTGGCATTCTCATGTTGAGCTTCGGAGCTGACGTGATGACTGGAAAATTTACTTATGACGGAACTCAAATGGTCGGAAAAGCCGGAGCAGTCGTCACCTCCGCGCGGGACGGCGTCGCGCTGTTTGGAATCCATATCCCTAAGTCGTGGCGCGGTTCCAAATATGTCGAACAAGTCGCCGAAGAATCGAGTGGAAATCAGATCGACGAATCGAACGAATTTGGAGTTGGATTTCTAGCCGCACAAGAAATGTTAGAGGCAATCCCCTCCCTCAAAATCTTTCATAAAAAGGACCGTTACCAATCGCTGATCAAAATTCTCGGTTCCGGAATCCTTTTAAACGAGTCGCGTTCGGGAGCTTCTTCCATTTCACGAACCTAAGACGAAATTCTGGCCACAACCAAGGCCAGCTCGCACCAAGAAGTCCAGTTCGAGCAAAGGTTAAATCATTCGTCGTTAATCAATGCCCCGAACGACTCGTTCGGGGTTTTGCATTTAAAAGCTCACACTCTTTTCATTGATCACCGACTTTCGTTGCAAAAACTGCGTCTTTCACGACACTTTTGCGCGCGTTGTTAAAAATGTTAAACTGGGTAAAGAATGAGGGGACAACGCAGACCGAATTTTCAATCCACCCGAATCGGCCCTGCACAGGGGTCGGTGTCCCTTTTTTGTATCGTCGCCAGCGCTTTCTTTGTCACTTCCTGTAAATTAGATGCGCCCGCACCAACAGTGTGTAAGCAACCGTTTGATGTGGTTCTGACTCCGATGGCGACTCCGGCGCCTGCCGATTCTACTGAAGACAATAATCCTCCTTCAACCGATCCCGATCAATCCAACGGCGACCACTCCTCTGATCATTCTTCTGGCCATTCTTCGAGCGGAAACTTTTTACAAGATTTGTTCGATCTTCTTTTTGGGCATCACTCCTCGGGCGGCGGTAGCTCTTCCGGCGGATCATCCCAAGGAGGATCGAGCAATCCGACATCGCACCCACAAAAGGCTGGGCCTCAACGATTTGTGTTTGATCTGGCCCCGCTCTACTCGACCTTCAATGATCCGGTTTTAAAAATCACCTCGCTCGACCTCGACTTTCAAATCGACGGGCATTACTACGGCAAAGACGGCGAGATCTCGATCGACATCAACGGAATTCAACTCTACGGAAACGGGCACGGTCGCCATTACCAAGTCCGCAAATATGATTCTCACCAAAATCGCTCGTGGTGCAGTTTCCACGGCGCCGAAATGCGGCGGAACGGTGCCGTGCCGTTGTTTGTCACCCTTCAACAGATCTTTTTTCATCGCGGTAAGCTGATCGTCAATATTCACAGCCGCTCGAAAGACATCACCAACGTCACACTCGAAGTGGCGGGTTATCGGATGGGAGATTGCGCGAGCCCGACGCCGACCGTAACACCGGTGCCGTCCGTGGGCTCCTCGCCCACTCCGAGCGTGACGCCAGTGCCGACTCCGCAAAACACACCGACTCCGACGCCGTATCCGGCACCCGTGACGATGATTCAATCGATTGATCCTGCAGGCAGCACGGTGGCATCCACGAGCATCAGCTTTACCTTCACGAGTGACCAATCGGGCAGCAACTTCCTTTGTTCGCTCGACGGCGCAGCAGCGAGTGCCTGTACTTCGCCGCAACTTTACTCGGGACTCGCCAACGGCACTCACCAATTTCAAGTCGTCGCCGTCAACGCCGAAGGCACGGCCTCGACGAGCCCCGCTGTTTATTCGTGGACGGTGAACACGACTCCGCCGAGCGTGACACTCACCTCGACCTGGCCCGCAGTCACGAATCAAACGAATTTCTCGATGGCTTTCAACTCAGACGACGCCACTTCTTATCAGTGCTCACTTGACGGTGCCGAAGCGGCTGAGTGTACATCCCCTTTCACTGCTCAAGATTTAGGCGAAGGAACACACACCATCGCAGTGACGGCCGTGAACTGGTTGGGAGTGGCAAGCGATGCACCGGCGACCTTTCAATGGCAAATCGATTTAACGGCGCCCGAAGTACAACTCACGAGTGTTACCCCGGTTGAAAACTTTGTTTCGAATCGTTCGATCACGCTAGGCTTTGCCGCCAACGAGACTTCGACCTTTGAATGTAATCTTGACGGACGCGGCTACAGCGCTTGTACCAGCCCCACGACTTACGACGGCCTGACCGACGGCAATCACTCGTTCATCGTGCGCGCCACCGATATCGCTGGCAATGTGAGTGTGCCCGCAACTTATACCTGGACGGTCGATACGACTCCTCCGAATCTGATTTTAGGAGCGATCACGCCGCCTCAAGGCCCGACGAATGCGACCACAATTTCAGTCGAATTCGCGGCCGATGAAGTGTCGAACTATAACTGTAGCCTCGACGGAGCGGCAGCCACGGCCTGTACTTCGCCTTGGGTTTCCGGCATTCAGACCGAAGGGCTACATGAGCTTCAAATTCAAGCGATCGATCAAGCCGGAAACGTTTCAGACGTCACTTCGGTGCAATGGCTGATGGACTTCACCCTTCCGACTCTCGTTTTCGGGCAAATGCTGCCGTCGCCTGCGACCTACCTCAACTCAAACTCCTTCCAGGCCGAAGTCTTGCCGAGCGAGCAGGTTGTGCTCTCTTGCAGCTTGAACGGCTACGACGTTTCGCAACCGACTTCGCCAATCACACTCTCGAATTTGAGTGAAGGAAATTACCATCTCGACATCGTCGGAACCGACACTGCGGGTAACTTGAGTGCACCACTCACTCACGACTTCGTGGTCGATTTGACCTCGCCTGTAGTAAGCGTGACCGCAACTGCGGCTGACACGACGACCGCCGAAACGATGAATACCTTTACCTTCTCGGGCAACGAAGAAGCGACTTATCAATGCGAAGTCGACGGCGCGGGATTCAGCGCCTGCGCAAGCCCGCTCGTGGTTTCAGGCTTCGCGAACGGCGATCATGTGTTCGAAGTGCAGGCCACCGATTTGGCCGGTAACGTGGGCGAGGTTGCAGCCGTCGCTTGGACCGTCGATACCGACACCACACCGCCGGTGGCGACCCTTCCTAAAACAACCGTCACCAGCAATAGCGTGACGGTGGCGTGGACCACGAATGAGCCCGCCACCAGCAAAGTCGTTTATGGTCTAAAAATCGCGCTCGATCAAACGACGGACGAAGACATGACCCTCGTCACCGATCACAGCATGACGGTGACGGGATTGACTCCGAACACGGTTTACACCGTTCAAGGCACCGGACAAGACGCTTCAGGGAACACCTATCTGGTGACGAAGAAGCAGATTCGGACCTTGCCTTAAGTAACGCACTGGGCATCAAAAAGTAGTCAGACACCCATTCGAGAGCGACTGATTCCATAGAACAACATCAATGCGAGCAAGGTGAACAGCACGCCGACCTCGTCGGTTTGCTTCGACGAAGGTGATGAACGATGGTGAGAGCCCTTGCCAACAGCCGCAAGCGTCCCACATCCGGCGAAGAGCTTGGCGTCGACAGAAGCGAGTCCGGCATCAGTATAAGTCAGATGCAAGCCCGTCATTTGTGGCGCCACATTTCCGCTCGTTGGATTCGTGAAGGTCGCGCGAAATTTCACATACCGATAGCCTTGATCACTGACCGATGGAAGGTCTCCGAAATCGCTGAAGCTCACGCCATCCGATGAACCCGCATAAGTCACGGTCACATCACCCGTGTGATCGACCACCTCGTTTGAAAATGAAGCATTGAGCACACCCAAATCGTAAGCCTTGCTTTGCACGAACGATTGCAGGTTCGACGGAACCGCATCGGTGGCATAACTCACGACATCCCAAGAAGGCGGCGAGTTCGACGAATTCAAGTCCCCTCGGGCGAAGCCGTCGAGCATCAAGCCATTACCGCTCGTAAAACAAGGACTCGTCCCCGAGTTGCCGCCCGTCACGTCGGGGTCCACACCCGTGCTCAAATTTCCGAGCGTCTGAAAAAAAATCACTCCGCCGTATCCGCCGGTTCCGGTTCCGCTACAAGATCCATCCGAAAGTGGCAAACCGTTGCCGCCCATTCCACCACGAGCCTCGGTCGCGCCGACTTGAATGTCACCCACAGCGATCAAGGCCATCCGGCCGCCGCCCGCTCCGCCGGAACCCCCCGAAGCGTATTCCGTGCTCATCGTATCGCCGCCACCGCCAGCGCCACTCGTTCCGCAAATAAAATCATTCGCAGGATCAGTGTCGAAATCGTAACCGCTGGAACCAGTCGCCCCCGTCACCAGTTGCGATTCCACAGCACTGGAATAAGCGCCACCGAACTGCCCCACTCCTTGAGTCGAAGCCTCAGCGATACCGGCGCTATAAACCGCATCGCCGCCATTGGAAGGTACGGTCGCAGTGGCCGAGCCGCCGTCTCCGCCTTTTGCCAAACAAGTCACCGCAGGTCCACCCGGTCGAGCCAAGCCACTTGCGTCTCCATCTTCACCATTCGCTCCATTGACCTGAATCGGAGGAACGATCGTGATCGTCGAAAGTGAGCGAATCACCAAGGCATGCGAGCCCACCACGGTGACGGTGCCGCCCGTAATGGAAAGCGATTGAAAAGAATATCCGCTGGGATGGGTGTCGGTATTGAAAACATATCCGCTTGCCGAATTGACGACACCGTCGCTGCCGTCGCCAAAATCAATCGGTCGCGTCGATTCGATGCTTCCGTTCGCGTAAGCGCGAGCGCGGGCCGAGTGATCGACGGCATTCCAAACTCCGGTTGAATTCGCCGGGTCAGCGTGGTCCAGCGTGGTGAAATCTTCGGTGAGGGTCATGCTCGGAAGCGCGAACGCATAGGTCGGAAGCGTGCAAAGGACGAACCATCCCAACAACCCCCTCCCTAAGCCCCACCGTCGATGCGTCACTTCGCCTTCCTCGGGTTTTCCTTCGCGGTTTTCAGCAATTCTTCAGCATGCGGAAGTTTTGGATTCAGCTCGATTGCTTTTTCGAGGTTTTGAATCGCCTCTTCTTGTTTTCCGCGCTCCAACAGCAAGCGCCCCAGATGATAATGAATCCGATCGAGCGGAAAACACTTGGTCAGAGCTTCTTTTAAAATCGTGATTGAACGATCGATCGAACGCGAGTTCTCGTAAGCGAGCGCAAGCTCGATGTGCGAACGGTCATAACGAGGATTGCTCTCAATGGCGCGTTCAAAATAACCGATGGCCTTATTCACCGACTTCGGAGTGCCTCGGGTCATCTCGACCGATGCCAGCCCCAGCCACGCATCGACATTCTTCGGATTCAAAGAGCCGACGTGTTTGTACTCGTGCTCGGCATCGTCAAGATCTCCGTCCTGCAACGCCACTCCCGCGCTCTCCAGCCTTCGCATGATCGACATATCGAGACGCGCCTTCGCGATCACGAGTTTGATCTTGGTCTCAAGCGCATCCAGGCGGAAAGGCTTCATCAGGTAGCTATCGACCTCGGCCTCGATCGCCTGCTGAATCTTCATCGACTCGATCGACGTCTGCGACGAGATAATGATGAACGGCAAATGCGTGAGCTTGCGATTCACTCGAACCTTATGCAACAGCTCAAGACCGGTCATGCCCGGCATCTCCCAGTCGCTGATCACGAGCGCAATGCTCGACTCGTGTTTTTCAAGATAGGCATAGGCATCGTTTGCATTGTTGAAATCCGAAACCGGGCGGTATCCCAGCTGAGTCAAGGCTTCGAGCAGAAACTTCCGGACTTCGTCGTCATCGTCCACGACCACGACGTCCTTCTTCATCGACTCGACCCGATCGTACACGACGTCTTTAATTTTTTGAATGAGCGTTCGCGCGCGAAAAGGTTTGATCAAATACGCGTCCACGCCCTCCAGTGCTGCATCTTTAATTTTGAGCGATTCGTTACTGATGGGTGCCGTCACGATCATGAACGGCAGAGTTCCGAACGCAGGAACCGTCAGATTCGGCAAAGCGCGGACCTGCTTTAATAGCTCCAAGCCATCCATCCCGGGCATGTCCCAGTCGCTGATCACGAAATCGACTCCACCCTTTTGGATGCACGCTAAGCCTTTTTTTCCGTTTTCACATTGTTCGACTTGAGCACAGCCTGCGTCTTTCAAAAAATCGCAGATGATTTTGCGCGAGTCAGTGTCGTCGTCGATGACCAGAAATCGAATCGTCGATAAGTTCATGCGGGTAACCTCACTGTAAACGTGCTTCCGGCGCCGACCGAGGTCTTGACCGAAAGCGTGCCCCCGTGGGCTTCGATGATTTGTTTCGAAATCGCCAACCCCAGGCCACTTCCGCGATCACCCTTGGTCGTGTACGCGTAATCAAAAATATGCGGCAGAATCTCGGGCGCAATCCCCGTACCCGAATCCTTCACCCAGATCGATACGCTTTGATTGCCCTCTTCGCCACTTGCCTCACATCCGAGTTCAATCGCGCCGCCGTTCGGCATCGCGTGCATGGCATTAATCACCAGATTGAGCAGCACCTGTTCGATTTCGGATGCACTCACCGTTACGGCGGGCGTCGGCTGAAGGCTGGTCTCAAAAGTGACGTTATATTTTTTTGCTTCATGCGAAAGCAGGCTCAGGGTGCTCGATACCAACTGGGCTGGGTCGACCTCGACTCGCTCACTGCTGCCTTTCGAGAACGTGCTTAAATTCCGCACGATCAAATTCGCGCGCTCAGCCGCTTGAATAATGACTTGCAAACGCTCACGCGTTTTTTCGGGATTATTCGGATTCGTCGCCAGATCGGCGTTACCCAAAATGGCGAGCAGGATGTTCCCGAACTCGTGACCGATCGAGCGTGCGATCTGCCCGATCGCAGCCATGCGTTCGCTTTCAATCAGCTGCCGCTGTGCTTGTTTGAGTTGTTCCTTGCGATTCCATGAGGCCACCATCTGCCGCGCTTTTTGCACGATCTCGGCCTGGGTGAACGGCTTATTCAGATAATCCCATTGGTCCTTGAAGCGCTCACCGAACAGCTGATCGATGTCATCCACCGTTCGATCATGGTAGGCGGTCACAACGGTGCAAAGCAGATCAGGATCAATCGCCCAAAGCTGCTGAATCAGTTGAAGCCCATCCATCCCGCCTTCGAGTTTCACGTCGAAAAATCCGCCGACGATTCTTTTTCCGGCGGCGTATTCCATCTTCATCAGGGCCAAGGCTTCTTCGCCGCTGTAGGCGTGCAGGATTTCATACTCGCCTGCTTTCGTACCTGAAGCCGGTGTGGATGCAGCCCTTCGAGACGAAACCTTGGTCGATCCGGTCGGTGCCGGATTGAGCAAATCGAGATAAGCCTGGACAATGTCTTTTTCGTCGTCAACGACGAGAATACGACGGTTCATGCGGTCCCCTCCGAAGCCTGTTGTCGCTCAGAGACTTCAGGCAGTTCGATTAAAAATACGGTTTCTCCCGGAGCCGATCGTTCGAGCGTGATCTCTCCGTCATACGAACGAAGAAAGCGGCGACAAATCGCAAGCCCCAAGCCCGTGCCCTCTTCGATGCTCTTGGTAGTAAAGGTCGGTTCGAAGATCTGCGCCTGATGCTCAGGAGGAATCCCCGGGCCGTTATCGGCAAAGCGAATTTGAAGTGTGCGCCCAGCATCAGCTGAAATTACTTGAGTCAAGACGGTAATCTTTTTTGCAGCCTCGGCGCTACTTTGAAAGGCCTGCATCGAATTCCGCATGAGATTGCTCATGACCTGCAATAACTCATCCGGATCGACCTGAACCATCGGCTGCGCTTCGCTAAACCGAGTTTCGACCGTGATGTGATGTTTCGAAAGAACGTCTTTCATCGTGGCAATCGCGTCTTGAAGCGCGGAGTGCGCGGGGATCACCCGACGAGCTCCCGAAACTCGGGTCAACTGCCGCATGCCATTGACGATCTTCGTAATCCGTTGGGATTCCTTGACCAAAAAATCGAGATCCTCTTGGCGATGGCTCTGGCGTTTTCCGAAATCGGCGGCCAAGGCGGATAAATTTTCGAGGTCTTCTTCGAGCAGGGTTTTTCCCGGTTTAGCCTGGCTCGGAGTGGAGAGCTCTTGAAGGAGCGCCGACTGCCCTCCTTCACTCAGTGCCTTCTGCCAGGCTGAGATAATCTCGCCAAACAAGGAAAGATCTTCGCGCTCTTCAGTTCGAAGTTGGGTTTGCAGTTTTTCAATGCGCGTGAGGATACTCGTCAGCGGGTTCAACACCTCGTGCGCGGCCCGTCCTGCGACTTCACCCACACTCGCCAAGCGGGTCGTTCGAATCAAGGCCTCTTGCGCTTCTTTGATCGCGACATTTTGCTCTTCGAGCTGAACCGTGCGTTCGGCCACCTTTTTTTCGAGATCGCGGCTGTATTCTTCGATCTGCTCGCGCGAGCTTTTCAGATTCGCATTCATCGAGTTGAACGAGGCCGACAGATACGCCAACTCATCGCCCGTTTTCACCGGAAGCACGACGTTGAAATCACCGCTCGCAATTCGGCGGGTCGCCTCGACCATGCGACGAATCGGGGTCGTTAACGAGTGCGACAAAAACAGCGCGATCATGAACGCGGCCGTGATAACGATCAAACCGTAAAGCAGAGACTTCTTCCACAACACCTGGGCTGCGGCGAAGGCCTCGTCCGCCTGAATCTTGGACGCAACCACCAAATGGCCGATATCGAGCCTGAAAAATGAGCCCAAATATTCAATCTCGCCATCGCGATAACTTTTCAGCTCCGAGCGAAGCTTTGACTGCGCAGCCGACGCCATCAGTGGATCATTCTTAAGATCGGTGGGTGATGCAACCTTCTGCGGATTAGAATCGGCAAGCGCGAAGCCTTCCGAGTCCATCAGATAAGTCTGTGCCAATCCGTTTCGCGCAAACGACGGAAGGATCGAATCGAGCTTCAAATCGCCATACGCGATTTCGTGATCATTCACCCGCGTCGCTAAAGTAAAAATCGCGGGGTTCTCGTCGCCATTCCCGGCGGGCAGAGTCGCGTTCCTGACCCACACTCCCTCTTTCAATACTTTTTCAAAAGGAATCGGGATAGCCTGTCGCAAGCGATCGAGGTAGGCTGCGTCCTTGCCCACGAGCTCCAACGACTTCGGCCAAGTCCCCAAGACCGTGGTCTGCATCGTCGGGGCGCCGTTCGGGCCGAGTGTTTGATCCGCTGTTTGATCTACCAATGCGATTCTTAAAAAACCTTCGTCGTCCGAAACCAGCTTTGAAAGGACATCCGCTCCGGTTTCGGCATTCTGACGATGCAGGGCCGCCGCCACTTCGAGCTGGTCGATGATCCGCTTGAAGTCGGTCTCGACCTCCTGCCCCAGGGTGCGCACGTTCGTCTGGTTCAATTCATAGACCAACAACTTTTTGTCTTCGAGAAAGATTCTGGACGCGAGATAAAGATAAAGCCCCACCGCCGAGACCAGCATTGCGATCAAGACAAACAGAATCTTAGAACGAATTGATATAAATCCAGTTTTTGTCATAATCAGAGGTAGAGGACCCTATATAAAAATGATGACACAGCCCGAAGTACCCGTAAATACTTCTCAAAGTAATCTTCGGCTGTTATGGCTCCCAGCCCTCATTTGCGCGATCTTACTGCTCATCGAAATTTATTTACTCGTCCACGACTGGGGAGCCTGGATGCGTCCGAAAGCACCCCCTTCAACGAATCCGATTGCATGGTATATCTCGGGAAAAAACACCGTCCGCCAAAAATCCGTCGGTACACTCGTCTGGCAAGCGCCGACTCCGAATCTGGCCCTCTTTCGGCAATCCGAGATCGCAACGACCGACGACTCTGAGGCGTTGCTTCGATTCAGTGATGAGTCTGAACTCGTGGTCGAGCCGAATAGTTTGGTGATCCTTGAGGAAGCACCAGCCCAATCGGAGCATCGCTCTCGAGCGGAGCATCGGCTCCAGCCGATGCGGACGGAAAGCAGCCGAATCGTCGCCCGCTTGGTTCGCGGATCATTGAAGCGAAAAAATTCCGGCAAGACCCCGTTCTTCGTCAAGCTCTCGTCCGCTCCCGAAGCACCACCCGTCGAAATCAAGGATGCGACCGGCGGATCAGTTTTTCGGGTGATCTATCGACTGCAAGGTTATGAGATCGTCGTCGAAAGCGGAAGCGTCGTCGTCGATCAAAAATCCGTTCGCGCGGGCGAGACTTTGCGCCAAGGCGAAGCGCCCAAACCGCCACTACCAAAACTGGCACCACCCACATTGAAGAAACCCAAGGTGAATGTTCTTCCTTCGCAGTCGAAAAATTGGCCGAGGAATGAATCTCGGCATGTGGGCTGGTGGGAGTGGTGGATTCCGTCTGCGGCAGCCGAAGTGGCTACCGCTTCGCCCCGTGCGTCCGCACTCGCTCCGACCATGATTTCCATTCAATTTTCGTGGGAGGCGACGCCGGACGCAGCAGCGTATTGGATTCAAATTTCAAAAATCCCGGATTTCACCGAAGTTTTGCACGAAGAAAAAGTTACTGGCTTGGAATACCAATATGAAATGAGTGCCCCGACCGAAAAGAGTACGCTCTATTTTCGAGTTGCCGGCATTTCGGATCAAGAGGTCGTCGGAAATTACAGCTCGGTCGAAAGCGTGGAAGTAAACCCTCCACCCAAGCGGGCTGAGAGGCCATCTCTCAGTTCGCAGACGGAGCCAGTGGTTCACGCACCGAAGGAGACGTTCCCATCAACCAAGGCGTCCGCATCGACCCGAGTCGATGCTCCGACCAAAGAGCCGTCCACATCGGCTAAAGCCGATGCTCCGATCATGGCTCCGACCAAGACGTCCACGGGCCGAAGGCCCGCTCCGACCGAGACCTATACTCCTCCAGTTTTCATTGAAAGTGAAAATACGCTTTGGCTTTCTTACGGCGTTCAATTCCGGCACCGCACGCTGAAATCGCCGGAGCCGCCTCAAAGTGTTTCTGGCAATGGCTTGGTTCCGACATCACTGACGATGGAGTATCAACACGCGCGCGAACCGGGCCATTATTTTTCGGCAGGCGCTTCGTTTGATTACGAAAATGGCGGAGCAAAGCTGCCTCCTCCGAGCGATGCCGCGTTCTCGACTTCGCAAATCAGCGCATGGCTCACCTATGGTCAGCGTTTTAATGGATGGAAACACGATAGCACCTGGCACTTCGGCGTGTACGGCTCGACCTCGACCCGAGTGAGCGAAGAGGGATTACGCTTTCACTCCAAAAAAATCCTGCTCGGCGGGCCGATGGTGGCGCTCCATAGCGATCCGTTCACCGTTCATTCCCAAAACGGCCGTTTTACTTGGCGAGTTCGCCTCGCTGTTCTGGCCATCGGAACCTTCGGCGCCGATCTCAATGCTTCTTTTCGCCTTCCCCTCCCGGTTTTTTCAAACGCATTCTGGGGCTTAGAGGTTGGCACCCGCCAAAGCGGTGTTGAAAGCGCCGAACACGCCGGCCTTCGCGTCGGTTTTGAGCTCCATTAAGCCTTGCTTTTAATAGTTAACCTTTTGGTTGACAATCAAAATGACTTGCCCTAATATTTAACCAGATGGTTAACATTCAATCTCCGCAACTCGATCTGCTGTTTTACGCACTCTCCGACTCCACCCGTCGGCAGATCCTGGCGCTCATCCGACGCGAACCGCGCACGGTGGGCGAACTCGCCGAACCGTTTCACATGTCGCTTGCGGCGGTATCCAAACACATCAAGATTCTCGAAAAAGCGAAGCTGCTCGTCCGGCAAAAAATGGGGCGCATTCACCGATGCACACTCGACCCCACTCGCCTGAAGAGCGCCGACGAATGCATCCGGTTTTACACTCAATTTTGGAACGAGCGGCTCGATTCCCTTGCCGCCTATTTGGAGGACGATCATGCTAAACGCAAACGAAAATAAGACCCATACCGTGAAACTCGAGCGAACCATCGCCAAACCCGCAGCCGACGTGTTCCGCGCCATCGGCGAAGGACGAATCTTCCTCAACTGCAGCGCCCATCAAGAAAGCATGAGTGTAGACTTCCGCGTGGGCGGTCGTTACGCACTCGAATTCCGCGCCTTCGGTGTCTTTAACGGCGGCGAATTTTTAGAAATTGTGCCCAATGAAAAAATCGTCTTCACCTGGAGCCAGGACGGAGAAAAAAACGCGAAGGGCGACACGACCGTCACCATCCTTTTGCGCGAAGAAAAAGGCAAAACTCATTTAACCCTCATCCATGAAGGCTTCCGCGACGAAGAAACGCGGGCGGATCACGAACAAGGCTGGACCAACGGCTTTGATGATCTCACTGCCGAAATGACGGAAGGGCGTTTGCGATTCCATCGCTGGTTCCGCGTTCCAGTGCAACGCTTGTACGAGGCCTGTTCGAATCCGGCCAGTTTCTTCGGCCAATTTGCCGATCTTTCGAAGGGCAGCGTCGATTTCCGTGTCGGCGGAAAATACCAAGCCCCCACCAAACGAGGTAAAATCGAAGGCGAGTTTCTAGAGATCGTGCCGAATGAAAAAATCGTTTTCTCATGGCTCTCCGCCAACGGCGAGCGCCTTCCCCATCCGACCAAAGTCACCTTAAAATTCGAAGCGGACGAAGACACCTCGTGGCTGGAACTCATCCATGAAGGCCTCGACACCGAAGCCCTACAAAAAGCTCACCGCGCCGGTTGGGATGGGTTGATTACGCGGCTGATGTCCTAACCGCATTTGAATCATTGTATTCGGAATCTTCCTGGAACAAAGTGAAGCGTTGAAAATCAAAGAAGAAAGCGCGACTTCAGGCAGCCGGAGGCGACCAGCCTTTAAGGGCAGGAGCCCGTGGAGCGCTTTCTTCTTTGATTTTCAAACCACCACTTCGTTCATGACGCGATAACGCGACTGCGAAACGAAAAGGTGAGGCTCACCCTTTATTCAACACCACCACACTCACAAATGCGCTCCCGGTCTGATCATAACGCTTGACCCGAAGGACGATTGAATTGCCCTTGGTGTTCTTCAACGCCTTTTGCAGATCCGTTACGGATTTTACTGACTTGCCCGCGACGTCGAGAATCACATCGCCTCGGTTCAAGCCAGCCGCCGCTGCCGGACCGCCGTAAGAAAGATCGACGACGATCACACCGCGCGGTTGATCAAGTGGAATTCCGACCGAGTTCGCGGTCTGAGCCGACATCTCTTGCGCGCGGAATCCGTAATCATCGACCGAAATCGTGCGACCGTCTTGAGGCGTTGCACGCCCAGAGCGACCTTGCTGAGCGGCGATTCCGTTCACCGGACGCGTTCCGACCGCAACCTTCGCAGTTTTTTCTTGCCCGTGACGGACGTAATTAAGAGTGACCGTGTTTCCGACCGGAACGGAGGTGATTTTCGCCGTCAGGTCTTGCGCATCGGCAACCTTCTGGCCGTTCACCGTAGTAATCACGTCATACGGTTTCAAACCTGCTTTGTCGGCCGGTTGCCCGTGCATCACGTCTGAAACGATCACGCCGCGAAGATTCGGATCCAGCTTCAGCTGTTTCGCGAGTTCAGGTTTCAAGGTCGCGGCACTGACACCCAAGTATCCGCGAGTGACCGAGCCCTTGGTCTTCAACTGAGCAAGCACGCCTTTGACAAGATTGATCGGAATCGCAAAACCGATGCCGTGCGCGCGCGCGTCGATGGCGTTGTTGATCCCGATGACTTCGCCGCGCATGTTGACGAGCGGACCGCCGCTGTTTCCGGGATTAATCGATGCGTCCGTCTGAAGGTAGCGCCCCAGGCGGAAATTGGGGTTTTTACGTCCTTTCGCCGATAAAATTCCGTGCGAAACGGTGTGGCCGTAATTGAACGGATTTCCGATCGCGATCACGTATTCGCCGACGTCGATTTTGTCGGAATCACCGAGCGGAATGGCGGTGAGCTTCTTCTTCTGCGTCTTCACCTTCAGCAAGGCCACGTCGAGTTCAGGATCACGACCGATAATTTCAGTCGGAACCTGATCGGGATCATCTTCACTGAATTGCACCTTTACTTCGTCGGCGCCGTCGATCACGTGATAGTTGGTCAGAATGAGACCTTCATCGGCATCGATCACAAAACCACTTCCGAGTGCGAGCGGAACTGTTTTCATGCCTGGGCTAGCGCGATGCTGAGGCGGCATCGGAGGTTGACCGTCATCATCACCGTCATCGTTATCCCCATAAGGCATCTGACCATTCGGTCCTTGAGGACCCATGCGTCCGCCAAAAAATTCCTCAAAAAACCGACGAAACAAATCGTCGTTGTACATTCCGCCGGGGCCGCCCGGTCCACCGTACATCGGCGGGCGCGACTGGCGAACGTAGGTCGAGATGTTCACCACACCCGGAGTAACTTTTTTAACCAGATCGGCAAAACCACGATCGAGCGACAACGCATAGGCCACGTTCGAATGAAGCGTAGGATGCGAAACCCCCTTCAAGGCTTCGACCGTCGGAACATCCGCCTTGGTCGAGGGATGAATCCAATTCAAGTTCGCGCCCAGGTACCCGACCGCGATCAATCCCGTTGCCGACAATATCATGCGTGTTTTATTCATGAGTTTTCTCCTGGTTTTGGTGTTTTTCCTTCGGTCGATTTTACGTAAGCCATCCGAACCTGAAACAGCAAGTGCGACAAGAGTTGATCCTCTTCGTCCGTTCGGTTGCCGCGCGTTTTCTCCTGCATCAATTCGAGCAGATCGATATTGTGTTTCGCCATGTCCGGCTCGGGCGGATTGTTTTGCAAGGCCTGCATGGCCGCCGCCGAAACCGAAAGAAAGAAGGTCGTCAGATCTATTTGAGGAAGCATGCCCTAAATTTTAGCAATTTTTAAAAGGCGCTCAAGTGGATACAGCCAAAACGAGGCAAACCAGTAACGGAAGCGGTTTGGTTGGCCTTTCAGCTCGTCCCACCAGAGAGACAGCGCGTAAAGGCGATTTTCGCTGCGGATTTTTTTCAGGTCCTCGTGAATGATCTTACGTAAAAGTGCAGCCAATTCGGGCTCAGTCGCTTGCGCCAACAAGCCTTGACTCAGAAACACATGAATCTCTGAGCCCTTCAACCAAACCATGCACTCGGCCTGGCTTTCTGAAAAACGCCAAAACCGAAAATGAGGCTTTTTCTTGCCCAATTCGCGGTAAAGCGACAGCGTAATGCGGTTCAAGACCTCGCTCATCCATTCGTCGGTGAGCGAAATCGCATGCCGACTTTTCAAGGTTTTCGAAAAAGCGAATGACTGAAACCAAAGGATTCCTAAGAATGCAACGCCTGCGGCAACCGCAAGCCAGGTCAACGAGGTAAAAGCTGCGGCCAGCCATAAAAATGGAAATGAGAAAAAAATACTCAAAACCAAATAAAACCGAATCACGGCAAGCTCAGCTCTTTCAAATACTCGATCGACTCGCGAATGCTTCGCACTTCTTTGATTTTCCATGCCGAATCCTGTCGCACGATCGAGCAGAGTTTCCGCTGAGTCACCAACGCCGATTTATCTTTCGGACCTTCGAGATAAGAAAGCTCGTAGGTCAAGGCCACTTCGTCGTCGCTCACCTTTTTGCTTTCAAGAACCTTCAGGCCTTTGAATTTTTTCTCAGTCTCGACGAAGGCTTTCAAGAATTGCTCGTCACTCCAGGCTTCAAGCCGCGTGCGCGTGTCGCCCGTGAGCAAGTCTTCCATTTTCTTTTTGTCATCGAGGTTCTTGGCGTTGAAGCTGATTTGAATGTAGCTTTCAAGCACCTTCGTCGGCGTGCTGTCGATCACGCTCGGCGTGCATGCCCATAATCCCGAGATCATCACGCAAGCGAAGGCCAATGCGAACGGTCGCGATAACTTGATTTTAAACATAACCCTCTCCCTTAAGACTCTCGACTAACGCGGTGTATTGACTAAAATGATACAAGTCTTTCGGCAAAAACTGAAGTCCGATTCCGGGCCGCGGCTGGTCAAGCGGAACGTTCCAAAACAAGGCTGCCATCTTGCCTTCACCTTCGATCGTCTTGTCGCGAAACCGAAGTTCAAACGCAAGAGGAGTCTTCACCTTCAATTCGCGTACCCCGTGCTCCCAACCCTTCAGCAGCAAAAAAAGCCCTTTGCGGTCGAGCACCCGGACCGAAGCCTCATACCACGCTTCATGAATTCGAATCTTAGCCTGCAAATGCGGGAGCGCCTTGGGCTCGCCCTCGAACCAGCGAATGCGCGGGTTGATCTGGGCCGAGTCGATGCGGGATTCGAGCCAACGGTAAATCAGCACCAGGATCGCCAGCAAGAGCAGTCCGATGCCGATCCGACCGAAACTACGATCAGCCACCGCCGAAAACAGCTCGAATCCGAGCTGAATCACGATCAGCGCATAAAATGAAAAACGAGCCTGATAAAACCCCCGCTTGGCGAGAAAAATCCAGACGAACGAAAAGACCGCATAAATGGGGAGTGCCCAGGACAACACCGGCTGAAAAAACCGCAGCAGCGAGAGCGCCGAAATTTCGGGCTGCTCGTACCAACGGAATAAAAACCAGAACAAGACGGGAACGCAGGCCACGGTCCAAAGCTGGACGAGTTTAATTCCCCAGACTCGAAATCGCATACTGAACATTGTCCAATCGGATGTAGTTTTTGCCAATGATTTTCTCGGTCGCGCTTTTTTCAGGCATTCCGTAATCGACGATGCCTTCTTTTTCCGAGAAATAAAGCTTTTTGATCCCTTTTTCGATGGCGCTCCCCCACGACTCGGGCAAGAGCCCCTGCTTGTACGCGTTCCAAAGATCGAAATGCGACTTCCACCACAGTTCGGGCGAGCCGATGTCCATCCAAAGGTTCTCGCTCCACAAAAACCCCACCTTTTTTCGTTGGATCAAAGGTTCGAGCACTTCGGGCACGAATTCGGCAGGTTTATTTTCTTCGAGATGTTCGAAACAACGGGGATCAAACACGGCCGTACCGGTGTAAAACGGAATGCGATTTTTCTTCTCGCCGAAACCCGTCACCAGGCCCGAAGCTTCATCGACGAAAATTTCGCGATAGCTGCCGGTCTGCGAACGCAGAGCCTCGCCGCGCGCCAGTACAAGGGTCATCCACACGTCTTGCGAAGCGCTCAGTTCGTCATGCCGTCGTGCCAAAACCCCGAGATCGACGCAGCTTAAGACGTCGGCGTTCATCGAAAAAAACGGGTGACTTCCGAGCAGCGGGAGTGCTTTCCGAAATCCCCCCGCACTTCCGAGCAGCAAGTCCGACTCGTCGCTGATTTTGACTTCGTTGCGACCGGCGAAATAAACCTTCATCCGATCGGCATGGGCGTGCACGTTCACCGCCACCTCCGAAATACCCGCGTCTTTCAAAGACAACAGCGAATACTCGATACAGGGAACTCCGAGTACCGGAATCAGCGGCTTGGGCAACTTCACGGTGAAGGGCCTCAGGCGCGAGCCTAACCCCGCCCCGAGCACCATCGCGCTAGAAATAGTAATAATAGAAAAGAACCTCTTTCAGTTTTTTGAACTCAGGGTATTTCAAAAGGTTCCGGCGGATGTTTTCGAACGTGTTGCCGATAAATTTCAGATAAGCAGGGTTTCCGCGACGGTTTAAGAAGGAAGCAAAGCTGCCGATCGCCTTGAAGTTCCGTTGCACCGACATCAGGTCGAACAGACGATCGAATTTTTCGACGTCCTCGATCGGAGCGCCCTGCTCTTTCATGCGGGCCAGGTAGTAACGCGTAAGTGCTAGAATTTGTTTTTCGTCGAGCTGGTAGTAACTGTCGCGAAGAAGCGAGGCCAAGTCGTACTGACAAGGACCCATGCGTGCATCCTGAAAATCGATCATCACGAAACGCGGACGCTCTTCGGCGCCCGATTCCGAAACCATGATGTTGCGGCTGTGGTAATCGCGATGCGTGAACACCGTGGGCTCGTTCGCAAGCTCGGTACAGATCTGCGTGAAGCCTTGGCGGATGACCTCTAGGTCTTCGGGCTTGATCTTGCGTTGCAGGTGCTTTTCGTAAAAATGTTCGAGCGTGAAGTTCACTTCCCACATCAGTTTTTCGACATCGAAATTCAGATGAAAACCTTCAAGGTCGGTGCCGTTTTCTTTGGCGACCTTCGAGTTCGGGCCCGACTTGACGTGAAGGTCGACAAGCAGATCGATGGCGCGCTCGAAAAAATGCCGCTCGGTTTCGAGATCCTCGACGTCCTGAAGACAACGCAACAGGGTCGTGTCTCCCAAATCGCCTAGCATAATGAAACCGTTTTTCGGGTCGAAGTCGAACACGCGGGGAACGTCCACTCCCGCTTGTTCCAGATGTTTTTGAACGGCCAAGAACGGAATCCGATCGCCTTTTTCTTCGAAGGGCTCCATCACCATGACGATCAGGCTTTTTAAGCTTTCGTCCTGAGAATGGGTTTTGATGCGATAGTAACGGCGGGTGCTGGCATCGCCCGGAAGCTTTTCGATCGACTGGATTTCGCTGGAGCGCGAGATGAATGCTTCCATGCCTTGCTCAGCGTGGTCCATCCCCAAATTCTTTTCGGCGAGTAAACGTGCTTCCATGGCTTTGGCAACCTCTTTCATCAGGGCGTCTTCCATCACAGGCGCTTCAGCCCCCTCTTCATGTTGATAAACTCAGCGCTTCGCACGATCGGATCCCTCGACGGGAGGTACTCGCTTTTGGCTTTTTGCGCCTCTCTCACGTTAAATTCTACTTCCTTTTGATCCAATTCGGAACTCTCATTTGCGAAATACTCGGGGTAGCGTTGAAAAACTGACGCCATCCCACGGGGGTCGTAACCCGCATAGTATTCGAGGCGAATCCCAAGCCCGATCGATTCCGCGCGCTCGGGGCGATCAAGTTCGAACACGCTGCCCTCTCCGAACAAGGTCGGAGGCGTCGTGGTTTGTTCCATTTTCTTGGACAGGTGACGTTCGATCACGTTCGCCAGTTGATACGAGACCATCGCGGCCAGCTCGTTTTCGTAATCCACTTTTTTCAAAAACGAAAGCGGGATCGAAAGTGTCGTCCCCGGAAAGGCGAACGGCCGCGCGAGCTGCGGATTCCCCGTGTCCTGATGAATTTTGACTTGAACCGATTCGAGCGCAAAGCCGGGCTCGACTCCCGCTAACTTGCGTGCCATCCGGTCGAGGTATTGCTCGACCGTCTGATCCGAAACGAAGGTCACCCGCTTTTGGAATTCGTTGAAAAAATTCTTGGCTCGTTCGGTATCGACTTCCATCTGCTCAGAGATCGTCAGCACCCGCTTCGGCTTCGGGGTCGCGCATGAAACCATCAAGCAAGCGATCACGATCCAAACCTTACGGGACATCGAAGAAGCTCCTCGCGCTCCACATCACCCAAAAAAGCATGACGATGAAAAAAATCGCGGCCAGCAAATAAGCCACGAAAAAACTTCCGTTAAGCGGAAAATAGCGGTAGCCCGAACGAAAAAAACTCTTCCCCTGCCCGCCTTCCAACACGGGCTGCATCCGAATCGCCAACTCGTCGGCCTCGCGCAGAAGCGCTTGCGCATTGACTCCCGAGGCAGTTTTCGGACTTCCCCAATAACCGTCCACCGAGTGTCGGAAATATTCGATGAACCGCCCGGCCGACGGAACCGGAGTGGGCTGATCCGACAGCGATTCATATCCCTGCCCCACGAGCTTCGGATTCAACTGCAACACGGTTGCGGTATCGACCGCACCGCCATGCTCGGATGGAATCGCGATCATCGGCGACTTCCAGACCTCGCTCGCCCGAACCTTAGCCGACGAAACCGAGATCAAGGTCATGCGATCGCGACCGAAGCGTCGTTTGCTCACGATCTTGGCCGCGTCTTCCAACGCCGAAAGTTGGCGCGGGGTCAAATGCGACGAAATCGCGGCGAATCGGCTGAATCCCATCCGGTTCAAGGATCGGCATTGATCGACGATCGCGTCGCGCACGACGTGCGCCCGCACGTTCAGCGCCGATTTCGAAGTATAAGTATCGATCGAAAGCGGCAGAACCGGCAGGATCACGAAATTCCACGACGACATTTTTTGCTGAAGCGCGCTTGCCACGGCCTGGGTCAGTGCTTCGGCTTGCAGCAATTTGGTCCCGAACGGCAGATGCGGGCCGTGCTGCTCCAGCCCTCCCAATGGAAACAAAAATACCGTCAATTCGGGCTGAAGTGCGGCCAGCTCGGTCGCGTTCAGAAGCGAAAAAGATGCGATCATTGACAGGTCTTCGCGACGTTCGCCTGAAGCTGGATCTCGACCTCGGGCCAAGTTTTCGAAACTCCGTCCGGACCTTTATGAAGATCAAAGCAGGCCTTGCTCAGATTGGCCAAGGCTCCCGAAAGACCGAAGTCATTCACATCGATCGCGCCCTTGATCGTGAGCGCGCCTTTGTCGTCGCGGGTGTAGCTCATCGGCACTGAAAGCGTTTTGTGGTTCATCGAAAGAACGAGGTTCACATCACCTTTTTCGTCGGTTCCTTTGGTTTTGCGAAGCTTGCCTTTCATGACGGGTTTCACTTTGATCAGCGAGAAGAATTTTTCGAACAAGGTTTTGTCGCGAGCGGCGTTTCCGGTGTTCAACTTGTCGACCGACGTGAGATTGATCTCGGCATCGAGTTGATTCAAAAGTGAGGCCAGCGATTTCGAGCTGGTCAGATCACCCGTGACGGTGACTTCGGTGAAGGATCCCGCGACCCGGACCTTTTGCGTAGTCTTAAACGCCGTCCAATTCACGTGGACCGTGTGCGGATCGATGCTATAGGTGCACTTTTGTGCGACCGAATTTGCATTCGGAGCCGCCCATGCGGACGCGCTCATTGCCATAACGGAAAGAATTGCCAACCAAGAATAAGTATTTTTCATATTCTGATTCTAAGAAAGCATCGCCCGGGATGCAATTGAGTTTTCCGTGCCGCAATGCGTTTTGCTTGCGGAAGCTTTTAGGTTTTGATACCAACAAAGGGATACGACCACGCACGGAGAGATGGGTGAGTGGCCGAAACCACACCCTTGCTAAGGGTGCAGGGAGTAACATCCCTCGAGAGTTCGAATCTCTCTCTCTCCGCCATTTTGAAACCAAATGAAAAATCCAACAAACGCAGAACGAAAAGCAGAACGAAAATCGGACCGCGAACTTGTCTCTTCCCGGATCATCCCCGGATCGTCACGCCTCGTGTTTGAGGCCTGGAGCAATCCCGAACTCTTTAAGAAATGGTGGGTGCCGGAATCAGCCCCCATCACGCTGGTGTCTTGTGAAATGGATGTTCGCACCGGCGGAACCTACCGCCTTGAATTCAGTGCTGGTGGTCAGAATGCGGAATTTTTTGGCAAATACCTCGAAGTCACTCCACACTCGCGATTGGTTTGGACCAACGACGAGGGAGGAGCAGACGCCGCAACGGTGACCACCGTCACTTTCGAAGAAGTGAATGGCATGACCTCGGTGATCGTGCACGATCTCTACCCATCCAAAGAAGCGCTCGACGACGCGATTGCCACTGGCTCTAGCGGTGCCATGCCTGAACAGCTGGAGCAGCTCGAACAACTCGTGGCAAGCCAGAGAAAACTTTAGGCCGGGGTCTTCGAAATCCCGCTCACCCAAGCACTCATCGACTCTGACAATTTTTTCGACTCTCGCCGCTCCCTCAACCACCACACACAAACATGATGATTCATCGCAACCGGAAGCCCGGCATCGGCAATATCTTTTGCCTGAAGCGCAGAGCGCACCAAAAACTCCGGGACACAGCTCCATCCGAGCCCGTGAATGATCGCCGACCTGACTCCCACCAAATGATTGACCGTCAAAGAGACATTGGGCGCCATTGATTTCATTCCGGGATACAGCGAATCAGGATTCAGCTGGCCATGTCGGATGTAGGGCTTGCCTGACAAAAACCGAGTCATCTCAAAAGAACGCCCCTTCATCTGCGAAAGCCATGCGCCAGGAACGGCGGTGATCCATTTTTCCGGCAGAACTTTTTTGTGCGCGATCACTGGGTTTTCAGGGGGATGGCAAGCGACCACGAAATCGACTTCGCCGTTTTTCAGGGTCTTCTCGAAATCTTCGGATTGCGAGATCAAGACCTCATCCACGTTCGGCAGCATTTTTCTGAGATCGCGGATGGCCGGAATCAACATCTCTTCAGAAAACCAAGTGGTCGCAGCGATCTTTAAGGATCGCTTCGAGTCCAGCGCCTTTTTCTGACTTTGAATGCTTTCTTCCATCCACGCGAGCAAGGACTGGCCGCGTTCCGTCACCTGCCATTTTCCGTTCA
>Ga0164242_10001271_pt1 | contig 29846 bp, 38 predicted proteins | sample OricomgcompostMG_FD_108783 | JGI IMG/M metagenome (GOLD analysis project Ga0164242, IMG submission 108783) | Miracle-Growth compost microbial communities from Emeryville, California, USA - Original compost - Miracle growth compost (MG) ...
CCCAGTAGCCAGCGTAGATATCGAAGTCTTAATTCCTACGTTGAAACGCGTGGACGTCGCTCCAAAGTCAATGAAGAAAGTATTGTCGGTTTCATGATTTCGTAGGGTAATTAATTAGGTTCACGGTTCATGCCCGTTAATTTTTGGGTTGAACCCTGAAAGGATTGATTTTCCAGGATCGTAGTGGAACCTTTAAAAATCAAGTATTTTCTCTTTGTAGAGGGAACTCCGATGATCTATGAGATTCTAGCCTTCAAGTTCTCCACCACTCTATCACCGAATTCCGCGGTGCCCGCGCGACCCCCTATGTCACGCGTGCGTACTCCTCCGTTGATGGTATCTTCAACAGCTTTCTCTATCGCCGCTGCTTCCTTTTCCCTGCCGAGTGAGTACCGGAGCATCAGTGCCGCAGAAAGTATCGTCCCAACTGGGTTGACTACGCCCTTTCCTGCAATGTCCGGGGCCGAACCTTCTCAACCATTAGAAACAAAAAGTGCCCACGTAAACGGAGGCTGCTGCTTACCATGGATTGGTTCATAGATTCCTCTGACTGTTTTGCCTGGTCCGGGTATGTCGCACAAGCTTGCACTTGGCAACAGCCCCAAGCTGCCCGGAATCACACTTGCTTCGTCTGAAATGATGTCTCCGAAGAGATTGCTCGTCAGAACTATGCCATTCAACGCAGTTGGGTTCTTGATCATGAGCATTGCCGCAGAATCAATTAGATGATGGCCAAGCGGCACATCTGGGAATTCTTTCTCGAAAACATCCGAGACCACCATTCTCCACAATCTCCCACAAGCGGCAAGGACGTTTGCTTTATCCAGGCTCCAGACAGGGAGTGGAGGATGATGCTGCTTGGACAAATGGCCAGCAAGCCTTGCCACTCGTTCGATTTCCTCTCTCGAGTAGAAATCGACATCTTGAGCCGAGCTCAAGGCCTCATCCGGGTCCTTGCGGTCCGGACCGAAGTACATCCCTCCGACGAGTTCTCTAAGGATGGTGAAGTTGGTTCCACGGGCAATCTCTGGTTTCAACGGCGATAGGTTGAGCAATGACTCAGCCGCAAAATTGCACGGACGAAGATTCCCGAACGCATTCATGCCCTTCCGGAGACCGAGCAAGCCCTGTTCCGGTCGAACTAGTCCTGTGCCCCATTTCTGCACATCATTTAATTATCAGCACTGGCGCAGGAATACGTGGGGATTGGAAAGAATCTGCCAACTGACAGGGCCACCTATGGCACCCAACAAAACAGCATCGGCACTCTTAGCAGCCTCAAGGGCTGAATCGGTCAGAGGGACTCCGGTCGTGTCAATTGAGGCCTAGAGAAATCAGACCAGAAGATGCATCATCAACGTACGCGCAAGCACTTACGCCTCCTAACAGTTGCATGTTAAATTCAAACTTGACTGGGTTTTTCTGGCTCTCGAACACCTTGAGTACCTGCGCTGAATATCAGTATGTTGAGAACAGAACACAAGTCAAGTCTGACAGCCGAGACTTTCTGCAAGCAGCTTCTAAGCCAGAAATACAATACGAACCTTGATTGCCTCGTCCATCACCTCCGGACCACAATTGTCGCCAGGAAAAACGACAATTTTAAATGTGTTCACCATCTTGAAAGTTTCAACAAAGTCGTTCAGCTCACAATTCTCTCGTTGACGGTGGTTCTTGTCAATACACACCTCTTTTATGTGTGTGTGCGTGAGTGTGTGTTGCACCACTAACCCTAGCGATATCGGCCGTCCTCATTCGCATCAAGGCAGTCCTGAGATATGCCATGAGTTTGGCCCCTGCCGGCTAACTCTTACGGCAGTGCCCAATACTACCTACTGCCTTGAACGGTCAGTCACCAGGATAGTGGTGTAGTGGAGGGCGGGGTGGCGAGTATTTCCGAATTTGGCAAGACAAGTTTGGTGGGGGCTCATATACCCCTGAGTTTCCCCACATTCACATAACCATCCGTCCTAACCGACTCCTAGCCCATGCGCGGAGAATATGCATGAACTGGTTTGAGCGCGCTCAGTCATTCGGGTGAGGTAGCTGCTCGGCAGCCCTATTAGTTACTGCCGTGACAGGGAGCACCGATATATAAGCAAGTAGCTGACTTTTTCACTGTTCTTTTTGCGTATCAACTTCCCTATTGTTCCTTCTTGGTTCACTTCCGCAGGAGAAGTGAATACTTGCGTTCACAATAATGTCTTCCATCGAACCGCCGCCGACATTGACGAAAATATACTCCGGAATTCCAGAGCGTCTCCTGGATAAGGCCACATCCCTGAAGCACGAAGTCACTGCCTTGACGACAGGCAGCGTCGTTCCCCGAACGGAGAACGTCGAACTGCCGATCATCCCCGCCGGTTATTCACGATCTCGCTTCAACTCGGCGATTGAGGCCATAGAGCTACTAATCGGTCGCCAAAATGTTGAGCTGAATATACAACCACTGGTTGATGGCTGGTCAGCAAAACTCTACGAAAACATCCCCGGTATTGCAATGATAGACTGACGACTAGTAGGTATCTAGAACGTGCGTCGCCTAATTGTGAATCATTTGGAAGTTGACTAAAACCACTCGTAGACCCAAATACTCACGATGCCTTCCACCTTGTTGAACAGGACGAACTTGTGTCGTCCGCTACCGTGTACCCTGCGTCGACCGAGGAGGTGGTGTACATTGTCAAGTGGGCTAACCAATACGAAATACCTATCTACCCGATCTCGATGGGCCGGAACTGTAAGCAAGACCCACTGCACTAGGATCATCCAATTGCCGGCATGCTGACTTGCTTAGTGGGCTACGGTGGTGCTGCCCCCAGAGTCCGGGGCTCTGTGATCGTGGACCTTGGAAAGCGAATGACCAAAATCCTCGACATCGACCCCGATACTTGCACATGCCTCCTCGAGCCCGGGGTCTCGTTCTATGCGCTCTACGAAGAGATCCAGCGCCGAGGGCACAAGCATCTTTGGATCGACGTTCCTGATCTCGGCGGTGGTTCAGTCCTCGGTAACACGGTTGATCGAGGTGTTGGGTACACGCCTTACGGAAACCATTATGAAGCCCATTCCGGAATGGAAGTTGTCCTGCCGACTGGTGAGGTCATCCGGACGGGAATGGGGGCACTACCGGGAAACAATACCTGGCAAATCTTCCCATACGGCTTCGGACCGTATGCTGAGTACGTAGATGCGCGTTGTGGCACCTCAATGGTGAAGATAACTAATTAACTGTAGCGGGATCTTCACTCAGTCCAACTTCGGCATCGTCACAAAGATCGGCATGACACTGATGCCAAACCCCGGTGGTTCTGAGGGATTCGTAAGTCTTGAGAAGCTGCATTCGGAATCTAACTAACACTATGATGCTTAGATGTGTACTTTCAAAGAGGAAGAGGATCTTGCTAAGATTGTAACTCACGCGAAACTGTGCAAAGCAAACCCTCCGCTGACCCCCCATAGGTTGAAGTCATCCGCCCCCTCCGGATCCGGAACATTCTCGAGAACGTTGCTCAGCTCAAGCATGTGGTCCAAGAGGTTGCTCTTCTAGGAAAGCCTCGATCGCACTGGTACAAAGGCAAGGGAGCTGTCCCGCTGGAGAGACTACGAGAGATCGCTTCGACTCTACCTTGTGGTGATTGCTCTTGGGTATACTATGGAAACGTCTATGGGTAAGGAAAACACATAATCATGAATCATATCTTCAGATTTTGCGACACTAATGGTACCCAGGCCAAAGGAGCACCGAGACGAGAAGTTAAAGATCACCAGAGAGGCTTTCGAGACAGTCCCTGGTGCAAGGTGGATACCACGTGAATCCCTACCGAAGGACCATTATTTCTTTACCCGAGAAAACATCGCCAGCGGCGTTCCTGAGTTTGAGGAGCTCAGGTGGCTCAATTGGCACGTAAGTCGAGAACAATAGCTTGGTCGATGTGAAGGCCAAACACTGATTCTCTCTCTAGCAAAACGGATCTCACGTCTTCTTCAGTCCAGTCTCAGCTCCACGAGGCGAAGATGCTTTGAAGTTGTTCAATGTAAGTAATTAACCCCCTCTGCGCCAGTAGAGACGGGACTGAGGCGGCGATAAGATTGCCAAGAAATGGCACCAAGAATGCGAACTCGACTCTTTTCCGGCTTGCTGCATCGGCCTGCGGGAGATGTACTTCATCGTCAACATGGTGTACGACCGAGGAGATCCGGTGTCCAAAGCAAACGCATATCGGTGCATGCGTGGAATGATCACAGATGCTGCTGCAGAAGGCTTTGGAGAATACCGAACTCACCTGCTCCTCGCAGACCAAGTTGCTGGGACCTACAGCTGGAACAACAATGCATTGATGAAGTTCCACAATACAATTAAGGACTCGCTGGACCCCAATGGGATCCTCGCACCAGGCAGGAATGGCATCTGGCCGAAAAAGTACAGAAACAAGTGCTGGGAACTCGGCGAGAATGATCTTGGGCCTCGCACCCAAGGGTTGGAGGTTTCGCATCAGACCAGAGAGATGTAAGAGGTGGATATATAGGCTCTGAATGCGGAATTCGCAAGTTTGTATCGAAACGGATACAGCGAGCCTGGTTGCTTGAGGTTCAGCTACATGCGTTCGTAATCCGTGCTCCAATCCCACTATTACCGAACCGGTACCTTCTTCTTGGGCCTGTGACACTATACATTTCATCACTATGCATGGAAAATATGTGTACCTCCTATGTGTATCTCCCCCATGTTACTGTTTGGGTCGGAGAGACGATATTCAAAAGAGCCTTGTGGGATGTACGGAGCATATAAAACTGCATTGTTCTAGTCCCCACCAAACTTGGCAGGCGTTAGGTATTGCGTGGCCTCCTGTGGGACCTTGTGGCTTCAATGCGGTACGTATGTACCCGGGAAGGCAACCTGTTCTTCCCCGGATTCTCATCCTGGGCTGCCGCCAAGTGTGGAGCGTCGGTGCCGTGTGCGTCAGCCCCCTGTGATGCGATGTCCCGCCAAGATTTCCCTTGGGACACAGCAGTCTTCATGAACGCGGGGTAATTACGGATACGTACTATGAAGACGAGCTGAGCAGAAAGCACCATTTGACTAAACCTCTTTTGGTGTGACTCTAGACCCGCCCATTTCCCCACACCAATTTGACCCCAGACAAAAGTTATTACCCCACATACTAGTCCGTTTGGGTGCCACTGCGACGACATGCCTCTCAAATGCGAAAAACAATATTGGCCGGCACGACATTCCCATATGGCCATGCGTTGACAGTTAATTATAAACCACCGCAATCTCCCCCAACTTGACGAGCAGCTACAGTCAAACGCAGTAGACCCGACACTGTTCATAACCCCCTATTAAATTCCCCTATCAACATGGCTTGGGGTATTCTCGAGCACAAATCGGGCTTAGCCAATGTCCCTGGGACTGCGCTCTTAGATCAGGAATCCGGCGATGAAGGCGTTCACCTTGAGCATCTCAAGAAGACAGTCCGTGGAGGCGAGACCATCATTTTGGTTCCTCAACCCTCGGATGATCCAAACGACCCTTTGAACTGGCCCTTGTGGGCAAGAGATCTGCTCCTTTTGCTCTTTTCCTACTGCTGTATTCTCTGCATCGGCGGGTAAGTTATTCGTGGTTGATTGTTCAGTGGGGTGCGATGATTAATCTCGTGTTAGGATTGGGCCCATCTTGTCTTCTTTGGCGTATGATCTGACGATCTTGTTCAATGTTTCCTTTACAGACGTCTCGCTCCTCACCGGCTACAGCCTCTGTGCGACTGCGGCCTCGGGACTGTTTATTTCGGCAGCAACTCACAAGTATGGCAAGCGGATGACTCTTCTTTTCTCTATGGTTTTCGCCTTTGTTGGCACCACATGGGGAGGCTTCGCTCAATCTTACGACTCCCTGCTGGGTGCCCGCATTATCCAAGGCCTCTCCGTCTCCTGGTTCGAGTCTGTCTTTTTCGCCATTGTAGGAGATCTCTATTTTGTACATGAGCGAGGGGTTCGCGTCGCTATTGTGACGACATGCATTGCCGGGATATCAAACCTACCTCCCCTTCTCGCCGGGAAGATTGCCATGACCCTGGGATGGAGATGGGTTTTCTGGATTCTCGCTATCTTCCTTGGCGTTGGAATGATTCTCTGCATTTTCTTTGGATGGGAGACAGCGTACAACCGTCACGCAGTTTACAACACCGACTTGGCTTCCGAAGACGTAAGCCATCCTGTAGCCCTCAGCCCCATGGTAATAATCTATTGACATCTCCTCACAGAACCTAGATTCTCTCGACGCAAAGCGGGCTGCTGGGGCTGCTCATCATGTCGAAGCTGGTAATGCTGATGCCACGGCATTTTCAACAGCACAAACCACGACCGCGAGCGTTACCATTCCTCGAAAGTCCTTCATTGCTCGTCTCCACCCATACTCGACAACTTACTCGGACGAGCCGCTGTGGAGACTTGCCATTGAACCCATCATTGTTATTTACAACCCAGCAGTGATCTGGGCCATCTTGTTGATGTCGTTTCCGACACTCTGGGCTGTGGCAATCAACTTGCTCACCGCACAGATCTTTTCGGCCGAGCCCTTTCTCCTCAACACGGCACAGCTGGGTTACCTTTCTGCCGGCCCGACCGTGGGTGGTTTATTAGGCTCAATCGCTGCAGCCGCCATCTCTGATCCCTTCATCAAATTCATGGCTCGCAGGAACAAGGGCGTTTATGAACCAGAATACCGATTAGTTCTCATCATCCCTGCCTTCGTGCTCTCAACAATCGGATACTTTCTCTTTGGAGCTCTGGTCGAAGCGGGAAAGAGTCCCGCTGCAATGGCAGTGCTCTGGGGAATCACAGTAGCCGCGATTCAGTTCATGATCATGGCTGTCGGTACCTACTGCGTGGATGCTTATCGCACCATCAGCGTGGAGATTTTTATCTCTACAATGGTTATCAAAAACTTCCTATTTTACGGATTCTCCTGTGAGTTTCCGTCCCATTCCCGAGGAAGAGTCTTCGCTAACGATGCGTTCGTCTAGACTTCTTAAACGATTGGATTGCACAATGGGGAGCACGGCGAATGTTCTACTGTATCGCCGGAATCCAGATTGGGTTGTGTCTGACTACTGTTCCTCTGTATATCTTCGGCAAGAAGTTCCGGGCTTGGTGGCACAAGCCATCTCGTCAACTGTAATTCCCCACGGCTGGTACTGAGAGATTGTTAGCGATGAACGAACAGCACCTGACCCCAATTAGCTGAATGAAGAAGAGAAGAGCTTGTACGACAGTCAATTACGAGAAACTACTAGCAATGGACCAATTGGTACACTTTGATTTGCGATGAATATGATCGAATACGAGGATATGACGGACAAAACTGCACAACCTGTGATCATGGTTACGTGCACTCCAGGCCTCGATGGAGCGACCCATGCTGGGCGAGCGTCAGCTCAATTGCTTGACTAAGACTCGGAATGAGCAAGGCTCCTTTTTTCAACATGGGCGGTAGCCGCACTCTGAAATGATTACCTGTCTAAAAACGGCATACGAGAACCCCACACTTAGTGTAATCTACATTCTAACTACCCCACATTGTGTACCTCTGCAGAAAAAGTCCCCAAAGTGGCCATACTTAGCAAATTGCCACAGTGGTTGATGTACATATATCCCCCTGAACATGTCATACTTGCGGGACGAGGGCTTGACAGTTGGAAATAGCGTTGCACTTTGAAAACCCACCATGGCGCTTCTCAAGAGAGTTACCGACGAAGAATTGTCAATATTGAAGGGGAAAACGGTCATAATCACCGGGGGGGGAAGTGGTATTGGAAAGTCTGCAGCATTGCTTGCTCATGGTTCGTATACTATCCAATTTCATTTCAGATTCAGGCCAAGAATGGGGTGGCTGGCCAATCCTATGAGCAATTACCGATAATATGATTCGTTCAACAGCTGCCGGCGCCAACGTCGTAATTGGGGACTTGAGTGACGATGCCGGAGAAGCATTCAACGAGTTTAAAGGGTAATTATGCCGCAGCTAAAACAGCCGTCCACTATTATCGCTTGGTTGACTAATTGATGTGGTGCTCCAGACGAATACTCTACGTCAAAGCTGACGTATCTTCGTGGTCCGAGGTCCTGAATCTCTTCACCCAGGCATGGGACCACTTCGGGTCCATCGACGTTGTGCTTTCGAACGCTGGCACCCATAGTTTTGAAACTATACTAGACGACGAATTGGCCGAAAATGGAACGCTTGCGGCTCCCAACTTGAAGAGCCTGGAGGTAAACCTGCACGCCGCTGTCTACTGCGCGAAGGCTGCGCTCCATTTCTTCAAGAAGCAGCCGGAAAAGAAGTGTCAATTAGTTTTTACGGGATCTGCAGCCAGGTGAGTTTCAACAACATTGCATCAGAGAACTAGGAAAGGATATTAACAGTATTCTAGTTTCTTAGAAACTCCTCCCCTATTCCTGTACTGCGCAGGCAAAGCCGGAGTTCTGGGGTTGATGAGAGGCATGAGAAAAGGTCTGCAGTCAGACAAAATCACGGTCAATATGGTCGCACCATGGATGACGGGTAAGTAAATGGGTTTATTCAGTAACGCCTCCAAGAGTGTAATGCTAAAGAAGGAAATACAGTGACGGCTATGCTGCCGGATTGGATCCGAGAGAAATGGGGCGACTTACCTGCCAACGACACAAGCGGAGTTGCGCGGGCTCTTCTGCTGCCCGCGCTTCGGCCCGGCTTGAACGGGAAGACCCTTTGGGTTGCAGGAAATGATGTTATTGAGATTGAAGATGCTCTATATAAGGCTCAGCCCCAATGGCTTGGTGGTCAGTTATCTGCGAACGTCGATGAGGGCCAGAGGCGGATGGGCATATCCCCTGGATGATCTGATTACCCATAAAAATGATCTACTAAGAGGCGAATCATAAATAATAAAAAGGTATCCAAAGAAGTGATCCTTACTGATTCATAATTAAGCAAGACCAAACCAGAGACGGCGGTGATCTTCGGCTGGCGCCCGTCTGAAGGAAGCCCCTGAATTGGGATCTTGGCATGACGGTACTACGGTAACCAAGAAGAAGGGCCTTGGTTCAAATTATCTTCGCTCTATTATTGGTACGCTATTTGGCCGTCGCCTGAACTCCCTGAGGTGGCATTTTCTCCGCATTAAGTTTCAACAGATGCAGTTACTAGAGCTCCCGCAACTTCGAGGATGTCTCCGACTACCTGAGTTACCACCAAAGCTATTCGACGTGAAATGTCGGGATCATTGTTGAGTGCATACATGAAGCCGTCCCTCTTGACAAAAATTCAAGATCTTTGGACTGCAGCCGCAGCTTAAAGTGAATAGGCCTAGTTGGTATAATTGATCCAAACAGCTCCTCTACCTTTAGCACAGGCTTTCAGCGAAGGATCGGCTTCCTGTTAATGGATCAAGATACTCAACTGACAGTTTCCCACGGCAGCCAAGTCCAGAAATCTGGTGGTGAGCCTGAGGCCGCTCAGTGGGCTGTTTGATTGCCTGTCATCCGCGAGAGAACGAAGCCTCACGTTTTCTAGGCTTGCAGGTTTTCCCAGTTGACGGACAAGCTTCCTTGAAGAACCTAGATCATGATGAATATAATAGACAGAACTCTCAAGCCCCTCCTAAAAACCAATTCGCGTTCGTGAGCAGACGGCGGTTAGATACGCATCGCTACGAAGTCAGATCCATTCTCAGAGGAGATCCTATAGAGGGGATAGATGTGTCTAGGACGATGGCCCGGAGGATCACGTACGACGACTGATCCGTCACCTAAGAGATAAGGGGAAGAGAAGAGGTTTAGCAACTCCCGCTTGAATTCGATCTCTTTGACAAGGCCTAGGAGTTTGACGGTGCGATTCGGCGAAAATAGGCCTTTAGCAAAGTGTTGATGGCTGTGTTCGAGCAACCTTGCCGTTTCAGGCCCCCACAATAAACGGCGTGTTTGAACGTCCCTGGCGTTGCCGTGATGATTGAAGTGGATTATGGCATGATTTATAACCACCACCACATTGATCTCAGAGACTCAGAGCCTCCCATACCTCTCTCTTCTTTCACAACCCCCACATCACACCATCAATATCTTTTGTGGGGTTGTCACCCTCCACTTCCTGCTACCCTTGGTACGATGAAAGCCAAGCAAACCGCCAGGGAGATTTAAGCCTACGTAACCCTACTAATTAGAAGCTAGTTTCATGGCCAACTACAGCAACACTAAGGTAAATACCAGGAATCATGGCACCTCAACACCTTACTCCTGAGGATATCCAAAAAGCCTTCCACTGGGCAGCCACACAGAAGGATGGTTCAATCGCTTCCTTTTCGACCCGGCCCAACGACCCCTACAGATACCAGGCCGGATTCGGTAACTCATTTGAATCGGAGGCGGTTCCTGGCGTTCTTCCGAGGGGCCAGAATAACCCAAGAGCTATCCGATTCGGACTGTATGCGGAGCAAATTACCGGCGGGGCCTTTGTTGCTCCTCGACATGTCAACAAGAAAGCCTGGCTGTATCGGTCACGCCCAGCGGTTGCTCATCAGGGATTCGTAAGTCTATCACCGCCGCAGACCGAACGGGTGTTTGCTAACCAACGTGCCGCAGACTGCGCTTCCTGATAACCCGGACACAGAGTCTACCTTCTTGCCCCTCAATCCGCGCGTGCACATCTCGCCTACCCAGCTGGCCTGGAAGCCGCACCCCATCCCGGTGGGTGAGGATGTTGACTTCATGGCCGGTTTGAAAACGGTGGCTGGATCCGGTGATCCTACTCTGCGTGAGGGTTTGGCCACTCACATGTATATGTGCAACAAGAGCATGGACAAGAATGCCTTTGTCAACTCGGACGGCGATTTCCTTATTGTCCCTCAACAGGGCGCCCTCGACATCCAAACCGAGTTCGGGTTTTTGTACGTCCAACCCGGGGAGATCTGCGTGATTCAGCGCGGCCTCCGCTTCAAAGTCAAGGTGAACGGCCCAACCCGTGGCTACATCCTGGAGATTTGGGGTTCTTCATGGGAACTGCCCGAGCTGGGTCCCCTCGGTGCTAGCGGTCTCGCCAATCCTCGAGACTTCTTGTATCCGGTCGCGGCCTACCAGGTCACCAACAACGATGCGTGGGATGTTAGCTACAAACTTGGTGGAAAATTTTTCAAGAGCACCCAACGCCACTGTCCTTTCGATGTCATCGCCTGGCACGGAAACTACGTCCCTTTCAAGTATGATCTCACCAAGTTCGCGAACGTGGGCTCCATTTCAGTAGATCATATTGATCCGTCCATCTACTGCGTCCTTACGGCGAAGTCTCGCGACCCGATCGCACCGCTGGCTGATTTCCTCATCTTCTCGCCTCGATGGGACGTCGCATCTCACACTTATCGGCCCCCTTACTACCACCGAAACTCTGCCTCCGAGCTCATGGGATTGATCTACGGAGAGTATGGTGGTCGATCTGACGAGTTCCAACCTGGAAGCATTTCCTTCGAATGCGGCTTTGTTCCGCATGGTGTCGCCTACGAGGAGTTCTCTGCTGCTTCAAAGGAGGATGCTCCTGTCATGCAGATCTCGCTTGGCTCTATTGCTTTCATGTTTGAGAGCTGCCGCCCATTCAGCATCACTGAGTGGGCTTGGAACAGCAAGGAAAAGCATGAACACGACCCGAAGATGTGGGATGACTTAGTTGACAACTTTTCGAAGCACAAGGTTGAGGTGGATCGGATCTTGAGTAACCCCAATCCCCTGTGATGGCGGCACGACTAGCAGCTTGTATCTAATTGTAGCAGATTGCTTTACAGTGGCCCAAGATTGTTAATTAGAAGAGTTCATACGAAGCTTTTTTTTATGTTTAGATTCTTATTCAAAACTGTCCGACTCGGCGAGTTTATTCTGATAGCGACAGGATTGACCAGTTGAACAACGCCAGTTTCTGTGAAGTAATTAATGCTGATACTCCTCGTTTCTGTCTCCTTTTCTTCTTTAGAGGTGGGTGGGTTTTGTGGTGTAATTAACCCCACACACTTGTTTGTGGGGCAATTAACCCCACAAACTGTGTCCTATCCCCCTCCAAACAGATGCGCGATCGCCTCCTGGTTGAACATATCGTCGAATTTGGACTAGTTAAAACTCCTCTATGTTTTATTAGGAAAATTCCAGGGAGGAGTAAGACTAAGATGGCGTTACTTGTAAGACTTATGCCACTAGCCTTGGAGGCGTGGCGGTTGCTTTTTCTTCGTGCGCTCCGTCTCTGCTTTCTTGGACTACATAGATGGGTCTTTTATGCCTCACCATTTGGCGTATACTCGGAACGACACTGATGGGTATTCTGGGTCTTCCAGAAGCCTTCGGCTCTAGCGTCTGGTATTGTCCATGTGGGCAACTTCCCAAATGAAGAAATCGGCCAACGGCTGCCAAACCTTGTTGAAGTCAAAGTGAAAGCGAACACCGGCCCAGCGGACTTTGTCTCGGAGGTGTTGGGCCTTCGCCGTGGGGGCCCGCAGAGGATTATCAGAAATGAAATTTTGGCAGTATGCCTTGCAATCATCGCCGCTAGGTCAATAATTATTATGCATATTAATTCCCAATCATCTATTATAATGTCTTCAACCTCAAGCAGCGAAAGAAAGGGGTGTCAGGCTTCACGAGTCTTCCGTTAAACAGACCGCGTTTCCACCCGAGGTTCTACATCATAATTGTGGTGTAGAAATTCTTGGCAAGGATAAAGTAATCATGCAGGAACGAGTCGGTCAGTCTCACAAAATGGAGATAGATGTTATGGGCTTACGAGCCCCTTCTGTCTCCCGAGGCCATCGGATTCGAGATTAGATTTCTAGTGCCAGAAAGGTCTTCGCACACGATGCTCCTCACCTTCAACTTGATCAACTGATAAAGGCAATTTAGGTTAGGCTTCATAGTAAGTACTTAGTTTAGTAGGCTGATCTTGCCAGCCGCTAAAGCACTAAATGCCTTGTCTAGGAGATTTGGATCTGCCCTCCCTAGATATTCCACCTGTTCCATTCTTCTTCGTGATCTCAAGCCGGTTTGGTCGACCTCTCCATATAGCCCGTGCGGTCCAAACGAAAAATATGAATTGGGATGCCACGGTTGCTTCCCGTTGATGAAGTGAATCCATTTTTCCCTCATCTGCTTCCCTGTCTGCCGCGCCGCACCCGAGAGGGACTCATCAAAACCACCGAATAAGAGAACAAGGTCAACAGCGTGCTGGGCTCCGTTGCTTGGCTGCCAGGGGTTCGGCTCGTCTATGAGACATCGGAATACGGGCTTTCGTACAGCACGCCACTGCTGGACGAGCTTCTCCACAGGAAGAACAAACTTGTAGTCGTTGATAAAGTCCAAGGCTCCTATCTTGCAAGATGATGGTCGGTCGAGGTAAATTTGGTAAAGACTTTTCAGTTGATCTCGCTCCTCTCCGGCTAGGTCAAAGGCACCAGCAATGGCATCCACATCAGCAGACCACATACCTGCACGCCAAATGGCAGCCTTTCCCAGTTAGAAAGCATTCGTTTATGTGTGAGCATCTTGACCTGACATACCTCGTTTTGGACATCACTAAGCAACAAGCGCTGTGCGTTGTTGCCAGTTTTGATTTGCCAATCTTCTAGCGGTGCATCGACTTGGAGGAACCAGGATTGAATGCCGGTTTTCTCGACCGCTTCGATAAGAATATCAGCCGGGGCAGTATGAAGATCGAAATCCCCCAACTCTTTGAGCTTTTCTCGGACGGAATTTCTCATTGCAGCAGCCCTCTCCACAGGTTGGGGAGGCGACAGGTGCAGCGAGCCGGACGATAAGATGAACTGCTTTGCAGCTACATCAGCTACAAGGTGGGCGTGGCAGTACACAGCGCCCGCGCTTTCTCCGGCAAGCGTAATCTGGTCCTTTTAGGGGTTGTCAGATTGACTCTGACCACGAACACAGAGGCAATGGCATAGTTACCGGGTCACCGCCGAAGTCTCTGATGTGATTCCGCACCCACTCTAGCGCTAAACTCTGATCTTGAAGTGCGAGGTTCTTGGCGCTGGTGTCATCGCCGAAAGCGAATATGTTCAGTCGGTACTGTACAGAAACAGCTATAATCGGCTTTCCGAGACTCAAAGAGTCGCTGACAATTGGAGTCATATCTAAGGGGCCTGATAAGTAAGAGTACACAAGGGTTTCGCACTGACGACTAACCCCAATGGTATTCAGCAAGACAAATAGATGTATTCACATACCGCAAACACCGGAGGCAGCGCTCCCGAAGGTCATAGCCTGCGACCCTCCTGTAATCCTAATGTCAGCAGGCAGTTATCATAGCGAAGTATTCCGCCAGTAATGACATGCCATGGATCCAGACTAAAACTGGAAGGGATTGCGCGGCTGGCACTGAGTGAATCTTTGGCACAACAACGTCGAGATTGAGACATGCAAACTCATCCTCAGGTTCTCTGGGGAGAGTATGCTCCCGAGGGATGCGGAGCAAATAGCCGACGTCAACAGGAAGCTGTGGACATCGGGGACTAGAAAGAATGACTATCGAGTTAGCTTCATGGGATCGCAGTGGAGGCGCACGTCGACCATCGTGGGGGCTAACCCATAGAGAGTGCAATCTAGTGTGGCTGGCAATTTTGCGAGTGGTTCGGGTTTTTCAAACCGCGCTGGGACGCTGCCGTATGGAATGCCTCGGAATTGTATGGCGGAAGGAAGCTCAATCCCGTTGAGCGTTGTGCCCAGGGACTTGTGCTCAAGCGTAAATGGCATGGTGCCGGAAGGAGATAGGCAAAGGGGAAGCTGAAGGAAGCCGTTCGTGGGGAGACGTGGAAACCTAGCCAAAAAAAAACTAAAAAACAATTGCTTGCTGTAACTGCTGCTAATTAGTATCTTATGGTGACCGCGTGGGTACCTTCCATTGCCCCACACACCCTGCTACCGCTCTTGTAATCTAGAAGTCTCGCTGGTTTGTGGGGTCGATTTCGAGCTTCTTTTGGAATGCAAAGTGAAAACTGATAGCAACTAGATTTAACAGATGAAAAAGAAACATCTGCCAGGCGCCCAATAGGACATACATCTAGCCACACTGCATCTGCAGTGGGAGAAGCACATCGATCTGCTCCTTGCGCATATTGTATTTCCCTAGATAACTCCCCTTCCCATTGCGGTAATACACACCCATCCCACCAGCGTCTTTGAGCTTCTTGGAAGGATCTCAACCGTAAGCGAATGCAACGACGTCCTCGGCGAACATGCAGGCAGAGGTCTTTTATTCCTCACCGAGGACGCCATTATAATTTTGAAGTAAGAAGGTTACGCTGAGGATATGCGAGCTGTGGCTTTTTGAGGCCCACCCTACGAGTTAGGCTTGGCATACTGAAAGAAATAGGGGTCTGCAGAGAAGCTTTCGACGAGAATGCGTGCGCTCGCACAAATCAGCATATCCATCGGGTCGTCATCGAATACGTGCTCAGGAGAAAATATGATTGAAGTATAGCACAGTTCTCTGGCATGTCCAGAGTCTGGCAGACTAGTTCTCGACCATTGGCGAGTGCATGCTTCGAAGATCTGCTCAGGATATATATACTTACCACTCAAAACGTCTATAATGCGGTGATAATGTGAGCTCAGCTCATACAACTAGCCATTAGGCTTACACAACTAAGCTTGTGATATAACAACAGTATGCATCACAAGCCCCATTGCCATTCCATGAGTTTTACATTCGGAGCTACCTCAGCTCACACGGACCCCCAAATCGGGGTGACCGGCTGGGTGGGCAAGTGGTGTGATGAAAAGAAATGCACAAGTTACCTCATTCCGTGCCTAGCAGCGAAGGGCCCCAGGTGGCCAGGCTCCTTTGTGCAGGATAAGCCCAATTGCGTTGCAAGAAGTGACCAGTAGGAAGTTAGGACAACAAGTTTCTTAGTCCGAGATCGCCGCTCGTACTTAGTTGAGGGGCTAGCACGTGGCTGCAACGTCATTGGATGGGCGGTTACTCTTGAAACTCTGATTTAGCCCAAGATGCTTTTGACGGAGACGGAGTAGTCGCCTTACGGAGCCCCATCATCATTTCGTAAAATGGCGGACCCGCTAAGCGTCGCCTCGGGGCTAGTAGCCATCGTCACCGTAGCGATCCAATCGAGCAAGATACTCTACCAGACTATCCAGAGCTTCAAAGACCACCCCCGAGCTGTTCGCCAATTGAGAGATGAGCTTGGAGCTCTCCATGACGTCCTCCGTTCCCTCGAGACATTTTCTGGAAGTGATCGATCTATTGTGGTTCCGCTAAAGCTTCCACTCACCCAATGCGCTAAGGCCTGTGCGGAATTCCAGGAATTACTAGTCAAGTGTACTAAACATTCCGGGGGGCTAAAGACCACCAGCTTTAGAGATTGGGCAAAGCTGAGGTATATGGATGACGACATCAATGGCTTTACAACTATGCTGGCGGGATACAAATCAACCATCGCCATCGCCTTGGCGGATGCGAATTTGTAGGATACCGGCTCCTTTATACAAATTTCAACTAACATCGGTCAGACGTTCGAGCACCGTGACTCTTCAGATCCTCAACGAATACAAGGCTATGATCCGAAATACGAAACAGGACCTCGAAGACCACCTCAGCGAGATCAACTCTAGACTTCAATCCCTTGCTCCATCAATCAAGGGCCGCCCTGTTCTAGAACCAACAGATGTGGAACGGTTCAGGAATGAGCGGGAGACCACCGAGCAGTGTCTTGAAATTTGCGCCGGGGTCCTAACCCATATCAATGAATTGAGGCTTCAGCCTGTCCCAGCTGGGGAATCCCTCAAGAATGACGTCCCAATCGGACTCTCTACCCGAGATCTAACTCTCGCTCACATCATAACTCTCTCGACGCTGAAGGAGTGTACCGATAGGCTTGGTGACACGGTTGCTCGGTTGCGTGCTCACAGAGAGGAGGCTCAGGGTCGATTGTCAACGGTAGCTCCCATCCAAACGGAAAGGAGTATCCCGGACCTTGGAACTGATGCTCAGAGTCTCGCAAGGGAGCACGACAGTGTAAGACAATGTCTCGCCGTCTGTTCCGAGGCAGACGAAAGGGCATCTTCTGGAAAGGTGCACGTACTGGATGATATCACGATAGGAAATAATGGGGAGCAATTTCTGATAACTACGCTTGGCGAGCTCTTCGACGCGAGACGGGTCAGACTTGGTGACGGGGCAATACAGGTAGTGGCATCGGCCTCAGACCCAGCAATAGAAGAGCTGTGCAAGTCACGCAATCGAAGATAGGTAAATTCAGACGTCATATTCATATGTCGGATTTTCAAGATGAGCCTTAGTACTCGTTTCTACCATTAATTGCCCTTCTGAGGTCCTCATTCTGTTAACGTTCGTCCAGGGCCAGAGAAGGAAGCTGCCTTTGGCCCCACATTAGGTTGAGGAGAACTGCTTTCTCCTTGACGTCCAAAAGCAGCGGCGAGCGACTGGATTGACGAATCGCTCATAATCCCATCACATTGCGCACCACCCTCTTCTACTTCAACCCGCCGTGAATCCCAAAGGTGATCTTTTTGAGTCGATAGGAGGAACTGCACTGCACCTTTGTGCAACTTCACATCGTGTATGTGGTGTGTCGACCGAGTCACCTGATCAGTCAGGATTTGAGGATCGTTCGGTGGGACGACCCCATCTGTACGTTTCGACAGGTTGGGTGGGCGTGGGGCGCTTGAGTTTTGGTCCATTTCGCGTTGATGGCAAAGGGCGGGAAGTACGGGGGGGTAGTGAGGTTGTGGTGTTTTAAGGTTGTGAATGACTGCCTGCTGACACCCGGGCTTATTTCGTTAGAATACCCCGCCTGGTGCCCAACACTCACGTGCCAAATAAATGTGGCCCGATGGTGTAGTGTACAAACAATCCACGCGGACAAACATTAATCCAAATGGTCGCTCATGGCATATAGCCCCACATTGCGGAGGAATACGAATCAATGACGACGTGTTTAAAGGAGTTAAGAAACTACTGCTAAGCAAAGTTATTTTGATTGCCAAGCCTTCTGCAAAACTGAAGCTGTGGCATAGGATTGATAAAACACGACCAGGCTAAAGTACGGTTTTTGCACCTTGGCTCACTTGCTCAGCTAGTTCACCCGGTAGTCACCTGTCAGTGGGTCCGGCTCACCTTGCTCACCCAGGGTGACACCCTTAAAGCGGTGGGGCTGGGTGAGCCCCGATCTCATGATATCTATTGCCATCGCCGACGCAACACTAATTATAGAGCCAGTAGAACTGTGCTTGTAGTCAAGGATGACAAGCAATATTATTCTTCTCGTTTACCAGTACTCCGATTCAACGAGACCACCGACTTTGTCCTTTTTACTGACAGCGGGACTATTAAAATGGGTATAATAAGCCTTTCTTTTGCTTAGGGCCCAGCCAAGTAGATTGACTCCCAGACTGATCATTCCAGCCCTTTAGTATCCCGTTTCAGTTATAGTCCCAACATTACCATACCAGTTTCGCCTCCTTCCTAGTCCTGTGACACTATACACTCAAACAAGGACACCAGATCCAACCCTAAGTGGCGCAGCAAGAGACAATGACTTGAGGACTTCTAGTAAGTACGCTATCCGTTAATTCTGTAGACCGTTCACCGCTAGGCGCGCTGTACTTCTCTAAGCATGTTATTCTGTTTGACAAACATTATAAATAATAGCGCCCGCTTACCGCCGCTGCCTATGATATTAAATGAGATAATGAGCACCTGCCCTAGCCATGGCGCCAAGCGCTCCAACTCCTTTGAGAGCTTTGTCTCGGCTAAGTGGTCAATCTTAAACCATCTTACATATACTTAACAGTCTCTACAGAGCGTTTGACTTGTTGTCTTTGCTTAGTGTGCTAGGGCATTGTTCTCCTGGAGGGGAATAAATGGGGAATGGAAGAGGGGTTGATGAAGTTATCTACTCACCGCTAGGGTTGAAGGGCATGGTGATATCTCGGTTCTTCCCTACTTTGATGCTGTCCCGAAAGTATACTTGTGGGGTCGAGTCTGGGATGTAATTATATGTGGAACCCCACGTCGCCAAGTTATTTTCTGGACGTTGACACTACTGGCACCCTAGAAATAGTTACACTAGCGGGTTTCCTCTCCCCCACTCTGTGTATGGGAGAGCAGTAATATATTGGTTCATCTAGCCAACGTAAAACCCAGTGCTCTCCGAGACTTTTCCCCTCAATATCGAACACCTAGCTCGGCGACTTTGTTGCCCTAAACATTAGCAAACACAATGACGAACACGGCCGCCCTCGCTACCATGGCCAGAGATACCACACCAGGTTACTATGTCACTCACCCAAATGGCCAGAACTCATTCTACCACCTTGATAGCTTTGTCGACCCCTGGCTGCCCGACTCGCAGAAAGAAGTAGTACTTATTCAACACGGATGCGCACACACGAGCGAATTCTTCTATCATTTCGTGCCCCGACTCAGCCGAGACTACATTGTCATTCGCCGCGATGCCCGCGGTCACGGACGATCATCGTACCCTAAGCGGATCTCGCCATGGAGCGACACGGAGAACAACATCTACGAAGGGGGTTACGACTACACTCCGGCCACCATCGTCAACGAAATCGTCGACTTCCTTGACCAGCTGAAGATCCAGCGCGTGCATTTCCTGGCAGAGGCGACATCCGGCGAGATTGGTACCATCCTAGCTGCTACGCACCCTACCAGAGTTGCATCGCTGGTGACTATGTCATCGCCGACCATGCTGCCTCCCGCGGCGATTGATCTCTTTCGAGTGGGCAAAGCTTCCTGGGCGGAAGCCGTCATGGAGCTGGGGGCCCGCGGGTGGGGCGAAGAGATGGCTAAGCGGCCCGGCACTCTCCCGGTTGACAGAGGCAGAGAGTATATCCAATGGTGGTACGAGCAGGCTGATAGGATTCCCAGGGAGGGGTTGGCTGGTTATGTGATATTCCTGTCCAAGCTGACCTCGCGGCCCTACCTTCGGGGAGTGAAGTGCCCAATGCTGATCCTAGCTCCCACGAACAGCGCTGCTGTGCCCATGGAGGAGTCACTGTATGTGCAGTCACAGGTGGCCCATGCGAAGCTGGTGCCTATCGACGGCCCGGGCCACGAGATTTACTCAGAGCGAGCAGAGGAATGCCTAGACGCCATCTGTGCATTCTACAAAGAGATTCGGAACGAGTAAGCCTGGGTCTGTAATTAATACAATTAAAATTTGTCTTCGCCAAGGTCATCGTCATGACGTACAATTGAGAGGAGACGGTGGCTTGTTTCTTAGAAGCTACAGCCACCCAAACCATACAAGTTTACTTGGTATTAATCCTGTTTGGAGGACTATTACGAGACATAATCCATGTAATCCTTATCGCGAATGATGCCGCTGCACTCGTATAACCGTTCCCAACTGGATGGCGCTCTGACACTTTCTTATCGCTGTTTTAGGCCAAAAAAGGACTTTTGCCAGCTGGCTTAAGAAACACAGACCTGGCCAGTATTGGCCCTAGGGACTAAAAGTTTCTCCCCCTTAAATAGTTAAACTAGAAGGGATTAAACCCTTCCCTCCTTTCTCTCTTTTCTTACTATAGCTAATGTATGGATATCTACCTCCTACTGGCTTGCTAACCTCCTATACTAACCTCTTGGTGGATTGCTTACCTCCAGAATAGGATCTTGGTTTTTTACCCGAACGTTAAAAATCAGCGAGCGAAGCGAGCTTATGGTACTCCGTACTTACCCCACATGGAGTAGTATCTACCCCACATTTGCCGCATACCCCACATCAATGGAGTTTGGTGCCAAGTTACCCCAGCTTCTCCCCGCCGAAGGTGACGGACGCTGCAGCATCTGGCGACGGGGCCCTGGAGCACCTACCGTTCTAGACATGGGCCACATTCGAGATCGGCCCTCACCCCGCCCTTAAATGTTTCACCGAAGGAAAGTTGAAAACTACGTACGGCTCCGTCCCCTCCCTCTCTTACGCGGGCGCCCTGTACCGCAGCAACGATGTTGAGAAGGTAGACGCATGGAGTCTTGCCAAGCTACTGGGGACGAAAGCTATCGGGTTGGGGTCTGAACCTGTAAGTGAACTAGTAGATAACTCTGCTGGAACAGGATGGCATACAGACGACTACCCTCGCCAATATCATCCTAGAGTAGTGTGAGGAAGAGGTCGTTTGGCATCTTGGCAATGTGGAGGTAGGTTATACAGAGACTAGATCTAAGCTCTACAATTCTCCATTTGCCTATCTATATGAAAGTCAGCGTCTTAAACCCCCAGGATTTGACACAGGAACTTTCCCCTTACATCTCTGCTCGAAGCTATTCATCATGCGGTCTAGCCTCCTCCCTCTCCTGCTTGGAGCTCAATACTTCTCAGCACCGGCTAATAGCCTTGTTAATGATCCCATCGTGGAACCATGTTTCCCTTCCATGCCGAATGTAGTCTGCATTAATTACTATAGCTCTGTGATGCCAGTCCATTTTTTTCGAAACGCTACCGACGAGTACAGCGCCACCGAGGTTCCCAATGACCCAAGCTTTACCCAAGTCGCAGGAGCCGATTTCCTTGTGTTTGACAGAGAACGAGGTCTAAAGCTTCTCGGTCCTAGCCCCAGCAACAAGTACATGTTCACTGTACCCGGGGCTCACGAGGCTCCAGTTTACCTGGCTAGCCACGACGTCCTGTTATTTTCACAACTTGGCCCCCCTGATCCGAACTACTTGCCTCAGATCATGGTTAATCTAAGCCAGACACCGCCCACTTGGTCAGAATTTCTATCCGATCCACCCGTGTATGCAGTCAACGGCGGTACGGTACACAATGGCTTGCTTCACTGGGTCACCGGTGGCGGGCATTCCATCAATGGCACCGAATACAGGCCTGGGATATTTGCCGTCAACTATACGACCGGGAAATCGCAGCCTTTGCTGAACAACTATTTCGGGCAGTACTTCAGCGGTCTAAACGACGTCGCTATAGATTCTAAGGGAGATATCTGGTTCACGGATACATGTAGGTTTCATACGTGACACTGCGTGAAGAATATGTCGTCCGGGCATCCTGCAAATAAAATATAACGCATGGCATTGTTAACAGACTTACAGATTACGGCTGGTTTAATGGAATCAACGACCGAGCACCTCAGCTTCAAACCGCAGTCTGGCGTTTCCGGCCCTCAACCGGCGCTGTCAATATGGTGGACGATACGGTCGACCAGCCCAACGGAATCACCTTCTCACCGGACTTCAAAACGCTCTACATCGCGGATAGCGGCGCTGCGGGCGGTACATATCAACAATCCATCGGGCCGCAAGGTCCCGTCTACAACATGACTGGCAAACATAATGTTTATGCGTACGACGTTGCTTGCAATGGCAACTCACTCAGAAATAAACGAGTCGTCTACCAGACGCCAACTTTCTTCCCTGACGGTATCAAGATAGCAAGGAATGGCTACATTGTCACTGCGGCGGGTTATGGGTTGGACATACTGGACCAAGATGGCACTCTGCTTGTTAGGGCTCAGGCAAACTATACAGTATTGAATTTTGCGTGGACTGGTCAGAATTTCGATACGATATGGATGCTTGGAGTTGAAGGAGTTAGTGAACTTAGGTTGAACCTCCCCGGTCCGGAGGTACGCTAAGCGTTCAAGTGTAATTAGCTGTCGCCTCTTCCTTTACAACCTGCTCGCTAATAATTTTGCAAGTTGACTTGTGACGAAGCGGGTTGTATCGATGAAAGTCTGAACGTGGGCATTGGCAACGTCTCCTGTCAACTTCCATCCTGCCGCCTGTTTCTACGGAAGAGGCATGTAGTTGTTTTCCCAAAGAGACTGTCTACCTCAAGCTCGGACGCCTTCATTTCCAAGCGTGGAAGTTTGTTTTGGAAAGCAGCTCATGCCCAATGTTGTTCTCCCTCAAACCCTCGCATCCGACTGCCCCAAAACAGGGCTAGTAGTAGGATGGGTGTGCCGCCAACTCAATCGGATGGACCGGAGCTGGAGAAGCTGACTCGTTCGAGTAGACGGGCAAGAGCCGATGGGCAAGGGGCGAATAGCGGCCCAGGAAATCAACATTACGCCAAAGGCTGTGGCACTAGCGGACTGGTGTATGGATCTGGCCTAAACGCCAAGAAGACTCCTCTGGCAGGCCTACAAGTTGCGGGGGCCACCAATCCCTGCCTCTCCCCGCCCTAAAAAGTGCCGGTGCAGGCGTCAAGAACCAGGCATCAATAACCGAGGGCTCACATCAGATTTTCCGTCGTCGTTGCGATTTGCGTTTGTCTTCTCCCTCAAGGTTCACCGTCTTTGGCGTGGAAAAAAAAAACATGAATAGCTACTCTGAATCCATGTGGGGTGTCGTGTGGGCTGTGGTTCAGAATCTCAGGCCAAATACGGTCCTAGTCTTCGTCTCTCTAACTGTCTTCTCGGTGCTTCTCCTGGTGCCTTCCATCTATCCCCGCCAGGCAAAAGCGCCAAACGCACAGCTGCTTCCAGGGCCAAAAGGTTAGTTTGTCCAGCGGTAGCCCACTATTTGGAAACCAGGTGTGGATGCCGATCTTGATCCATCCCTCTTGTTTACCTTGTCTCCTCTTCTGACGAGTCCAGCATATAGGTTACCCATTGATTGGCAGCCTTCCTTTGATCCCAAAAGAACATTCATGGCTTCGATTCAAAGAGTGGGCGGACCAGTACGGTCCAATATATCGATTAAGCCTTGGAAGCCGGCAGCATGTGATTGTATCTACAGAGAAGGCCGCAAATGACCTCCTGCGAGAGCGGGGGAATTATTACTCGTCGAGAGAGCAAACGCCCATGGCTGCAGAGTTGTTGTCCAACAACCTTCGACCTCTGCTTCTGCCATATAATGGTGAGACAGCGTCCCCTTTTCCCTCGTGCCCCTTTCTCTGCTACGCCTTGCCAAAGGAAACTTACGAACCACGGCAGACCGTTGGAGACGTGGCCGGAAATTCATGCACCAGCTTACCATGCCTGCTATGGCTACCTCCTACGAACCCGCCCAGCTGCTAGAGTCGACGCGCGCCGTCTACAACTTGTTACGAGACCCCACATCGTACCAGCAAGTCTTCGAGCAGTACTCAGCGGGGCTGATCTTCCGTATCGGCTATGGCAAGCGACTAGTGACGGGTCGGGAAGATGCACTACTCCGCATTATGCAAGTCAACCGCAACCTGGAACGCATTGCCTCCCCGGGCTCCTACCTCGTCGACACGATCCCGGCGCTAAAGCACCTCCCCACATGGCTCGCGCCCTTCAGGGCAGAAGCCGCCCGCCTCCACGACGAGGAGCTCTCCCTGTTCCGCGAGCTGGTCGACGAGGTTCGGCACAAAGTGCGCGAGGGAACGGCCCCGATGTGCTTTGCCAGCCAGCTCGTGCAGCAGCAGGATAAGTTCCAGCTCAGCGACGACGAGGGCGCCTACGTGGTGGGAACGCTGTTCGAGGCCGGCAGCGGCACGACGGCGGCGGCCATGATGAGCTTCTGCCTCGCCATGACTCTGCACCCGGAGTGGCAGGCCCTCGTGTGGGAGGAGGTCGACAGCGTGTGTGGGGATCGCCTCCCCGACTTTGAGGACATCCCTCGGCTGCCAGCCGTGCGCGCCGTCATCAAGGAGGTGATGCGGTGGCGCCCAGTCACGGCTGGAGGGGTGCCGCACCTGCTGACCCGCGATGACGTCTACGAGGGATACTTCCTCCCCGAAGGTTCCGTCGTCCACGCCAACCAATGGGCGATCCACCGCGAGAGCGCCCTCTATCCTGAACCCGACCGTTACAACCCACGACGGTGGCTGTCGCCCAAGTACCCCACCTACCGCGAGCCGCTGTCAAAGTTCCCCAATCTCCAGAACTATTCCTCCTTCGGTTTCGGTCGTCGCATTTGTCCGGGAATGAATATCGCCGAACGGTCGCTCCACATCTTGACCGCGAGGATAATGTGGGCGGGCAAGTTCTCGAAAAAGAGGGACGCCGCTGGGAGGGAGATCGACGTGCCGGAGTATGACTACGTGAGCGGGTTTAATACGCAGCCAAAGCCGTTCCCCTTCGAATTGGAACCAAGAGAGCCTAGACGAATGGCTATTTTAGAGGAGGCGTGGAGAAAGGCCCAGGAGGAGGATCCGTTGAAGAGCTGATGATACGGGGGTATCTGGGCATATTACCATGGGAAGAATGAAAGTCGAATCTGGGAGCTTGAGCACGCAGAGTAGCAGCCACGGAGGTTAACTGGTACCTGAAATTGTGACCGCAGCATCCCCTGAGAAGTAACCGAGACATAATAAATCACGTATATCTCATTTTCCGGGTCAGATATAGCAGAGACCTTCTTCTCCAGACCCAAAGATAAATGCTTCTTTATTTTGATAGGTAGTTATGGTACATACATCTGAGGCTTGTTGAGGCGATACCGTGTACTGTAAGCCATCGACGAGGATGAGCTGTTATCTGTTCCCTAATATTTGACTTTTGTAGCCGCCACACAATCCCTCTCAATCAAATCGGCATGAGCCTGGCTTCTAACTTTGATCTTGACATCGAATGGTGCCTTCCCACCTGCCAACTGTGGGATTGTCATAGTATCAATTTTATGCGCCTGTCACCGAAGAGCAGGGGTTAGCATTTGGCCGGACTAGATCAAGAAGGCTGGAAGAGCTCAGGAATAAGGGGGCAGAACATACCGGATCTTCTTCAAAATCAAAGCAGTAGAGAAGTCTGGCAATGGCGATCCACACATTCATCTCGCCAACACTCCACCCAACGCACACTCTCCTTCCAGGTCCAAAACTGTAATGACCCTTTAGGGCATTGTTTAGATCGTCGTTGAGGAACCTCTCGGGCCAGAAGCGCTCAGCCTGTGGATATTCCTTCTCGCTCAACGCAATGGCCCATGCATTCCACGTGAACACAGTACCAGCAGGGAACTTGTAGCCTTCATACTCATCGTCTTGGATCAAGGCTGTCGGCGCTCCAATCTCGGCAATGTTCGGCCTCCACCTAAAACCCTCCTTCACCACGGCAGTGATATAGGGCAAGGCATCTCTATCTTCCCAGCCAGGCAGGCGTTCGGCATTGGCTCCGCAAACCTCGTCGAGCTGCTTACGTGCTCTTCCAACCCAGTCAGGATAAGTGGCTGCCCCAGCAATGATCTGGCCCAGCGACACCTTCGACGTATCGCTGCCAGCCTCCATGAGAGAACCGAGGACAAAGAGCTTCTGGTTCTCATCAAAGTCCGACTTCTTGACCTGCTCCAAGAACTCCGTGGCGAAACACTCTCTCTGCGTGCCCTCCTTTTGCTTCTTCTCCAGCTTCTCAACCTCTCGTTTGTAAACATTGTACGTCCACTTCCAGATCCTATCACCCTTGGCCCGCCACCACTGCAGAGGTTTCGGCAGCTTCGCCAGCCATGGAAACCCGTCTGCGAGATTCACGCCCGGCTGCTGCTGGAGTAGAAAAGCCTCGGCGGTGGAAAACAGTTCCTTCAGTTCAGGATCATCGAGGTCGGAGCGGCGGCCAAACACGACGCTCATGATGATGGAATTCGCGTACCGGCCGTTGGCAACGTACCACTTATCCGGCTGGTGCAAGTATTCGTGCAGCAGCTGTCTGCTTTCCAGTTCCTGGAAGGGCTTGTATAGTTCCTTTTGGCGGGAGTTGAGGATGCCGTGCATGATCTTGCGTAGCTCGCGCCAGCGTTGGTCGTAGCCCATTAGTACAATGCGCGCGCCCCGCGACATGATGTCCTGGGTTACGGGGAAAGGCGGGCGGGAGCAATACAGGCCGGAGCGCCTTTCCATTAGGTCGTGGACGACGCGGGAGGAGTTGAGGAAGACCCAGGTTGTAGTGCCAAAGTCACAAGTGAACCTATAGCTTTTGTTAGTATACAGTATTAGACTTAGCGAAGTGAGGCGCTTTGCCCAAGGAAGGGAGGGCTTGGAGGTGGTTACATTTCACCATATTCCTCGGCGAGCTTCTTGGCCCAGGGACCTTGTTGTACGGGAGGAACTTGGAACATGTGTCCGAATAGAGGAACTCCACCTTTGATTCTTGGAGGGAGTTTGTATTTGCGCATGCGTAGGTGATTCGTAAGGAGCAATTGGACCAAGTATAGAACAACAGCGCTGAACAGCGCGAGGATAAAATGGTAAGGCTCCATTTTTGGTGGCGTATGATTACTGGGTGAGGCCAAAGGAGGATTAAAGCCACTGCTCCTCCTCCGCGTTCTCTTGGGGGAAGACACAATTATGTTTGAACGGCAAGAGATGATAGAGATTGCCCCATTTGCATGCAATGAATATCGTCGACCGGTAATGTGGGGAAGCAACCTACTGAAGAAACCCCATCCTTCCCCCTCAATTCGCAACCCCACTTGAAATACCCTAGGCCGATACCCCAAGACCAGCAGCTCCAATCAATTTACCAACGAAACTGCCACTGGAAGATTTCCTCGGAGAAAATAACTGCTGTCGCCCTGGAGGAAGAGTCTAGGTGTGCTGCGTAATCGGAAATCGCCCAAGGGCCCGGCGCCGAAAGCTCCGGGGACGATTCCCTCACGTGTTCCGTAAGTATATGGGAAGCGGAGCAACAAGTTACTACCCCTCACCCCCCCCCCGTCCTCCCCCACAAGCGTACTGTGCATGAATTGTACATGGCGTGAAGGGGAGGTCTCGAATATCCCCACGCAGACAAATTCGCGAAACGGTTCGCCAGTGGGATTCTCTTGGTTGGGCGGGGACATATTGATATACATCTGGTTAGCGCGATTGTGAAGTTATTCGAGGAGTGGTATTAGAACCTGCGGGTAATGACGGGGCTAGGTGGCGTATTATTTTGTCGAAAGTGAGTCAAACCCCCTCCGTCATATTACGCGGGGGCTTCCGAATATGAGGGCTGAGATGGGATGGTTGAGCAATGGGGGGTTGGAGAGGTTGGGCGAAGAGAGCGTGGAGGAGATTCTGCCGTTTGGAGAGATTGCTTGGAGCAGTCATGCCCAGGCTGTTTGCAGGCAGAGACGATGAGGAGGTTGGGGAACACACCTGCGTGGCTAGGACTGAGGAAGACGTCGGTAGAAACAGTGTGGCATCATGTTGAGTTGTTGAAGAAAGGAGCTGGGCATGAGAGCATGACGCATTGTGGGCATTAAAATGGACAGGGAGACTACGTATATAGACGTGGTCGTTTCCGGTTGCAATATACTATAACTTGCTAAAGTAGCTCTACTCGAAACCAAGACTAGCCTCAGACCTTCCTCTTCACAACCTTGGCCCTAAACCCACTCTGTTTGACAAACCAAGTGTTATGAGTCTCCCACTCCTTATTCGGCCGCTCGAGCTCGAAATCGAAAGTCCGCAGTAGCTGCGGGATGAACTTGTTCATTTCCATCAATGAGATATTCTTTCCAATACACGTGCGCGAGCCCATGCCAAACTGTCACATGCACGTCAGTCTTTTCCTTACTTTACCCTATTATCACCAGAGGTAGGAGAGAGGAAGTGCGCCAACTTACAGCCATGAAATACCTCTCCATATTTGTCGACTTCTCCTCACTCTCTAACCACCGCTCTGGGCGGAACTTATGCGCATCCTCCCCAAAGACGGAAGTATTCGCATGCGCGACCCAAGAGTTGACTCCCACGATCGTCCCTTCCGGAAAGAACCTCCCGGCAAAACTCGCCCCACCCTTGGGGACCACTCTCCCCAACGGTAAGCCCGTCGCCGGATGACACCGCAGGGCCTCCTTCAGTACCGCCTGTAGATACGGCATCCGCTGTGCCTCAGCAAACGTTACTGGATCGCTAATCTCGCCCCTCTTCACCAAGCTGTCGATCTCCTCCCGTAGCTTCTTCATCGCATAGGGGTACTTGAGTAAATGATACACGACGCTGCTTAGACTAATCGCCGTCGTATCGCTGCCCGCACCAATGTTCGTCATGCAGCTGTTAAACAACGAGGCCAGAGGCATCTTATCCGGATTCTCCTCGTGCAGCAGCAACAGCCGTGTCATGAAATCGACGCTGTCACTATCGAGTTTCTTCTGCTGCAGGATGCGCTCCTCGAGTTGCTTCTGCGTGAACTCGGCAAGGTATGCAAGGTTCTGGCGGCCCTTGGCCTTGCGGCCGCGCGTCGACCACAACACCATCGCCTTTTGGATGTACGGGTGCAACTCGCTGTAGACACCGATGTTGGCGGCATACCACAGGTATTTGTCGATGCTGGCCATGAAGCCTCCGACGTCCTCGCCCTTCTCCATGAATCCAAGCGCCTTGCCCACCGTGATTTCCGTGATCACGTCGAAGGCGTAGCATTGCATCCAGTGCGGTACGTCGATCACCTCGCCCCTAGCTGCGAATTCGCTGAAGCGGTGGTGCAAAGTGGCGGAGCAGTCGTCCACGAAGGGCTCGTACTGCAGCAGCGACGTCATCGAGTAGGCCGATGCGACTTTGCGCCGGCTTTCGGAATGGGCTTTAGGGGAGAGTTGTGAGAAGAGGTCGGCTTGTGCGGGGTCGGGGGGTCCAGAGGCATAATACCATGGCGATTTAACGAACTGGTTTCCGTGGCCATAGATAGTTCGAAGAGCGGCCGGGTCGTCGATGCTGTATTCATTGGGGGCGATGCGGACGATGGGACCTGGTCAAAATGGTCAACTCGTCTGCAGCAAGAGGAGGCGCAAGAGGGGTAAGTGGTTATATACCATATTTTCGATGCAGAGCAATATCTGTCTTTTCAAAGTGACCTTTGAGAATCTCCACCAGTTTCCAGATGCGGGAAAACTTCGCAGCGAACGGCCCTGGGATACCACGTAGAGGGGTGAC
>Ga0164242_10001272_pt1 | contig 29841 bp, 22 predicted proteins | sample OricomgcompostMG_FD_108783 | JGI IMG/M metagenome (GOLD analysis project Ga0164242, IMG submission 108783) | Miracle-Growth compost microbial communities from Emeryville, California, USA - Original compost - Miracle growth compost (MG) ...
CGACCGTAGTTCTGTTCAACCCAATCGCGGTAGGCGCCGGTCTGCACGGCCTCTACCCAGCCCTGGTTATCCAGGTACCACCGCACAGTCTTGCGAATACCGGTCTCGAAGGTTTCCGCAGGCGTCCAGCCCAGCTCGTTTTCCAGCTTGCGAGCATCGGTGGCATAGCGGCGGTCGTGGCCGGGCCGATCCGCGACGAACGTAATCTGGTCTTGGTAGCTCTTGCCGTCCGCACGGGGCCGAAGTTCGTCCAGTAGCGCGCAGACCGTGCGCACGACATCGATATTCCGCTCTTCGTTCCAGCCCCCCACGTTGTAGACCTCGCCCGGCCGGCCCGCTTCCAGTACGCGGTGCAGGGCGCCGCAGTGATCTTTCACATACAACCAATCACGAACGTGATTTCCATCGCCATAAAGAGGCAAGGGCTTGCCGGCCAGGGCGTTGACGATCATCAGTGGAATCAGTTTTTCCGGAAATTGGTAAGGGCCATAATTATTTGAGCAATTCACGGTCAATACCGGCAAGCCGTAGGTACGATGATAGGCGCGCACCAAGTGATCGCTGGCCGCCTTGCTGGCCGAATAAGGGCTATTGGGCTCGTAGCGATGGGTCTCGCTGGATGCGGCTTCGTCCTTGCCCAGAGACCCATAGACCTCATCGGTAGAAACATGCAAAAAGCGAAACCCCGACTTGGCCGCATCTTCCAGGCCGCCCCAGTATGCGCGTACGGATTCCAGCAAATGGAAGGTGCCCACGACATTGGTTTGAATGAAATCTTCTGGGCCATGGATGGAGCGATCCACATGGCTTTCCGCCGCAAAATTGATCACGGCACGGGGCCGATGCTGGGCCAATAACTGCGCAGTCAACTCAGCATCGCCAATATCGCCACGCACGAAAACGTGTTCCGGCCGGCCTTCCAGTTCGGCCAGGTTCTGCAAGTTGCCGGCATAGCTCAACCTGTCCAGGTTGACGAGGGATTCATCGCCATGCGCGAACCAGTCCAGGACGAAGTTAGAGCCTATGAAGCCGGCGCCGCCGGTCACGAGTATAGACATAAGAAGTGTTGATCAGGTTGGCATAGGGCCGCGGAGCGCCTGCTACGGGGATACCTATCGGATGGCCCCATTGCAGAAAGGTCGAGGCTTACCTTTCCGACGCGTGTACTAACGCGCTATTTTGGCGCAATGCAGCACCCGGTGTCCTTTAAATGTCGTCATGTTACAACGCGCCCCGTATGAACGAGCGCCAAACGATTCGTTCTTATAAATAAGAAGCTGGAAATTGTATGGCCCGAATATCATAAGATGCAGTTTGCAATGACATGGCGATATGCAAATATCGACATCAATTGCCCCATGCACTCGACAGCCCTAATCCCTTACCCACTCACCCGGAAAAATGCCGACATCCAGTTTTGACACCAGCGCTTTCCAGACTTGCTGGGCGGATTTCATCGAGCAGGCGAGACACGCATCCGTTCAGCATTCATCGCCGATGCTGGTGCAAGCCCCTGGCCTGACCCTGGATTTAAGCAACCAGCGCCTGGGCCCTGCCGTGCTCGAATGCGCGCAGCAGTTGCTACACGCACGGAACTTCGACGCCCAGCGCGAACGCCTGCTGTCGGGCGGGCAAGCCAACCCCACGGAACAACGCGCCGCCTGGCACACCGCCCTGCGCGAACCGGCCCCCGCTACTGAGGTAGCGGTCGAACGGCAGCGTATGAACGACTTCGTTCGTGTAGCGGATTCCGAGCGGCGCTGGCGCAATATCGTGCACATCGGCATAGGCGGCAGCGACTGGGGGGTACGGCTGGCGGTCAGCGCCTTTGGCTACCAAGGCACATGGCGCGACGTGCGTTTCGTAGCCAATATCGATGGGCATGCCATGCAGGGGGGCCTGGCTGGGCTGGACCCCCGCGATACGCTGATCGTGCTGGCCTCCAAATCGTTCACTACGTCCGAGACCCTGCAGAACGGCATGCGGGCCGTGGAGTGGCTGCGTGCTGCAGGCATCGCCGATCCCTACCAACATGTCGTGGCTGTTACTGCGCGGCCTGACGTCGCCCAGGCTTGGGGAGTTCCGCCAGCCCATGTCTTCCAGCTATGGGATTGGGTGGGCGGCCGATTCTCCATATGGTCTTCGGTAGGCCTGACGGTGGCGCTGGCCGTGGGCACGGATGTGATGGCCGGGATGCACGCCGGCGCCACGGCCATGGATGCGCATTTCGCCCAGGCCCCGCTAGCCGACAACGCGCCGGTACAGATGGCGCTGGCCGGCATCATCAATCGCAGCGTGCTGGGCTACGGCTCGCTGAATATCGCCCCCTATGATTTCCGCCTGGCACAGTTGGTGCCTTACATCCAACAACTGGAAATGGAATCGCTGGGCAAATCCGTCGGCAACGACGGCGAAACACTGACCGTAGCTACCGGCCCGGCGGTCTGGGGCATGCCGGGCACCGATGCCCAGCACACTTTTTTCCAATGGCTGCACCAGGGCAGCGACGGCGCGCCAGTGGATTTCATTGTCTGCCAGGAAGCCGACCACGGCTGGCCAGAACACCATCGCAGCCTGCTGGCCAACTGCCTGGCGCAGCGCGAAGCGCTGCTGCAAGGCAAGGATTACGACACTGCGCTGGCGGAATGCCTGGCCGAAGGCATGCCGCCGGAACAAGCACGTGAACTGGCCCGCCATCGGGTGCACCCCGGCGGCCGCCCATCCAGCCTGATCGTGCTGCCGCGCTTGACCGCCTACAGCCTGGGCGCCCTGCTGGCACTGTATGAGCACAAGGTATTCGTGCAAAGCGTGGTGTGGGGCATCAACCCCTTCGATCAGTGGGGGGTGGAATACGGCAAGGTGCTGGCCAAGGGCATACTGCGCGAGCTGGCCGGAGACACCAGCCCCGCGGCAGCGAAACGCGATGCTTCTACCGCATATTGGGTCGGAGTATTCGCAAAATCATTGAGCGGCCATGACAGCCGTTAACCCAAGCTGACAACAATAAACACATGATCCCGATCTATCAGCCTTATCTGTGCGGCCGCGAAAAAGAATACGTCAACGCCTGCCTCGACTCTTCCTGGATATCCTCGCGCGGCAGTTTTGTACAGGAATTCGAAGCCCAATTCGCGCAATACATAGGCGCACGCCATGCCACCACGGTCTGCAACGGCACAGTGGCACTGCACTTGGCGCTCGCGGCCCTGGGCATCGGCCCGGGCGATGAAGTCATCGTACCGACCTTCACGTATATCGCCTCGGTCAATACCATCTTGCAAGCCGGCGCCACTCCCGTATTTGCGGACTCGCTGTGCGATACCTGGCAGATTGATCCGCAAGATGTCGAACGCAAGCTGAGCGACCGGACCCGGGCGGTCATGGCCGTACACCTATATGGGTTACCCTGCGACATGGATAGCCTGACCGCCCTGTGTGATAAGCATGGCATTCGGCTGATCGAAGACTGCGCCGAAGCCTTCGGTACCTATTACAAAGGTATCCACGTCGGCAATTTCGGCGACGTCGCTACCTTCAGTTTCTTCGGCAACAAGACCATTACCACCGGCGAGGGGGGCATGGTCGTTGCGCGCGACGACGCAGTGTTCGAACGAGGCCGCCATCTGAAGAACCAAGGAGTCTCCGCCAGCCGCGAATACTGGCATGAAGAGCTTGCCTACAATTACCGCATGACCAATCTGTGCGCGGCTATAGGATTGGCCCAACTCGAACAGGCCGCGGAAATCCTAGGGGAAAAAACGCCGCATCGCGCAATGGTACAGGGAAGAACTGCAAGGCTTGCCGCTTATCCTGCATGATGAAGTCGAGCACACAACGCATTCTTACTGGATGTGCTCCGTTGCTGTGAACTCGGCCGACGATCGCGACCCGCTGCGCGCCCACTTGAAGGCATCCGGCATAGAAACGCGCCCCGCCTTCCATCCAGCCCATACCATGCCGCACTGCGCGGCACAGGCGCGAGGCCAATACCCGGTGGCTGAATCGCTTAGCGCACGCGGCCTGAATCTGCCCAGTTATCCTGGCCTGGATCACGATCAGGTGCACACGATTTCCCAGGCCATGCACGCATTCTTCGCCACCAGAAGCAGCACTGTCGAATTGCCCGTACCAGACATGCCCGTCCGGCCTGGCCCGCCCATGGCTCACGCCACCCCATGAAGGAATATTTCGCGAGGGTCTGGCAGGCCCGGTATTTCTGGACACACCTAGCGCTGTCCGACTTGCGCTCACGCTGGCGCGGCTCGTTCTTCGGTGTGTTGTGGACGGTAATCCAACCGCTGGGCATGACGCTGCTGCTAGCCCTGGTGTTCAGCCAGATCTTCCACATCCCGATCCGCAACTACGCCCCTTACATTCTGTCGGGCATGATTATCTGGGACTATGTAACAACCTCGGCAGTCAATGGCTCACAGGCCTTCATCCAGGCCGATGCCTACATCAAACAGTGCCAACACCCACTGGCCATCTATACCTTGCGCACGGCACTAGGCAACCTGATTGCGCTGGCGCTAGCCAGCGTGGCCCTAGCGGGCTGGGTGCTGATCGCGCTGCCAAATACCTTTGGCTGGACGTGGCTGGCAGCCCTGCTGATATATCCGATTCTGTTGCTGTTGGCATGGCCGTTGGCCACGCTGCTGGCCTACATTGCCACCCGCTACCGCGACCTGCCTCACGCACTGGGGCTAGTGTTCCAAGCCATGTGGTTCGTGTCGCCGGTGTATTTCACGGAAGAAACCTTTCGCGCCGGCAAGCTGCGAGCCCTGGTAGACTACAACCCCATCTATCACCTGCTGGAGATCGTGCGCGCTCCCTTGTTGCATGGGCGATGGCCTACCGCCACGAACTATGCCTACTGCCTGGGGTCCATCGCGGTATTCAGCCTGCTTGCCTGGTTGGCCGGAAGCCGCGCGGAAAAGAAAGTGATTTTCTATTTGTGAACCCATGACGGACCACCGCATCGTCCTGCGCGACGTGGACCTGCACTATGCAGCGGTCGCATTCAAGGAAAGGTCGCTCAAAGCCCTGGCAAGCGGCCTGCTGCGCGCGCCTGGCATGCAGCCCCGCATCGCCGACGTGCATGCCCTGAAGCGAATCAGCCTTGAAATCGGCAGCGGCGAGCGGGTCGGCCTACTGGGACACAATGGCGCCGGCAAGAGCACGCTGCTGAAGGTACTTGCCGGCCTGTACCCCATCAGTGGCGGACAGCGGCTGGTGCGCGGCAAGGTGCGGGCGCTGTTCGACCTGAGCCTGGGATTCGAGCCCGACGCCACAGGGCGCCAGAACATCCTGTATCGCGGGCTGCTGTTGGGACTAAGCCCCGCGTTCATGCGCCGCATCGAGGCCGAAGTGGTCGAGTTCGCCGATCTGGGCGAATTCATCGACTATCCCATCAAGACCTATTCGGCCGGCATGCAGGTGCGCCTGGCCTTTGCCATTTCAACTGCCGTGGGCGGAGACGTACTACTTCTGGACGAAGTCATAGGCGCGGGCGACGCAAGCTTCATGGACAAGGCCAAGCTGCGCATCCAGGAGCTGGTCGCGCGCTCGGAGATTCTGGTGCTGGCTTCGCACGACATGGCCGCACTGCACAACTTATGCAGCCGCGGGGTAGTCCTACATCACGGCCGTATCGAATTCGACGGCCCCGTGGAGGAGGCCTTTAACGCCTACCGGCGACTGAACCATTTACCTGCATTATGAAGCCCGAACATCAAACCAGAGCTGGGCAGACGGCGCTCGATGCCCCCTCGGCCCAGTCGGCAACCCAGAGAGCCATGCCCACGCCCTCGGAAAAGAGCCGCAAGCGCATCGCCCTGATCGTGCCTATCCCCTATCGCGGCGGCACGCTGCGCGGCACAGTGCTGCTGGCGCAGGCGCTGCAGGCCGGGGCGCGCGCAGCCGGGCAGGAAATCGAAATCGTGCTCGGGTACCGCGACGATCCCGGGGCATATTTACCGGACTCTTTCGACGAGTTCCCAAACTGGGTGCAACGCCGTCCCTATCATTGGACAAACTTCGATGCCGCCACCGCGCGCCGCGCTCTGGCCTACGCGGGCCGGGAACCCCATGTGATGGCGCCTGCATATTGGGTGCCCGAGGACGGTATTGCGCAATTCACCGACTGCGATTTCTGGCTGGTGATATCCGATCGACTGGAAAAGCCGCTGCTGCCGCTACGCCCCCACGCCCTGCTGGTGTACGACTACATACAACGCTACGAATCGCTGCTGCCTAAAGAAGCCGACCGCGCCTATGCCCAGGCCGCTCGCGCAGCCAAGCGAGTGTTCGTAACCACGGAATTCACTCGGCGCGATGCCATCCAATATGCGGGGGTGGAGCCCAGTCGGGCCGTATGTTTGCCCATGCTGGTACCCACCTTCACAGCGCCAGAAATCGGGCCGACCGCAACCGCCGACTATTTTTTGTGGAGCACCAATCTGTCCATCCACAAGAACCACGAGAACGCCGTACGAGCCCTAATACTGTATTACAACGAATATGGGGGTGAGCTTGAATGCCGCATATCCGGTATGGGTAGCGAGCAGCTATTCAAGAATAACCTGCCCTATCTACAGGCGCTACCCGCCTTGCTACGGGCTGCCCCCCTGGCGCGGCGACGGATACACCCGCTGGGCGAACTGCCAGAACCGATCTACCGGAAAACCGTAGCGGAGGCCGCCTTCGTATGGCATCCATGCCGCGTGGACAATGGCACATTTTCGGTAGCAGAGGCCGCCGCCTATCGTGTCCCGGCCTTGTCCAGCGACTACCCCGCCATGCGCGAAATGGATGCCGCGCTAGGGCTGAACCTGGCATGGATGGATGCCCATGCCCCTGCCGACATGGCGAGGGCGCTAAAACACATGGAAACCTGCTGGCGGGAACGCCGCGACCTGCTGCCGCCTGTAGAATCACTGTCGGCCCACGGCCCGCAAGCCTTAGGAAAATTCTGGTGGGAGGCCATCTCGCAATGCCTGTAAAGCGCTACGGGATCTACCTGGCGTACCCGCCCACTATCAACCTCCGCGCCGACGGGCTGGGCAGGCTGCTGGCTGAATTCCTAAAAGGCTCGCAAACACACGAGGAGCTGCGGTTTTGCATAGCCTGCCCGAGTTGGATGCGCGACAGCCTGGAAGATCTGTTCGAGTCGACAGGGGTACCCAGTGACCAATTCGAGATCATTACTCCGACTCGGCTGCCTTTGCTGTTACGAGCACATCAATGGCTGCTGGCGCGCAAAAAAAAGAAACGCCGTGCAGGCATCCTAGCGCGCATCGTCCAACGACTGCGGGATCGTACGCACAAGTTGGCGCTGGCAACTCAAAAATGGGCGGTAAATGTGCGCAGTCCGCTGCAGATTGCCGGGTTGGTGATTGCCTTAGCCGTGGGCGCCGTAGCTGCGACCGTATTCATCCTGTTGCGGGGCTTGGTGCGCGCGATCGCCATCTGCCTACGGGCAGTGAGCCGACCGATGGCCCGGTTGCTGCATAAAGCCTGGCCACATGGCCCCATCAATCAGATCCGCAGGACGCTCCAAAGCGCCAACCCCAAGAACGATCCGCTAACAGTGCGCCTATACCGCTATATGGAAGAAGGTGAGTCGCAGCTATTGCGACAATTGATAGAACGGCGCTCAGACATTCAGGCCTGGTACTGCCCCACCGCTTTCTGGCCGCAGTTCAACGACATCGACAAACCACGGTTGATCTGCATCCCCGATGTGGTACTGGCACACTTTCCCACCGGCTACGCCCCTATCGGCGGCGACCGATTCCTGGAAAATTTCAGGCAAGTTGAAAAAACCATAGAGCGCGGCCAGCACTTCGTCACATACAGCGAAGACGTCAAATGGCGCACCCTAGTAGAGCGCTACCGCGTAAGCCCCGAGAACATAACGGTAATTCCCCATGGCGCCAACCGCCTGGATCAACTGATCAGCGTACCTGGCTTCCCGAATGAAACGGAAGCCATCGAACAGCGATGCAGAGACCTGCTGGAACAAGCGATGGCTAAAGCCATACAGCCCAAGGGCCAGGGGCTACCGCCATTTCATCACAGCGACTATATTTTCTACGCCAGCCAATTCCGGCCCAACAAGAATGTAATCACGCTGCTGCGTGCCTACAAATACCTGCTGCGGCGCCGCTATATCGGGTGCAAACTGGTACTGACTGGCGACCCGCATGTCCAGCCACTTATCGACCGCTATGTGCGCAAACATAGGCTGGAATTTGACGTACTATTCCTGCACAACCTTAGCGATCGGGAACTGGCTGCCTGCTACCGCCTGGCAACACTGGCTGTGAACCCCAGCCTGAGCGAAGGCGGATGCCCCTTCACCCTGACCGAAGCCTTGTCGGTGGGAACCCCGGTAGTCATGGCGCGCATCGCCGTTACCGAAGAAGTAGTTACCGATGCCGGCGTGCGCGAACAAATGCTGTTCGACCCCTACGACTGGCGCGACGTGGCGGCACGCATCGAATGGGCGCTGGCCAACCGCGAAACACTGTTGGCCGCACAACTGCCTTTCTACGAAAAACTGGCGCAGCGCGACTGGCCCCAAGTCGTGGACGAGTATATCGGCGCCCTGGACCGCATCGTACAAGCCGAGGCAGCCGGCGCCGCTGTGGAGACGCCCCATGCCTGAGCCACGTGGATTACTGATATTGGATTGCGGCGGCCACGCCCGTAGCATGGCAGACGTGGCGCTGGCAACGGGATATACCGAGCTGCTATTCATAGATGAGCAAGCTCGGCCAGGTGAAACCCTGCTGGGCTTTCCAGTGCATAAGAGCTTGCCCGCACAGTTGCAGGCGTCGTGGGAATGCTTTCCGGGATCGGGCGACGGTCGCCGCCGGGCACAGCAAATAGCGCAGCTCGACGCCCTAGGCTGGCCCGTGGCCACGCTGATCTCGCCGCTGGCCAGCATCGGCGTCAGTTGCCATGTCGGCCGCGGCTCGGCCGTGGCGCATCACGCCCACATCGGTCCGCTGGCCCGCATTGGCACAGGCTGCATCATCAATACCGCCGCAGTCGTGGAACACGATTGTCTGGTCGGCGACTATACCCATGTTTCGGTGCACGCGACACTGGCCGGTACCAGCCGCATTGGCAGTTTCTGCATGCTCGGAGCGGGGGCTACTGTGATCGACCGTGTCAGCATCACCGACGATGTCTACGTTGGGGCCGGCGGAGTAGTGGTCGCACCGATAGTAGAGCCGGGCGTGTATGTCGGGGCACCAGTGCGACCGATCATAGCAAAGAGCCGCTGATGGTAATCCCCCCATGTTTAGCTATTGTTAGAAGTACATCTTGCGCAGCCGAGAGTTCTCCGCCCCTAGTTCCTTCATCCGAACCATCATTGATACATCCATGCCGCCGTACTTCGAGCACCACTTGTAAAACGTCGCCATGCTGACTCCCTACTCCCGGCACACATCCGGAATCGCCAAGCCGACGTCTACCCGATTGATCGCATCCATGATCTGGCTATCCGTGAACCTCGGCTTCTCCATGCCGTAGAACTCCTCAATGAAAAAATTCTACTTCTGACTTCAGCGCTTTTCCGGGGGGGTTACCGACTCACTCCCCAGAGTCGACAGATAAATGGAAAAAACCGCAAATGCCAAGATACGCATATCCCCATTTCCTGGTTGATGCGCATCGGGAAAATGAAATGACACCACATTGTTTGCTAGATTAAGCCATGTTCTTTTTATCTTAAAATACGGAAAACCACCATCAGGAATCCGCCCGTCGAATAGAATATGGCCATTAATACGTACTGTAGCGCGCTGATGGCCTAGCGACACACCTTTAATATTCACCCCCAACCCAATCTTCGGGAGTTTTTTAAGAGCAAAAACAATATCACTATTCTCCCCATCCGACCATCGATGATCTGACTCAGAAATGGACCATCCTCTCGCATAAAATCTATTATCTATCGAGTCGAAACTTATAATCGAAGGCATTAGATTTAGCACACCATATTGGGAGAAACCATTATTCCAGGCACTTTGACACCCCCTCTCAAGGTTATAGTATACCCAGGCTTCCTCCGTTTTTATATTTGATTTAACATATCGCGAAGCTTTTTGGCCATCGGAGCACGATATCTCAGAAATATCGTTAACAGATTTATTCAATAAAATTTTTCTTATTTCTCCATCATAAGAATAAAAATAAATACCAGTATTATCAAATCCTTCGGTATGCCTCCCCCTTTCGATAAAAATCTCAGGCACTGGGTTATAAAGAGCCGGAGCATGGTCTAGCACAAACTCAGCCCATGGGGTATAAACCAAGTATTCATATTTTTTTGAATATCTAGAATAGACCAAATTTTGGGCCAAAAAAACGCAAACCAGCGCCATATAGATTTTATTTACATATGCCTTCTCAAAAAACAAATATGCTGAAGAGAAGATCACTGGTATACTAGCCCAATAGGCGTATCGCATAACATAACTGCCTCCTGAATTCCAATTGGTAGTGGAAAGAGCCGGTACAGCTAACAATATCGAAAGAGATAACAGAAAGCTGAAATTAATTAAATTTCCCCGATGATTTAAGCCCCCATGCCAAGCATTCATTACAAACAAAGCCGGGGCCAAGAGCAAGAAAGGCCATAGCAATATGACCATTCCCTGATTTATATCGAAATAGAACGAGAATAGTCGACCCAAAGAAATCAAATCAAACCTTGACATCCCTGCATGCGCGATCAAGTTATATACACTAAAATGCGCCCAAAAAAAGATGGCCGACATCACAGATACAAATATGCACCCCACCCAGCACAAAACGCTAATCAATGAAGGGGACGTACAGCCCTCTTTTTTGTAGCAATGTTTTATAAAATCTAATATTAGAAATATTACCGTTAAAAAAATAGCTGGAGGATTTTGTTGAGCCGCGATGGCCGAGAAGAGAGAGGCCACTCCATAGCGCTTTATGCTATAGTTTGTGAACGCCAAAACTAATAGTGCCGCGGTGAACACCTCCGGATGAGTCCATCGGAGATAAGGAATAGTGCCGCAACTCCAAAATAAGCTCAAGATTAATAGTCTTGATATTCTTGAAGTCGGCATGCTCGCACATATAGCCCAAGATGCTAATATGGCCATCATCATATTGAACCAGATGAAGGCCCAAGGCATTGGGCAATTGATACTTTTCGCCAGTAACAGGAATGGCGAAACAAAGAATGAGTACAACCAAAAATGGTATGAATAAACTCTTCCCTGTGTATCTTTATAAAACGGCGGAGAGCCATTCAATGGTTGACTTTTTGCCACAAACAATATGTTTGTCTGACGGTTTGGAGCATATCGATCAATTGCTTCAAATTGCTTTTTCGTGATCTCTGGAGTGCCATGGTCCAGAAAGGCCTCACTCATTAAGAGATATTCCAGCCCGTCTCCGGTGAGATTCGGATGGATTTGTCTCATACTAAGACAAGCACATATCGCAACCACCGCAAAACAAAATATTCTATAAATTTTGTCGCTAATCACTTATTTAGCCTTTATAAAAACTAGGCCTATACCAATCACGATGAAACCAGCCCCTAATATAGAAACAGGAGAAATGGTCTTCTCCATTAAATAACCATAGAAAAACAGCAATAATATTGTTATCGCCACCATTATGGGGTAAGCCGCCTGCAATTCAATATATTTTAGAGACCACGCATAGCACAAAAAACCCAACCCATAGGCACCAATTGCCATTAGTTTTAACGATAAATTTTTATTCAAAATGAATAGACCGACATCTTCATTAGAGACTGTGCTCAACTTAAGCAATACACTAGCCAAAGCGCTAAAAATACTACTTAATAGAAGGGATACATAGCCCAAAAAAGATGTGTAGCTGGATGTCATAGAATGGCCTCAAGATGAAAGTGGCTTATCTTACTGACGGGCCATCCATACGAAACGCATGAATAGCAGGCCGGGCTCGCTTTAGGAAGCTGCCCAGAATATTGCTAGACATAGGATTCCGACGAGCCAGCTCGCCTTGTCTTTGATCGCAAATATTACTGGGTCTTCATGCATAGCGCCTCTATGTGTCAGTACCCATATACGGCTAACCCAAAAAAGAGCAACCGGACAGGCGAGCCATATTACCTGTGGAAATCTATATAGAGCCGTCGTGGCGGGATCTTGTATATAGAACGCTAATACCACGATTGACAGATACCCTGAGGAAGCTCCCAATGAGGCAAGCATCTCCAAGTCTCCAGGGTAATAGCCTCGGCCTCCAGTTTTTGCACGTTTCCCCGCGCGCCTCGCATCCATGAGCTCCGCATACCTTTTTACTAGCGCCAAGCTCAGAAAGAAGAACATCGAAAACGCTAGCATCCAAAAACTGGGGAGCAGATCGAAAGCAAAGGCCCCCGCTATAATTCTAATGGTATACAACAATGCCAATACAATCACATCGATAACAATAATTTTCTTCAAACCAACAGAGTAGGCGAGAGTAATAATATAATAGATTGCCATTGCCATACTGAAGCCCTGCGGCAACAACCAAAACCCACCCAAAAACGACAACACCAACAACAATGGGCACATTAGCAATCCCATTTTTATTGATATTTTCCCAGAGGCAAACGCTCGGTCGCGTTTTCTGGAATGGCGCCGATCATCCTTCAAATCGAGTAAATCGTTTAGCACATATACGCTAGATGCACATAATCCAAACAGGATAAAAGCAATGGCATTGCAGCCCATCGCACCAAAATTTTCCATTTGATGACTGGCCGCCAGCGGAACGAAAACCAGTATGTTTTTCAACCACTGATGTATACGCAACGCTTTCAGCCAAGTGACAAAGGGTGCGCTATTAGTACTTATAAGTTCGACGTCATCATTATTTTTTTTTACTCTGGATAAAAGCCTGTTGGATGGATCTATGACATATGCCCGGCGCGACACCTTCCATACGGGTAGGTCATCATTTGAATTTCCTACATAATCGAATCCACCGCTCCCGAACAGCTCGATAAGCCGATCCCTCTTGTTTTCTCCTGCAAGATTTACGGCATCATCGGTGGCTAGAACATCATCAAAAATTTTCAGGTGATCAAATATCTGTTGAGCATAGAATCTATGGCTTGCTGTCGCAAGAATTATTTTTCGACCTTTTGCGCGCTCTCTTTCTATTAAAGAAATCACATTTTCGTTATATGGCAAATGCTCAGCATCAACGTTATGGTAGTGAGTCAGTTTTTCTTTCAGGTTCGCCTTACCTTCCCTCAACCATAATGGCATCTTCCATGCCATTAATGGTTGTGATCTTACGAAATCCAGCGCCGCCTCTACAAGCAGGTCGGTTTTTATGAGCGTGCCATCCAGATCTATTACTAATGGAATAGAAGAATTCAAAATAGGCCCCTACTGATAATCATTATTAGCGCTTATAAATCAAACCCTACAAGCACTTGCGATATCTGCTTGCAATCCTGATTCATTCTTCTACCGGTACCGTACCCGGCCCACATAGACGCGCAATATATTATTGCGTATTGTAATATTTTTTCGCTACATTTTCCTGCTCGCTATGGGTTTTTCTATATTTTTATAGCGAGCCTATTTCAGATCTAGCAAGAAGGGAGGTGGACTACTGTTTGATAGAGTCTGGCATAGCCTCCGGTCATGGCATCCGCCGTAAACAAACTCAAGTAACGATGTCGCGCCTGTTTGCCGTAGAGCACAGCCTTCTCAGGCTCCGACCACAATGTCTGCATCGCTAGAGCCAAGCTGCCCGAATTCGCTCCAGGAATAGTCAAGCCTGTTATTCCATCAATATTGACATAGCTGGTTCCCGTCCCGATTTCGCAGGAAATCATCGATTTACCATGCATCGCAGCCTCTAATAGCGCAATTCCAAAGGCCTCCGAACGTATATGCGACGGAAATACAAAGGCGTAGCATAGTCGTAACAATGCAGACTTATCTTGCGAGGATACTGCCCCAATAAAAAACACCTTATCTAGTCCCAAGGCACGGGCCTTGGCCTTCAATTTCGCCTCGTCTGGGCCAGTTCCTGCGATGACAATAGGATATCGAGCTGTATGGGCGGCCTCCAACAGATAGGACAACCCTTTGTAATAGCGCAAAGCACCTATAAAAAGAAAAAATTTTTCTGGCAGACGGGCCCGCCATGCTTCCAATGTTTCGCGCTCCGGCACCACGGACAGGAACGCGTCTTCGATCCCGATAGGAATGACGGATACTTTATTCTTGAAACGAGATAGCACGGAACTACTGACTGCATAGTTAGGTGATGTCGCTACGATCCGGTCTACGGAAGTCAGGAACTTGTTCTGTAGAGGTTCATATAACCTCAACAAGGTTTGTTGCTTTACGATATCCGAATGATAAGTGACGATTGACGGCTTCCTGATTCGCGAGGCGAAATGCACGAGGTCCATGAAGGGCCACGGGAAATGATAATGGACCACGTCGACATCGCGAGCCAGCGCAGCAAAGTCTCGGAACGCAGACAAAGAAAAGGATGTCGAAGCGAAATAGAAATTGGTACGCGACCGATGTACCGTGTGGTTGTGGTACTGCTCACTCCACACCGATCCCTTGCGGCTCAGCGCCAGCACCTGCGCATCGACTCCGTACCGTGGGCTATTTTCCGCAAGCTGATAGATGACTTCTTCAACCCCGCCGTAGGTTTCGGGGTAATAGGTCTTGAAGAAGTGCAGAACCTTCATGCCGTCTCTATCACCCGCCGATATACGGCCATGGTATCGGCGGCGCAACGCGACCATGAGAATTGTGCCGCATGCCGCAATCCCTGTTCTGAAGCGACCACGCGCCACGCTAGGTCCTGAAGGCCCTGGCTCAACAGTTGCGCCAAACGGTCGACATCCTGTGGTTCGCACATCAGAGCGGCATCACCTGCGACCTCCGGCAGAGAAGAACTAGTGGAGCATACGACAGGCACGCCCGAGGCCATAGCTTCCAACACCGGTAAGCCGAAACCCTCGTATAGCGACGGAAACGCGAATAACGCTGCTCCGGCATAAAGCGCGGGCAAGTCATCCGTGGGAACGAACCCGAGATAGTTAGCCCATCCCTCCCTATGCGCCGCATCGATGCGGGCATGAATAGCTTCGCTGCGCCAACCGCGATAGCCCGTAAGCACCAAGGGGTAGGCTTGTCGCAAAGTCAAAGGCAGGCGTGCATAGGCCTCGAGCAGGGCAAGTATATTTTTCCGCGGCTCTATAGTCCCCACGAAGAGCGTGTATGACTTGTATTTCAAGCCATAGTGGGCTAGCCCCCCCAGCTCACTAGCGCCACGTGGGTGGAACTCCGGCCCGCATGCCAGCGGCACTGTATGGATCCGGTCCAACGGCCAGGAAAAATAGCTGGCCACTTCGCGTCGGGTATATTCGGAATCGGTGATCAGCGCATCGGCTCGCTTTATCGCCTTCAAGCATTCCGTACGCATGAAGCGAAGGCGTTCCGGCGCATGACAGTGCGCCCAAGTGAAGGGCGACAAATCATGAAAGGTCGCAACCTTGCGGCCCGGAAAATCCGGCAGATAGAAATTGGGGCCGTGGTAGAGGAAATCGCCGAACTCCTTCAGCGCTTTCCTCCTGGATCGCTCCATCAATATTGCATAGGCGCTGCTGAGCAGGCGACTTTTCTGGACTGTCCTTTTGATCCGATATCGGCCGTCAGACTGTTCCGCCGGGCGTGGCAAGCTATCGACGAAACCGAGCCCTGAAAAGAAACGCAATTCCTGCAATTGGCCGGATTGCTCCAGATGCACCGCAAGTTCATAGGTATAGCGGCCTATGCCAGTCAGAGGATAACGGATCGGCTCCGTAGACAGGATCAGTTTCATGCTGCATCAGCCGCCAGCATCCAACGCAAGGTATCCCGCAACTCGATCGGTTGCCACTGGCCCAACAATTCGCGCAGACGAGTCGCGTCACCACACAGGATCTTCACTTCGTTCTTACGCACAAAAGCCGAATTGACCTCGACACGGATGCGGTGGCCGCTGATCGTCTCGCACTCCTCCAGAACCTCGCGCAGCGAATGGGCCTGGCCTGAACAGATGTTTATCGTCTGGCCTATGGCCTTGGGGTGCTCCAACAGGCGTCGATAAGCCTGAGCCACCATACGCACGTCACCGAAATCCCGCCACACTTCGATATTGCCCAATTCGATGACTGGGGCCTTGCGCCGGAAATGCGCGACGATCTTCGGTATTAGGAAATTTTCATGCTGCCCCACCCCGGTGTAATTGAATGGCCGGGTGATGATGAGAGGAAGCTTGTCAAAATACAGGCGCGCCATGTATTCCATGGCGAGCTTACTTACTGCATAGTCATTGGCGGGAGCCGGCGGCACCGTTTCATCCAGCACGCCTTCCGAGGCATTGCCGTAGACATTGGCGCTACTGGCCAATAGAACCGCACCAGGCTTGGTTGGCGCGTCGGCAAGCGCCTGAAGCAGGTTCCGTGTGCCAAGTAGATTGACCCGGTAGAAAGCGTCGGCGTCCCCGTGGCCGACGAATGCCACCGCGGCAAGATGCACCACGATGTCGGGCTCCCAGTCCCGTATGGCCGCTTGCACCTCGGCCGGGTCCAATAGATCGACCTTGCGGTAGTCGTCCGTCGCAGGCTCGGCACCAGACCCGATACCCATCACATGATATCCAGCACCGGCCAATTCAGCCGCCATGTAGCGGCCCGTAAAGCCATGAATACCGGTGATCAGTGCTTTCCTGACTTGCGCCATCAGAACGAGAAGCCCTGTTCGTTGCGACGCAGATCTTCGCGCACCATCATCTGGCAAAGATCTTCCAAGCTTGTTGCCGGCGCCCATCCCAGCTTGGCCTCGGCCTTGGCTGGATTGCCAATAAGTAGCTCAACCTCGGCAGGACGGTAGAACTTCGGATTAACTCGCACAAGCGTCTTGCCAGTGGCAGCGTCCTTGGCGACTTCTTGCTCGGCGTCCCCCTCGAACACCAAGTCGTAGCCGGCAGCCTTGAACGCCATGGACACGAAGTCACGCACAGTTTCGGTGCGGTTAGTCGCCACGACGTAAGTATCGGGCTGATCTGCCTGCAGCATGCGCCACATGGCGTCTACGTATTCCTTGGCGTAACCCCAATCGCGCTTGGCATCCAGATTTCCCAACTCCAGTACATCGAGCTTGCCCAGCTTGATCTTGGCAACAGAGTCGGTGATCTTGCGGGTTACGAATTCGCGGCCGCGTAGAGGCGACTCATGATTGAACAGGATGCCGCTGCAACCGAATATGTCGTAACTTTCTCGGTAGTTGATGGTCATCCAGTGCGCGTACAGCTTAGCCACGCCGTAAGGGCTGCGGGGGTAGAACGGCGTGTCCTCTGTCTGTGGAATGGCCTGCACCTTACCGAACATCTCGGAGGTGGATGCCTGGTAATAGCGAATGCCCCTATTGACCAGCCGCACTGCTTCCAGCAGATTCAAGGCTCCAAGTCCGGTAATCTGGGCAGTTGTGGTGGGCTGCTCGAAGCTTACACCCACGAAGCTTTGAGCGGCGAGATTGTAGATTTCATCTGGCTGAATTTTACCGACCAGGGATATGTTAGTTCCCAAATCAGTGAGGTCATACTCCACAAGGTGCAAATTCGGATGGTGCTGTATGCCCAGTTCCTTGAGGCGCCAAAAATTTACGGAGCTAGTACGACGATAAGTACCATAAACCGCGTAGTTCTTTTTCAGCAATAGATCCGCAAGATAAGCACCATCTTGACCTGTAATTCCTGTAATTATAGCTTTCATAAAACACCGAATTTTCTTAAAAATCTGATAAATTAGAGCAATGCAATTCTCGATGATCTCGAGATAATCCCTATCTTCGAGAACAAAATAGAGAGAAACCATGGCACTGCCGCCAGACCAAATTAATCACAACGCTTTTCCAGAAAAATGGGTGTGAATTCATACGAATTCAGCGCGGCTCGACATAATTAACGCCACATAAAAAATCGAACCCAAAAATTCATTGCAAAGTTGTTAGCCTCAAAAGCAAAGTGCACAAACGCCTTATTTCTTTAGCTTATCGCAACATGAAATAATAGCTTGCTCAATTCGCCTGCACTCTCCTTCCATGTCAGCCAGTGTATGCCATCGGATTTAGGGTGCTCACCTTTTGTATAAAGAGCAACCCAATCCTTTAGAGAATCAGCCAATTCATCAGGTGTTGCCGCATCGAAATAGTATGCATGGCCTTGAGCAACTTCGTGGAATACCGGAATATTCCGAGCAAAAATTGGGACGCCGTGCTGAGCCGATTCAATAAGGGGTAGGCCGAAGCCTTCACAATAAGAAGCTGCAATCAAACAAGTACTAGCCGAATAAAGCTTCTCCAAAAATTCATCACTAGCACTATCAAACCAAAATAGGTGTTTATTACGTTCACGGTGTGCTTCCAAGCGCCTAATGAGGCTATCCACGTTCCACCCGCGTTTACCAACAATCACAAGATTGATGTCAGTTTTCGATTTCCAGAGCAATTCAAAAGCATCTAGAACTTGCTCATAGCCCTTACGGGGCTCCATTGTACCCACCATTAAGAAGCTAACGCGATCACTCACTTCTTTTAAACTCACTTCACAATCACGCGGCAGCCCCTTGGTAGCTGTTGAATTTCCTACATCAGCACCAAGATAAAAATAGTTAATTGATGGCAATGGGGCATCTGGCATATATTCATGACACCATGCAACTATATCCTGAGCTACCGAATTGGAAATACATAGCAACTCATCAGCATGACGTACCAATGCACGCAACCACACACCGAATGCATCGCCAATGCCCGGAACCACAAACTGCGGGTAACGCAATGGGATTATGTCATATATAACATAGCAGATTCGTACGCCCGCCAGTTTAAACGCAGTCAAACACTTTTCAATTTCGGGAAATAAATGGGCCGATAGATCCAGCCCGAGAAACACATCTCCAAAACCGACAACAATTTCTTGTTCATCGTGGCAGCTTTTGCCATCCAGAGAAAACTTATCAGTATAGCGAAACCCTTTCTCTTTATCTCCATATACGGCATAAACAATATATCCGTCCGGGGGCGAACACAATAGCTCTTTGAGAATATTGTGCACCACACGCTGAATCCCAGTACGGGCATCACGGTAATATAGCTCCGACACATCCACCAATAATTGTTTGGGCTTGTCTAAGAAACAAGCCTCTCGCCAATTAGTTTTCTCATTGGCAGTCGAACTACTTAGCAGACGTTCTCGGCATAGCGACTTCATCACAGTCAACAGGCGTGAAGACAATACGTCCCAGTCTCGAGCGCGCAGCCATTCTCGCTGGCGTTCAGTCAAGCCAGTTACCACATCGGGCTGAGCACATAAGCTTAGTATGGCATCAACTATATCTTTCGCATCATGCCCACCCATTTTCCATGTAACGTCGGACAGATCAGAAAAAATCTCCAGAGGGCTGACGAGCACAGGATTAAGAGTAGACAAACCGATCGTCACCGCCCCACTGGCGCTCTCTTCAGTTTGCCGGTAAGGATAAATAATGTAATCAGCGGCGCTCAACTTTTCTTGGCAAGCTTCAATTGGCTGATAGTCGGTTATCCAGCGAATATGATCTTCAACTCCTAACTGGCGAGCACGCTTCTTACACTCTTGAATCACATGTTCACTACGCTCATCCAGAACTGAATTCAGCGCTATCAGATATACGTCTCGCCCACAAGCATGTGCCAATGGCTTTATGGCTTCTATTATGGTATCGATGCCCTTGTGCGGCAACGCAAAACCAAAGCAACCTAGCACAAGAGCATCATTAGGAATACTCAACACATCACGCACCGCGACGGGGTTTGACTCTGCCGAGGGTTGTATTACGCCATGCTGAAGCAGCATCACATTGTCTGTGAGCCCCATCATAAGCAGATGGTTCAGATCTTCCGGCTTATGCACGATGATACGATCGAGTGCGGCAAGATTCTTTACCATTGTTCCAGATACTCTGGAACTGGCTAACAACGGCAGAGTGGAGTGCAATTCCAACATTACAACCTTACCGTCGCGGCTAAGCTCTGCCAAGCGAGCACAACATTCATCAGACAGCGGGAACAAGCTGGGCTGATGCTGCACAAGTAGCGCCTGAGCATCCCCATCACTAATGTGACGCAATGCTTTAGGCACACTGGAGTTGTTGCCAAGAGTCCAGCAGACTTCGGTATTAGCGGGGGGGATTTCTGTACGATCGTCACAGTAGATGCTCAATCGAACATCCGGCGCACCACTGATCGCGCTTAGCAATTTATGGCTATATTCCGCGATACCACAGTGTGTAGCCCATGGACTTAGCACTGCCACATGAAATGGGTCTTTGTCTGATCCGCCCTGACTTTTTAGCCAGTTAGCACTAGCAAGCAAACAGCGCGCACCGTTGCGCCATTGATAGGTTTCGCGAACATATCTTATGCCAGTTTGGCGTCGTTCTTCGAGCACTGGATCATTGACAAGGATGCGTTCATGGAGCGAACGTAGCTTTTTCACCAAATCGGAACGATCAGGCTCCACCCAACACGCGTCATCTGCACTCACATGGCTACGTGATTTTGCAAAGTGGAAATTTATAAGTGTCGCGGTTGCTTGACAACAAAAATCCACCTGGGCACCGTATCCGGTAACAATTACAGGTAGTCCAAGCGCCATCGCTTCGGCTGCGGGTAAATTAAAGCCCTCACCTCGAGTTGGGAGAACCATGGCATGAGCACTACGATACAGCTCCACCATACCTGCGTCATCAAGTGGGCTCTCATCAATAATCACCCGCGCATGCGCTTTATCCCCTTGTGTAATTGCATTAAGCTGAGCGTCGACGTGGTTGTGCGGATTTGGAAACGTTTTTATGTAAAGTTCAACATTGTCCTCTTCAGTGAATGCCTCCAAATAGGCTGCCAATAAGACATCGACCCCCTTACGCTCAAAAACCGACGACACATGCAAGAAACGCATGCGCTGATTATCAGCCACATGAATATGCTCTAACGGCTGCACATCAGCCGTGATTAAGTGGTCTATGCCTATCGGAATCACAAACACTGAAGCACGGCACCCCGAATTAATAAGTGCGCGCTTAACCGAACTAGCAGCAACCCAAACTATATCAAAATTGAGATTTATATTATCTACTATTTCAATAGGAACCGATGTTTCCTCCCAAAAGAAAATAATACCGCGTTGCTTAGCGGGTCTATCATCGGCGATTAATGGATAGTGATGAACCACCGACAACACATCACATTCGACCGGAACCGTACGCCGCAAGGGAGAATATAACGACATAGCTTGATCCGATGGCAACTCTGGAAGCTCATCGTATTCTTTCCCGTGGAATGGAACAAAACTCAACTTCCCTTGACTAATCTGCTCAAGGGCAATCGCCAAATTACGGTTAACGATAGCTAAACTATAATGGCCTTCAACATGCCCTACCATTCGTATCCACTGTGACGCAGAAGCAACAGTGGCGGGCAAAAAAATCGTTTCGGGTGGAGCAGGAAAAGAGGGTAACAAAAGAGGGGTAATCGAGCCAATAGGCTGATTAAAAGAATGAAAGTGATTATTTTCTTCCATCCCCCAATTCACCTCGGCCGCCAACTTAGCCAAAAAGCCCCTTAGCCTCGGAACCCGCTTGGCAGAGCCCAATATCCGCTGCTTGAGCCATTGATGCTGGTTAACAAAGAGGATACTTCGACGAATCGCTTTCTTTATTATTTTTTTGACAAAAAATATGCTGGAATGTCGAATCTTCTTTATTGATGAAAACAACAGTCTGAGAAATACCTTTAGCCCAGAAGACACATATCTTAACGGAGCAGTGACCTTCCATGAAGTGCTCTGGTGGATCGCATACAAGCTTTCCGATAGATCTTCCACTCTCGCCATATATTTTTCTAATTGATCATGAATTTTGACTATCTTGATTTCATGATCTTCACGATATTCTTTGCTATAGCTATAGATTTCAGCTATTTTAGCTTTGTTATTCTCGTAAAACTCTCTCGTTTTAGATTCGACGCTTTGAAGTTGGACTTTAAAATTCTCTGACTCGGCTAGTCGTGCATCATCATAACGGCGAGCCAAAACATCAAGAGACAGACCATAGTTCAGATCAAAAACCGCATCGAATCTAGATAGCACTTCTAGATCGGCAGCCTTTTGCGTCACTATCGAATAATCAGGGCTGACTCCAGCTAACACATCGACTATGGTTGGCGAAACACTCTCACGCACCATTTGAGACTCTTGCAGCCGTACAACCTTAGTGCGGGCGTAGCGATAGTGCTCCGTAAGGAATGAAAGCAATAACGGAGGAATTGGGCGCCTATGAGTAGGATCCAGATAAAAATTGCATGTTCCCACAGTTATATTTTCTGGATTGGGCGTTTCCATAATTAGCAAGCCACCCGGTTTCAATACTCGCAGCGACTGGGAAACAAGTTCCCGCAACTGATCAAAAGTTATATGCTCCACCAAATGAAACGCCGATACGATGACTTGACTCTCATCCTCCAAGCTAGCGAGATACCCCAAAGCATCGCCGTATACGGCATTAAGCCCTAATTCTTCAGATGCGGCCAACATACCGCCATCAGAATCAACCCCGACAGCAGAAAAGCCTTCCTGTTGTAAAAATTCTAGCCATTCACCACGGCCGCAACCGAGATCAACAGCATTCAACTGCTCATAGACCTCTTTGAGAGGTGTCAAAAACGGCAAATATGCAGCTAAGCGCTGTAAAATGACCGGCCTTGAGCCACGATATTTTTCCTCGAAAGCTCTATAAAAATTATCCGTCACTTGAGGGCCCATACTTATAATTCAGAAATTTTTAATGCAGGATCTAACCATGCACACCCAGAAAATGGCGTTTTATCCATATTCACCACATTGAATACGAGAGCTAATTCACGCCATTCATAATTATTGATCAAATGCGTGTCTGTACTATGTAGCGCTGTCTGGACAGAATAACTGCCAGGGCCCAAGCCAACTATAAATTCAAAATCAAACTGCCATTGATCGCCCGCACTGACGTTTTCGAGCGCACTTCCTTTCAGGTCAGTATTTGTTCCATACATTACTTGCCCCAACCGATCTTTAATACCATACCCCAATATCAGCCGATCAATCGCTGTGGCCGCCAACACATGCACCCTTAGATGAACCCTTTGCCCTACATTCACAACTTCTACTTGATTTCCTACGTCATCAAACAAACCGATCTCAACAACGCTAGCCTCACCGGTACCGGATACCGTCTGTACTTTTCCGTCACTTGTTTTAATTTGCTCTATTTTTTGATTTTGCTTTTCAGCAAGCAAGGCATTGTAATAATCCATAACAGATTCTGGGTCGCCTTCCATGGCAACTTTTCCCGCATTTAGCAAAATAGCGCGATTACATATACTCTGAATCGCCTGCTTATCATGCGACACAATTAACAACGTCGTCCCCCGTTTGCTAAATTCACGGATTCGATCAAAACTCTTATGCTGAAAATACGCATCCCCAACCGATAGAGCTTCATCTACGATCAAAATGTCTGGCCGCACAGCAGTCGCCACGCTAAACGCTAAGCGCACTTGCATTCCACTCGAAAAAACGCGTACAGGCTGATCTAAATAATCTCCGATCTCAGCAAAATCTTCAATTTCTGGCATTAATCTGTCGATATCCTCAACCCGGTGCCCAAGTAGCTGGCCTGCCATATATACATTCTGTCGGCCAGTGAAATCTGGGTGGAAACCCATACCAAGTTCAAGAAGCGCAGCTACATGACCCGACATCTCAACAGTACCCGTTGTTGGCTGAGTTGTGCCAGTAATCATTTTTAGCAGAGTACTTTTGCCCGCACCATTTATTCCGATGATGCCGACCGCCTCACTGGGACCTACGGTAAAACTGACATCTTGCATCACCCATTTGAGTTTATGGCGTGGTCTATCGCCAGGCAACACCCATTCGGCCAGCCTAGACCAACGACTATCGTACTGTTTGTAGGCTTTGCCCAACTTGTCTACGATAATGGAGCTCATCACAACTCATCCACCATTTCGCCGGCATGACGGCGGAACAGATACAAACCCAAGAAACAAAACAAGATTGCCAGCAACGTGACGAACCACAACTCATGCCACTGCGGCCACTGTTTACTTAACAAGATACGCTGACACGCAACCACGATTGCCGACATTGGGTTGAACTCCAACAACTTCCTAGCTCGCTCGGGAAGGATATTCTCGTTATACACAACAGGTGTCAGCCAAAACCAAAACTGCATCACTATGCCAAAGAACTGACCAACATCACGAAAGAACACATTCAGCACGCCTAGGGTGATACCCAAGCCTATCGAAAATAAAACCATAATCCCCAGCACGGGCACCAAAGCCAGATAGGGCCAACCAGGGAAATTGCCGCTTAACAATAGAAACAGAGTAAACAAGCCGAATACGATGGCGAAGTTGACGCTAGCATTAGCAACTACCACAACCGGTAAGCATAGGCGTGGGAAACTGATTTTTTTCAGCAGATTGGCATTTTCTAGGAATACATTCTGCGCTCTGCCTGCAATCTCGGCGAAATATCCCCAAGTCAGCACGCCCGCACATAGGTAAATGCTGTAGCCAAAAGTGCTGCCAGTACCAGGCATGCGGGTTTTCATAACTTGGGCAAAGATAATCGTATAAACCAAGATCATCGCCAAGGGATTGAGCACATTCCAGGCTGCCCCCAGCAGCGAATTCCGATACTTGGATTGGAATTCACGCTTGACGTTGCCCATAATGAAGCCCCGGTATCGCCATACCGGCCGTGCCAGCGCCTTCAACATCAGGTCGTTTCCTTGATCAGGGTTTCCAGCTCAGAAACCGATTGCTGCACCAGTCGTGCATCGGCGCGCGCCTCTACGTTCAGGCGCAGTAGGGGCTCGGTATTCGAGGCCCGCACATTGAAGCGCCATGCCCCAAGGTCCATGCCCAGCCCGTCGGTGCGGTCTACAGACCGGGCCTGCTTCGAATACGCGCCTTCTATGCGCGACAGTACCGTAGCTACGTCACGCACGGTATAGTTGATTTCCCCACTGCAGGGATAAGCGGTGATGCGCTCGCCCACCATGCGGGATAAAGGCTGGCCGGAAGTACTCATCAGTTCCGCCACCAGCAGCCAAGGGATCATGCCGCTGTCGCAATAGGCGAAATCGCGAAAGTAATGATGCGCGCTCATCTCGCCGCCGTAGATGGCGTTTTCGGCGCGCATGCGTTCCTTGATGAACGCGTGGCCGGTCTTGCTCTGCACGGGCAGGCCGCCGGCGGCCTCGACTACGTCGACGGTGTTCCAGATCAGACGCGGGTCGTGGATGATTTTCTCGCCAGGATGCTTGCGCAGGAAGGCCTGGGCCAGCAGGCCGACAATGTAGTAGCCCTCGATAAATTCGCCACGCTCATCAAACAAGAAACAACGATCGAAGTCGCCGTCCCATGCAATGCCCATGGCCGCACCATGCTGCTTCACAGCCCGCACCGTGGCGTCCCGGTTCTCGGGCAGCAACGGGTTGGGGATGCCGTTGGGGAAGCTGCCGTCAGGTTCGTGATGCATCTTGATGAACTCTATCGGTGCGCCCGCCGCCTTCAGCCGCGCCTCGATAGTATCGACCACGTGCCCCGCGGCGCCATTGCCGGAATTGACCACCAGTTTCAATGGCTTGAAATTGGCTGGGTCCACATAGCCCAGCAGGTGCTGCACATAGTCGCCCAGGATAGATTGCCGCGACAGCTTGCCTTGCCTGCCTGCTGGTTCGAACTGGCCGGATTCGGCCAAGGTGCGGATGTCATGCAGGCCGCTGTCACCGCTGATCGGTCGGGAGCCCCGGCCCACCAGCTTCATGCCGTTATAGTCCAAGGGGTTGTGGCTGGCAGTGACTTCTATGCCGCCGTCCACATCCAGATGAAAAGCGGCGAAATAGACTTCTTCGGTGCCCGTCATGCCGATGTCGATGACATCGGCGCCGGCATCCATCATGCCGCGGGCCAGGGCTTGCTTAAGCGCCTCGCTGGTGGGGCGCACATCGCCCCCTACTACCAGGCGCCGCGCCCCCAGGTATTGGGCATACGCTCGACCAATACGGTAGGCGACCTCTTCATTCAGCTCAGTGCCGAGCCGGCCCCGGATGTCGTAGGCCTTGAAACAAGTTAGATCCGCCATCAGACACGCCCGTATACGTCCTGGAAGCGCACGATGTCATCTTCGCCCAAATAGGCACCGCTCTGCACTTCGATCATGACCAGGTTCAGGATGCCGGGGTTTTCCAGGCGATGCTTGTGGCCGGCAGGGATGTAGGTGGATTCATTGGTGTTGATGAACATTTCTTGTTCGCCATTGACCACCCTGGCCATGCCGCTGACCACGATCCAGTGTTCGCTGCGGTGGTGGTGCATCTGCAGGCTCAGGCTGGCCCCCGGCTTGACCTCGATGCGCTTGATCTTGAAGCCGCTGCCTTCTTCCAGCACCGTGTACGTGCCCCAGGGCCGATGCACCGTGCGGTGCAGCTTGTAGGCATCGTGGCCGCGGGCCTTCAGTTCGGAATATATTTGCTTGACGTCCTGGCTGCCGTCTTTATGCGCAACCAGTAGCGCATCGGGCGTATCGACGATGATGAGGCTTTCGACCCCGACAGCGCCGACCAGGCGGTCTTCGCTCTGGATATAGCAGTTGGATACGTCGCGCAGCACGGCTTCGCCCCGTATCCTGTTGCCTTGGTCGTCGGGCTCGGTCAAGGCGCCTAGCGCATTCCAGGAACCTATGTCGCTCCAGCCGATGGCGCAGGGCACCACCGCCACCCGGTCGGATTTTTCCATCAAGGCATAGTCGATAGAATTGTCCGGCACGGACTTGAAGCTCTCTGCATCCAGCTCGAGCTGGGTGCAGCCCTGGCCTTCGGCTATGCGGGATTTTTCCAGGCAGGCCCGCGCCGCGTCCAGGATGTCCGGACAATGCTTTTGCATTTGTTCCAGCAACGTGGCGGCAGTAAAACAGAACATGCCGGAATTCCAGAAGTAGCGGCCGGACGCGACATATTCTTGCGCCTTGTCTTCGGAAGGCTTCTCTACGAAACGCAGCACCTTGTTGCCCTGGGCCTCGATGTAGCCGTAGCCGGTTTCGGGCGACTCGGGCTGTATACCGAAGGTGACCAGGCTGCCCGTGCCGGCCAGTTCCAGCGCCTGGCCGACGGCGGCCTGGAACGCGGCCTGGTCGGCGATAAGATGGTCAGCCGCCAGCACCAGCAGATTCGCATCCGGGCCATGCGCTGCACTGGCTTGCAGCGCAGCCAAGGCCACTGCCGCCGCCGTATTTCGGCCGAACGGCTCGAGCACGAAGGAAGTCGCCAGCCCGGCCTGGTTGATTTCGCGGAACTCGTCGGCCATCTTGAAAAACAGCTCGCGATTCGTCACGACCATGATTTCTTCAACGCCGGGCAGGGCCGCCCCGCGCAGGAACGCTTTCTGCAAAAGGCTCTGGCCGTCGGCAAGACGGATAAACGGCTTGGGATGGGATTCCCGCGAAACGGGCCACAGGCGGGAGCCGGCTCCACCGCATAGTATTACTGGTATCAGGCGCACTTCTTATTCCGAAAACATGATTATTGCCGCGCAACCGCTATGCCGCAGCTATTGGTTCTACAGGTGTACACCAGATCGGCGGGCGGCTGCGCTAGAAGTTGTCACAGCTTTCGACAATCGGACGGGCCTCGGTCAGCCCAAAAAAGCATTGAAAATGCTTACTATTTGGCGAGATCGGCCAGTTACAATTATAGCCGGTACAGGAAAAACTACCCTGTATCTTTTTGGTCTTTACGTTTACAAGCAATGTCAATCCCCCAACACCCTTGCTGCGGGCCGGCTTTTCGATGACTGCGATACACTCTCGACGCTACGACAAAATCCACGAGCAGCTATTGTTGTCACGCTGGTTCTCGGTCGTGGTGGGCTGGCTGCTGACTGTGGCGCTGCCGGCGTTCATTTATTGGGGGCACCAGCTATTTTCAGACCCCACCCACGGGGCGCTGCTTGGCATCGTGGTGGCCAGCATCGCGTTCGTGCTTGCGCATCTGGGCATAACGCGCCTGATGCAAGCTTACCCCGGGGGACGCAGCATGGGCATGGTCATCCCCCATTCTCTGGTCGTCTATGCCTTGTGCATGGTGCCGATATTGGTTCTGCGCCTGGAAGTGTCGCGCTATCTGTTGGGTATTAGCTGTATTCTGGCCATTATCTGGTTTCAAATCGAGTACATCGTTACTGAAAGATTCAGGCGGCCCAAGCTGGCGATCATCGCCGAAGGGCAAGCGCGCGACTTGCTTCATCTATCTGAAATCGACGCCCGCGCCCTGACCGGCCCCGACCTGGAAGGCAAGCGCTACGACGCCGTGGTGGCCGATTTCGAGTGCCTGACGCCGGAATGGGAACGCTTCCTGACGCGCTGCGCCCTGGATCGCGTTGCCGTGTACAACGCCCGTTCGGTCTATGAATCCGTCACGGGCCGGGTGCGCATATACCGCATGTCCGAAAACGACATTGGTTCGCTACTGCCATCCATGTTGTACGAACGCTGCAAGGTCGTATTCGATTGGGTCCTGATTCTGCTCAGCCTGCCCTTGAGCCTGCCCTTGGTCGGGCTGGCGGCCCTGGCGGTGCGCCTGGAAGATCCGGGCCCGGTGTTCTACACCCAGGAACGTATGGGGCGGGGCAACAAGCCCTTCAGGATCTACAAGATACGCAGCATGCGCTGCACGGAAGACGAATCGGCTGCGACCCAGTTTGCCGAAGAGGACGACCCGCGCGTGACACGCGTCGGCCGGGTGTTGCGAAAATACCGCATCGACGAACTGCCGCAATTTCTAAACATACTGAAAGGCGAAATGAGCCTGATCGGGCCCCGCCCCGAACAACCCGATTTCGTCCAGCATTTCGACCAGGAACTGCCGTTTTACAGTTACCGCCACGTGGTCAAGCCGGGTATTACCGGCTGGGCCCAGGTTCGACAGGGCTATGCGGCCGATGTGGACCAGACCCGGGAAAAGATCGAGCACGATTTCTACTATATAAAGCACTGCTCGCTGTTCCTGGACGTGTTCATATTGTTCCTTACGGTAAAGACCTTGCTTACCGGGTTTGGGGCGCGGTAGAGCCCCGCCCAGGCTACGCTTCCCGCGTCAGCACATTGGCGCGTATGCGGTTCAGCAACCCTATCAAGGTATCTTGCTCCTGCTGGCTCAGCCCAGCCACGGCGCGCTGGTGCAGATGCAGGGCGATAGGCAGGACGCGGGCGAATTGCCTGCGGCCGGCGGGGCACAGCCTGATGACGGCCACGCGCTGGCCGGGACACCATCGCAGCCTGCTGGCCAATTGCTTGGCTCAGCGGCTAACCACCGACCATGCTGCGGCCGATGATGGCATGCCCCTCGGAAGCTACGAATATCCAGATCTGAATCGCGCAGCGATGATACGAGGAATTTCTATCGGGGGCCCCTGCGTCCCATGGATTCTCATGTATTCCTCATCGTATCATTAGATACTAATTTCTAGTATCATATGTAAAGGGCCGTTATGCGCGCCCGTCACCGGCGAACCTTGGAATTGATTTACTCCAGGCCCACTACAGCCAACCTGAAGTGGCCGGACGTACTGGCGCTCTTTCAAGAACTCGGTGCCGAGATCATAGAAAGAGAAGGTTCGC
>Ga0164242_10001273_pt1 | contig 29839 bp, 23 predicted proteins | sample OricomgcompostMG_FD_108783 | JGI IMG/M metagenome (GOLD analysis project Ga0164242, IMG submission 108783) | Miracle-Growth compost microbial communities from Emeryville, California, USA - Original compost - Miracle growth compost (MG) ...
CGACTACACGCGCCTCGGCAGCCCGCTGGGCGATCACCCAGACATGAGCAAGGTGCCCGGCGTCGACTTCAGTTCCGGGTCGATCGGGCACGCGCTGTCGAACGGCGCGGGCATCGCGCTGGGCGGCCGCATGAGGCAGTTGCCGTTCGATACGTTCGTGATGCTCGGCGACGGCGAGATGCAGGAAGGGCAGGTGTGGGAAGCCGCGTTGTTCTGCGCGCATCACCGGCTGTCGAAGCTGATCGCGGTGATCGACCGCAACGGCTATCAGCTCGACGGCAAGGTGGACGACGTGATCGGCGTCGAATCGCTCGCGGACAAGTGGCGCGCATTCGGCTGGGAAGTGCATGAGGTGAACGGCCACGACCTCGCCGCGCTAACGGCGCTGCTGCGCGCGCTGAAGGCCGACGACGCGCGCGACAGGCCCGCGTGCGTGATCGCGCGCACCGTGAAGGGCAAGGGCGTGTCGTTCATGGAGACCGAGCCGGGCTGGCACCTAGGCTATCTGGCGCCGGCCGACGAACAGGCCGCGATCGACGAAATCCTGTCCCGGGAGATTCACGGATGAGCACGTTGCTTTCCCCCGATTCATGGCAGTACCGTGCGCTGAACGCGATCAATCCCGGCCTGTCGTATTTGTCCGATGCGCTGATCGAACTGGCCGATGCCGGTCATCCGGTGGTCGCCGGTTCGGCGGACCTGCAATATTCGAATGGGCTGAACCGTTATGCGCGCGCGTATCCGGACCGCTACGTGCAGTTCGGCATTTCCGAGCAAAACATGGTGTCGGCCGCCGCGGGCCTCGCGACGGTCGGCTACATGCCGTTCGTCGCGACGTTCGCGTCGTTCGTCGCACTGCTGTGCTGCGAGCAGATCCGTATGGACGTCGCGTATACGCGGCTGCCGGTGCGGCTGATCGGGCATCACACCGGGATCAGCCTCGGCTTCTACGGCACGTCGCATCATGCCACCGAGGACATCTCGGCCACGCGCGCGATTGCCGGGCTGACCGTCGTATCGCCGGCCGATGGTCCGCAACTGGCTTCGGCGCTGAAGGCGTCGGTGGACTGGCCCGAGCCGATCTATTTCCGCATCGGACGCGGGCGCGATCCGCAGGTGTACGAAGACGGCCGGCCGTTCACGTTCGGCAAGGCGATCGTGCACGGCACCGGCAGCGACGTGACGCTCGTGGCGTGCGGGATCACGGTGAAGCCGGCGCTCGATGCGGCGGTTGCATTGAATGCGCAGGGCTACTCGGTCGGCGTGATCGACATGCCGACGATCAAGCCGCTCGACCGCGCCGCGATCGAACAGGCGGCCGCGACGTCGCGCCTGCTGGTGTCGGTCGAGGAGCACAACGTGCTCGGCGGACTCGGCTCGGCGGTCGCCGAAGTGCTCGCGGACGCGGGGACGGGCACGCGGCTCTATCGCCACGGCATTCACGACGAGTACAGCCTGATTGCGCCGCCGACGCATTTGTACGCGCATTATCGGCTGGACGCCGCCGGCATCGAGGCGGTGGTGCGGGAGCAGATGGGCGAGCGTCGCAAGGAGCGCGCATGAGCGAGATTACGGGAACGACGAAATTGTTCGGGATCCTCGCTGATCCGATCCACCACGTAAAAACGCCGCAACGAATGAACGCGCATTTCGCGCAATTGGGCTACGACGGCGTGCTCGTGCCGATGCACGTACGGCCGGACGCGTTGCCGGCGGCGTTCGACGGGCTGCGTCAGCTGGAAAACCTCGGTGGCCTGATCGTCACGGTGCCGCACAAGTCCGCGATTATCGCGCTGTGCGACGACGCATCCGACGTCGCCCGGCAGATCGGCGCGGCGAACGTCGTGCGGCGCGAGCCGTCCGGCCAGATGGTCGCGCACATGCTCGACGGCGAGGGCTTCGTCGGCGGCCTGCGCGACGCGGGTGTATCGCTAAAGGGCAAGACCGCGTACCTGGCCGGCGCCGGCGGCGCGGCGAGCGCGATTGCGTTCGCGCTCGCTGGAGCCGGCGTCGCGCGGCTGACGATCGCCAATCGCACGGCGGCCAAGGTGGACGACCTGCGGCGGCGCATCCTCTCGCTCTATCCCGACGCGCAGATCGCATCAGGCGCCGATGATCCGTCGGGCCATGACGTCGTGATCAACGGCACGTCGCTCGGGCTGAAGGCCGGCGATGAGCTGCCGCTCGACGCGACGAAGCTGCACCCGTCGCAACTCGTGTGCGAGGTGATCATGCAGCCGGTCGATACACCGCTCCTCGTGGCCGCCGGCGCGCGCGGCTGCCGCGTGCATCACGGGCTGCCGATGCTCACCGCGCAGATCGCGCTGATGGCCAGATTTCTCGGCGTCGGCGAGTCCCATTCGGCGGCGTGAATCGGGGCGTGGGGGCGGCATGATCACGATCGACGACTACGACTTTGTGATTGCGGGCGGCGGCACGGCGGGCAGCATCCTCGCGAGCCGGCTGACCGAGGGCGGCCGGTATCGCGTGTTGCTGGTCGAGGCGGGCGGCGCGCGGCAGAATCGCTGGATCCCGATTCCGGCGGGCTTCAGCAAGTTGCTCGTGGATCCCGCGTTCAACTGGCGCTTCCAGACCGAACCGGAACCGAACACGCACGGCCGCACGATCGCGGTGCCGCGCGGCAAGGGGCTTGGCGGCTCCACGCTGATCAACGGGATGATCTACGTGCGCGGCCAGCGGCAGGATTACGACGCGTGGGCCGCACGCGGCGCGCGCGGCTGGTCGTTCGACGAGATCGAGCCGTATTTCCGCCGCATCGAGCACTACGACGCGGGCGGCCCGGCGCGAGGCCGCAGCGGTCCGATGCGGATCGTCCAGGTCCGCGAACGCTATCCGCTCACCGAAGCCTTTCTCGCCGCCGCGCAGGAAGACGGCCAGCCGCTCAACGACGACTACAACGGCGCGAGTCAGCAAGGCTTCGGCTATTACCAGGCGCTCCAGCATCGCGGGCGGCGCTGGAGCGTCGTCGACGGCTATCTCGCGCCCGCTCGGCAGCGGCGCAACCTGCACATCGAGTGCGACGCGCACGTCGAAAAGCTGACCTTCGACGGCCGGCGCTGCACCGGCGTCGTCTACCGCAAGGGCGGCGAGACCTATGCGGTGCGGCCGCGCCGCGAAACGCTGGTGTGCCTCGGCGCGGTGCAGTCGCCGCAACTGCTCGAACTGTCCGGCGTCGGCGATCCGGAACGGCTGCGGCGGCTCGATATCCCGGTCGTGCATCCGCTGCCGGGCGTCGGCGAAAACTACATCGACCACTTCGCGACGCGGATGAACTGGCGCGTGCGCAATACGCTGACGCTGAACGAACTGTCGCGCGGCCTGCATCTGGCCGCGCAGGCCGTGCGCTACCTCGCGACCGGCACGGGCATCCTGTCGCTCGGCACCGGCCTCGTGCACGGCTTCGTGAAAACCGATCCGGCGTCGGCCGAGCCCGACGTGCAGTACTTTTTCGTGCACGCGAGCTATGCGAACGCGGCCGAACGGATTCTCGACCGGCATCCGGGCATGACGATCGGTGTCGCGCAGTTGCGGCCGCAATCGGTCGGCAGTATCCACGTGAAGTCGGCGAGCCCGTACGACGCGCCGGCGATCCGGCCGAACTTCCTGAGCGCGGAGGCGGACCGCGCGAGTCTCGTCGAAGGGATGCGGATCGCGCGGCGCATCGTCGGGCGGCCGGCGATGCGCCGCTATGTCGACGCCGAGACGAGTCCGGGCCCCGACGTCGAGACCTTCGACGCGTGGCTCGATTTCGCGCGCCGCAACGGACAGACGATCTATCACCCGATCGGCACCTGCCGGATGGGCGCCGACGACCTCGCGGTGACCGACGAGCGGTTACGCGTGCGCGGGCTCGCGGGGCTGCGTGTCGTCGATGCGTCGGTGATGCCGTCGATGGTATCCGGCAACACCCAGGCGGCCGTGATGATGGTGGCCGAAAAGGCCGCGGACCTGATCGCCGCCGATCAGCGCTGAGCGAACGCGCGCGGGGGTGCGCTGCGCGGTCGCGGTGTTACCGCTATCATGTTCAACGCGCGTCGACGCGTTCCGCGCGCGGCGCATCCGTCCAACCCTTTCGTTCACGAGGCACATCCATGAGTACGAACACGACGCCTGTCTGGTTCATTACCGGCTGTTCCACCGGCTTCGGCCGCGAGCTTGCCGAAGCGGTGCTGGCGCGCGGCTGGCGCTGCGTCGCCACCGCGCGCCGCGTCGATGCGCTCGACGGCCTCGCGGCCGGCCACGACGAACATCTGCTGCGGGTGGCGCTCGACGTGACCGACGACGCACAGATCGCCGCGGCCGTCGCGGCCGCGAAGGCGCGTTTCGGCGCGATCGACGTGCTCGTGAACAACGCGGGCTACGGCTACCAGAGCACGGTCGAGGAAGGCGACGAGAAGGAGATCCGCGCGCAGTTCGACGCGAACGTGTTCGGCCTCTTCGCGTTGACGCGCGCGGTGCTGCCGGTGATGCGCGCGCAGCGTAGCGGTCACGTGATCAACGTGACGTCGGTCGCGGGGCTCGTCGGCTATCCGGGCTCGGGCTATTACGCGGCGACCAAGCACGCGGTCGAGGGCTGGTCGGACGCGCTGCTCGCCGAGGCGGGGCCGCTCGGCATCAAGGTGACCTGCGTCGAGCCGGGGCCGTTCCGCACCGACTGGGCCGGCCGCTCGCTGCGCCAGACGCCGAGCCGGATTGCCGATTACGCGGAAACGGCCGCCGCGCGGATGGCGCGGACCGCGGAGTACAGCGGCAAGCAGCCGGGCGACCCGGCCCGGGCCGCGCAGGCGATGATCCGCATCACCGAGGTCGAGAAGCCGCCGCGCCATCTGGTGCTCGGCGCGTTCGGCGTCGATGCGGTCGCGAAGCGGCTGCGCGCGGCGCTCGCCGACATCGACGAATGGCGGGCGACCAGCGTTGCGACGGATTTTCCGCAAGGGCAGTAGCCGGCGACGGCCGCGGCCGTCAGTCCCACGACTGCGAGTAGTCGTGATGGCGGAACAGCGCCGGCAGCCCGGACACCTGCTTGAAGCGCAGCAACTCTTCGTCGTCCATCCCGAGTTGCCGCGCGACTTCCGCTTCGCTCAGGCCGGCCTGTAGCAGCGCGACGACGATTTCGGTCATCGGCTGCACGCTGTGGACGCCCCGCGCGCGGTTGTGCCGCACGGTGGCGGCGATCCGGTCGGCCTCGTTGCCGCGCTCGCCGCGAATCGCGACGACCGGCACGTAGCCGTGCAGTCGCTGCCGGATGCGTCCCGGCTTCTTGCCGACGCACAGCCGGTGGAATCCGTCGACGATCAGATAGCCGCCGTCGCGCTGCGGATGCGCGACGATCGGCTGCGTGAAGCCGTCCGCCTCGATCGACAGCGCGAGCAGGCGCATCTCGGGCGGCGCGACGGTGTTCGGGTTGTAGTCGTTGCCGGCCACCTGCGGACCCGGTACCCACTGCACGCAGTCGACCGGCTCGCCGGCGAACGGGCTGTGCTCATGCAATCGCCGGCGTATCCGGTTGACGGCATCGATCCGCTCTTTCAGCGGCAGGTCGTCCAGTTCGCGGAACAACGCCGCCGCCCGTTCCGTCAATTCCGCTATGCGCGACATACCGTTTCCTCATCAAGGTGACCCAGGCGCCCCGGGTCGACTGCACGTGAAACCCGCGGCGCACGAGACACGCGGCGCCCGAATCGGGCAAGCGCGTCATGCAGTCGAGCCCGAGCCGATCGACGTAGTCCAGCACCTGCTGGAGCAGCGTATGAAACAGGCGGCGTCCGCGCGCCTCGCTGCGCACGTAGACGTCGCGCAGACGCACGAGGTCCGGCTGCAGTTCGATGCTGATGAATCCGAGCACGCGGGCGTCCGCGCGATGGCGCGCGACGAACCAGCGGTGGCGCGGGCTGTCGCTGAGCGGATAGCCGCCGCATTCGCGGCGCACGGCGGCGCTCGCGAAGAAGCGTCCCATGTGCGCGAAGAACGCCGCTTCGTCGTCGATCGAGCGCCACTGAAGGAATTCGCAGTCGTCCAGCAGGATCATGAGTGCTTTTCTCCGTGCGGCGTGACGGTGGCGACGTCTCGCCGCGAAAAACCGAACGACAGCGAGCGCGCCATGTCCTGCTTCAGCAGCGACACCGCGATCCGGCGCCACGAAGGCTGCGCCCGGCGGTTTTCGAGCGCCGGCACGCCCGCGTCGGGCCACGTGGACAGCGGATAGTCGTGGCGCGACCACCACGCGATGAAGCGCCCGATGCGGCGGCGATAGATCTGACGCACCGGCGGCGGCATCGTGTCGAGCAGAAACTGGCTGTAGCGCTGCCATGATTCGAAGCCCGGCGGCAGGCCGAGCCCGCCCCGGTAGCCGAGAAACCGCTGGCGGCAGTAGCGGGCCGCGTAGTTCGCGCCGGCGACGCGCGCGACGGCGCGAAACCACGTGTGCGGCTCGATCTTGTGGAACAGGTCCAGCCCCTTGCGCTGGTCGTCGCCGTACGGCTGGCAGATGCGCATCTGCGAGAACGGCACGCCGGCCTGGTACATGCGGTCGTAGACGCGGTTGTACGCATAGCCGTGTTCGGCGACGCAGCGCCACAGGTCGGCGAAACGCCAGTCGTAGATCGGGAAGAACGTCACCGAGCGGCTGCCGTTCGGCTCGCGCTTGCTCCACGACAGCGGCGCGGACGCTCCCGGCGGCGTCCATGCGGACCTCTTCGTGAAACGGTCGTTCTTCACGGCGAGATAGCGGTTGAGCGATTCGTCGGAACGCACGCCGACCAGAAACGCCGTCGGCACATCGTCGCCGAGCCACGCGTTGAAGGCCGGAACGAATTCCTCGAATTCCATCCGGTAGCGGTAGAACGGCAACGCGGCCGGATCGCTGACGACGGCGGGATGGCGCGGCATCGGCCGGATCCAGTCGGCTTCGCGCCCAGGCTCCCACGCGCACCAGTAGGGCTCCTGAAGACTGGACGCGTTGCGCAGATTGAGCGGCAGGCAGATCCACCACGGGCGCACGTCATCGCGGTCGAACATTTCGGTCACGTGATCGATGGTCGCCGCGTATTGGCCTTCGAGGTCGATGAACAACGCGTGGACCGGGCCGCGGCCCGTTTCCTTCGCGACCTCCAGCGCGAGGTGCAGCATGACCGAGCTGTCCTTGCCGCCGGAGAACGCGACGCAGACGCGCTCGAAATGCTCGAATATCAGCCGCAGGCGGGCGCGCGCGGCGTCGTAGACATTCACATCGTGGTAGCGCTTGCCGGTCATGGTCGCAGTTATCTTTTGCTGATCGTTTCACGCGTTGCGTGAGCCTCGCGCAACCCGTTATTCGCATCATGTCGGCTCTGAATAAAAAAACTCATACGCAGACGGAAACGGCATTTCCTGGAATTGCGGACAGCAAAAAGGATTTATAAGTTCGGCACTTTTTCGTCCACAAGAACGTTCGGGCACCGGATACTTACATCCGCGGTTCGGGGTCGATTCGGGCTCATTCGAATTCACGCCGGAGCGTCGTGTGTGGGGGATTTCACGCACGTTGACCGAATCGCCTCAGTCAATTGGGGGATCGCAGGCCGGCGGAATCATAACACGGTAATCCATGCATTTCGAACCGGTGTTGGATGAAGGAATTTTCTGGTTTTGTGTAGGGAAAATCCAGTGCCGGCCGATGGTGATTATCGAGATTTTTTCGTCGGAATGCCGATAACCGCCAGCCGCATGGCGATTTATTCAAAGCAACAAACCTCAATTATTTTCGGATAATCATGATTAACATCAAGAAGCATTCTATGGCCATTATTGCCGCAACGGCGGCCGCCGCGGCATTCGTTCCGTCGGCTTCCCAGGCGGCGGACGGCACGATCACGTTCAGCGGCACCATCACGTCGCAGACCTGCACGATCAGCGGCAACGGCCAGGGTCCGAACTTCACCGTGACGCTGCCGACCGTCTCCGAAAGCGCGCTCGCGTCTTCCGGCGCCGTCGCGGGCCGCACGCCGTTCACCATCGCACTGACCAACTGCGATCCGGATTCGGGCCCCGTCGCGACCTATTTCGAGCCGGGCGTCACGGTCAATCCGTCGACCGGACAGCTGCTGAACGCCACCGGTTCGGCGACCAACGTCGAAGTCGGCCTGCTCAACAGCGATACGTCGCAGATCATGCTGGGCCAGGCGATCGCGTCGCAGAACTCGAGGCCGACGACGATCGCGAGCGGCTCGGCGTCGCTGAACTACTTCGCGCAGTACGTCGCGGTGAACGGCGGGTCGACGGCCGGCTCGGTCGACACGACCGTCATGTACTCGATGGCCTACCAGTAACGATAGTCGGCATCTGCCGCGGCGCGGTCTTTCCAGGACTGCGCCGTACATGAAGGAGTCCAGATTTGTTGACGGGGATGCAGGTGAGTGCAATTCGCAGAAGCGTCGCCGCATGGCTAGGCGCGATGGTGTGTATGGCCGTCCTGTCGGACGCGACCGCAAGCGTCGTGATCACCGGCACGCGCGTGGTGTATCGCGAGACCGATCCGGAAGTGACGGTCCGGATCACCAATGACGGCAAGGTTCCCGCGCTCGTTCAGACGTGGATCGACGACGGCGACGACAAACAGTTGCCGGACGCGTCGAACGCGCCGTTTACGATCGTGCCGCCGCTCTTTCGCCTCGACCCGCAGAAGGGGCAGAGCCTGCGGCTCATGTACACGCGGGAGCCGCTTCCCGCCGACCGGGAATCGCTGTTCTGGCTCAACGTGCTGGAGGTGCCGCCGCGCGACGCGGGCAGCGCCGACGCGCCGAACGTGCTGCGTCTCGTGTTCCGCACGCGCATCAAGCTGTTTTTCCGGCCGGCCGCGCTGCCGGGCAACGTACTCGATGCGCCCGCAACGGTGCAGTGGCGATTCGCGCGCAACGGCAATCGTTACCGGCTCGAGGCGACCAACCCGTCGCCGTACCACGTGACGTTCACCCGCGTCGCGGTGAAGGCCGCGAACGGGTCGTGGACCGAGGCGCAAGGCGCAATGGTCGCGCCGCACGGCGTGGCCGGATTCGACATGAACGACGCGGGTTCGGCGGCCACCGGCCCACTCGAAGTTCGCTACACGTATCTCGACGACTACGGCGCCGGCAAGGAAGGCACGTTCCGCGAGAAAGAAAAATAGCCAGCCGTCGCGGTTACCGCTTTCGCCGTCGCGCTCGACGGCGGCATCCACGAGCGGCGCGCATTGGCGTCATGCACCCATCAGAAAAGCCCGATGATGAAACAGACAATTCGCCCGCGCAGGTCGAACCATCCGGGGCGTATCCCGTTCAGGCATAGCAGTGTTGTATTACTGATCACTTTCTGGTCCTGCGCGTCGCCGCTCGTCGCGCGCGCGCAGGCGGAATCGCTCGCGCAGGTGCAGTTCAACGACCTGATGCTGATGAAGCCGCGCGGACAAAGCATCGACGTATCGCGTTTCAGCCGCGGCAATCCGGTGTCGCCGGGCAACTACACGGTCGACGTCTATCGCAATGGCGACTGGATCGGCCACCTCGGCGTGCGTTTCGTGACGCCCGAGGCCGGCGACAGCGCGGTGCCGTGCATCGACCGCGCGCTCGCGAGACGGCTCGGGCTCGACATGCACGCGCTGGCAAAGAGCGCGGCCGCGGTCGTCGCCGAACTGGATGCGGGCCAATGCGTATCGCTCGGCCGGCTGGTTCCCGGCGCGACGAACACGTTCGACCTCGCCGACCTGCGACTCGACCTGAGCGTGCCGCAGATCGCGCTGGAGCGGCACCCGTCCGACTACGTGAGCCCGGAGCTATGGGACGACGGCGTGCCGTCGGCGACGCTCGCGTACGACCTGAACATGTTTCGGGCGACCGCCGGCGGCTTTTCGCATCACCAGACCTGGCTGGGGCTGAACGGCGGCGCGAACTTCGGCAAGTGGCATTTCCGCACCAACAGTTCGTTCATGTCGCAGACGTGGGGCGGCTCGCATTTCCAGAACATCGCGACCTATCTCCAGCGCGAGTTGCCGTCGTTACGCAGCCAGTTGACGATCGGCGACTCGTTCACGGACGGCGCGCTGTTCGACAGCATCGGCATCCGCGGCGTGCAGCTGGCGACCGACGACCGGATGCTGCCCGACTCGATGCGCGGCTATGCGCCGGTGATTCGCGGCATCGCGATGTCGAATGCGCGCGTGACGGTCACGCAGAACGGCAACCGGATTTATGAGACGAACGTCGCGCCGGGGCCGTTCAGCATCGACGACCTGTATGCGACCGGCTATGGCGGCAGCCTCGTCGTTACGGTGACGGAGGCCGACGGCTCGGAGCGGACTTTCACGGTGCCGTATGCGTCCGTCGTGCAACTGCTGCGCCCCGGCATGTCGCGCGTGAACGTCGTGCTGGGCCAGGTGCGCGACGCGCAACTGAGCCGGCACGAAAACATCTTCCAGGGCACCGTCCAGTACGGCGTCAACAACCTGCTGACCGCGTACGCGGGGACGACGGTCGCGCACGGTTACGTGGCCGGCCTCGCCGGCTCGGCGCTCAACACGCCGCTGGGCGCGGTGGCGCTCGACTTCACGCTGGCCAACGCGACCATCCCGGGGCACATGAACACCAGCGGCCAGAGTCTGCGGCTCAGCTACAGCAAGATGCTGCCGCAAACCGGCACGAACGTCGCGGTCGCCGCGTACCGCTATTCGTCGAGCGGCTTCTGGACGCTGCGCGATTCGCTGCTCGCGCGCGAGGCGGCCGCGCGCGGCGTGTCCGCGAGCCTGTTCGACCGCCAGCGCAACCAGTTTCAGGTCACGCTGAACCAGTCGCTCGGCGACAAGTGGGGCAACCTGTATGCGGTCGGCTCGACGCAAAGCTACTGGAACCGCCACGGCAGCGACACGCAGTTCCAGGTGGGCTACAACAACTCGCTGAGCGTCGGCGGCTATCGCATCGGCTACAACCTTTCGGCGTCGCGCGAACGCGATGCGTATTCGGGGAACATGGCGACGCAGCTATTCGCGAGCGTGACGCTCCCGCTCGGCCGCGGCCGCCACGCGCCGATGCTGTCGACGAACTTCGCGCATTCGAACAGCGGCGGCTGGACCGAACAGGCGACGCTGACCGGCACGGCCGGCGAATACAACCAGTTCACGTACGGCGTGAACGGCAGCCATACGAACGACTTTTCGTCGGCCGGCGTGAACGCGCAATACCGCGGACAGAACGGCACGGTCAGCGCGAGCGCCAGCAGCGGCAGCGGCTACTCGCAGGTATCGGGCGGCCTGTCCGGCGCGCTGGTGCTGCATCCGGGCGCGCTGTCGCTCGCGAACAGCCTGTCCGACACGATCGGCGTCGTCGACGCGAAGGGCGCGACTGGCGCCGCGATCGAAAACTGGCCGGGCGTGCGCGTCAACAATCACGGCTATGCGGTGCTGCCGTTCCTGAATCCGTATCACCTGAACACCGTGCAACTGAGTCCGAAGGGCCTGCCGCTCGACGTCGAACTCGACGAGACGAGCCAGCAGGTGGCGCCGCGCGCCGGTTCCGTCGCGATGGTCCGGTTCCGGGCGTCCATCGGCCGCGCGGCGCTGCTGACGATCCGCCGGCCGGACGGCTCGCCGGTGCCGTTCGGCGCGGACGTGCTCGATGCGAACGGCGCGATCGTCGCGACGGTCGCGCAGGGCGGGCGCGCCTATCTGCGCGGCCTGCCCGATGTTGGCGCGTACACGGTCCGCTGGGGCAGCGCGCGCGTCGATCGGTGCTCGTTCCGCTATGCGCTGCCGGCGCGGGGCGACAGCAAGAGTCCGTACGCGACGGTCGACGCGGCGTGCGACGACGCATCGGAGTCCGCATCGGCGTCGAGCGCACCGCCGCCGAACGAACCTGGCGACCCGGACGGCGCGGCCGTCGAAAGCCGCTGATCGTGGGGCGGCCATGTAATGCCACGCCGGGCCACGCCACGCAACACCGTATCGCACGAAAACAGGAGAAAACGCATGTCGAAACAAACGGATGCGCGCCGGGTGGCGTGCTGGGGAGCGCTGGCGGTCATCGGCGCGATCGCGCTGACGGCGACGCCGGCCTATGCCGATCCGGGCCGGGCGCACGGGTTCGCTGGCAGCGCCCGCGGGCCGGGCGGCCAGCCGATGCGCGGCTGGCGCTCCGGTACACCGGACACGAACCGCGGCTATGCGCGGTCGCCGGGCCAGCCGCTCAATGCGGCGCCCGACGCGATCGAGGCGCCGTCGCCCGCCGCCGCGATGCGGCACGGGCCGCAGGCCGGCGCGTCACCGGTTCCGAGTCACTAGTCGTCCACGTGGACCCACGGTAGAAAGATGATGAGATTACGAATCAACGAACTGGCCCGGTCCCGCGCGGCGCGGCTCTTCGCGTTGCTGCAACTTCTCGCGGGCTTCGCGCTGTGGCCGACCTTCGCGCATGCACAGTGCTCGCTCGGCAACGCCGGCTTGCAGACGTTAAGCCTGACACTGCCCGCGCAGATCTCGATTCCGCGCGACGCGCCGGTCGGCACGGTGCTGGCGCAGGCGTCGGTGTCCGATGTGTTCGACAGCAACAATCCGACCGGCGTCTGGTGTTCCAGCCCGGTGACGGCCATCTACGCGAACCAGATCGGCGGGCTGGCGACCAGCAACTATGTGATCCCGACGCCCGTTCCCGGCATCGGCTACACGCTGACGGGGAACGGCGACGCGGTGTCCACGCATACGGCTTCGCTGCCCGCGTCGTTCTTCACGAGCGGCTGCGGCCAGCCGCGGTGTTGGGGCACGATCGCGACCCCGCTCGTGCTACGTCTCGTGAAGACCGGACCGATCACCGGCGTTCAGACGCCGCTGCCGGTCGGAAGGTGGATGACGTTGACCGTCGGCGGCATTCTGGCCGCGACGGTCTCCGTGATGAATCCGGTGCAGGTCATCGGGCAAACCTGCTCGGTCACCACTCCGTCGGTGGCGGTGACGCTCGGCCCCGTGCCGGCGAAGACGTTCAGCGGCGTCGGCTCGACGTCGAACGACATGCCGTTCCGGATCGGCCTCGACTGCACCGGCGTGACGACGAACGTCGGCGTCACCTTCACCGACGTGAACAACCCGGGCAACACGACCACCACGTTGTCGCTGACGCCGGATTCGTCGGCGAACGGCGTCGGCATCCAGATCGTCGCGCCGAACTCGTCCGTCGTGCAGTACGGCGCGGACGCGTCGACGGCCGGCAATCCCGGTCAGCTGATGCTCGGCACGGTCAGGAACACGTCGACGAACCTCATGTTCGGCGGACGGTACGTGCAAACGGCGTCGTCGATCCATCCGGGCTCGGCGGACGGCATCGCGACGTTCACGATGTCCTACCAGTAATGGCGATTCCGGGTGGGTCCGGACGGAGTCGCGCATCGGCCGGGCCGCCGCGCGGGCGGCGCCGATGAAGCCGCGTTCGGGGCTGCGAAGTCCCGCGCGCATCCGGGCATGAATGCAATTTATCGATCACGCAAGCGAGGATGGAGATGAAGAAGATCACACGTGGCGATCTCGCCAGGGCTCAGGTTGCAGGCGGATGCTGCAAGTCCACGAACAAGAGCAAAGGTAAGGAAACCGGACCGTGTGGAAACGGCAGGAAGCCGGTTCCGGGCTCCTGAGCGAGACCGCGTCGGTCGTTGCGCGCCGATCGGGCGCGCAACGTGCATCGTTGACTGGACCCGCGGGCCGCGTGCCCGCGGGCGTTTACTGCGCGCCGTCGTAGTGCGCCGTCGTAGTGCGCCGTCGTAGCGCACCGTCGTAGCGATTCGGGGCCGGCATGCGGCCAACATCTGACCGACATGCGGCCGGCAACCCGCACGGCCGCAAACGGCGGCGCCGCAACGGAGCAGGGAGTGTTCGTTTGGAAGTCCGCGGTTTTCCCGAGTTCAAGGACATTGGTTGGCGCTGGATCGCGTATGGCACGTCGGCCGTCGTTCTCGGGGCGATCGCGCTGTCGTTCTTCTGCGAAATCGAATTGAAACAGGACGTTCGCTGCGAAATCGTGTCGTCGTCGCAGACGAAGATCCAGGGTTACGCCGGCATGGTCTCGGCGATCCACGTGCGGCCGTTCCAGCGCGTGGCGTCGGGCGCGCCGCTGTTCGAACTGACGCGCGACCTGTCGTTGTCCGGCGACGGCGAGCGGCGCGACGCGTTCGATGCGCGTCTGCGCGAGCAGCAGATCGAGGCCGCCACGTCGCAGTACGACGGAAGACGCGCGGACCTCGACGCACAGCGCGACACCGCGCGAATCGGGCTGGCCGCGCGCGAGCGGGAGGTGGCGGCGCTCGATGCGCAGATCGCGCAGACGCGCCAGATGGTGACGGAAGCCGCGCGCCGGCTCGACCGACTGAATGCGGTCGCCGATTACGTCACCGCCGAGCGCCTCGGGCAGGCAAGCGCGGACGTGCATCAGGCGAAGGTGTCGCTCGCGCAGGCGTGGCAGCGGCGCCAGCAACTGATCGCCGAAGCCGGCGCGCTGCGCGGCACGCAGGCGGGGCTCGACGCGAAGGCGCGGGAACTCGACGCGCAGCACGCGCGCGACCTGCAAGACATCCGGCTGCGTTTCGAGCAGCTTCGTCAGAACATCACGGTGTCGGCGCCTCGCGCGGGCGTCGTCACGTTCTCCAGCCTCGTGCCGGGCCGCATGCTCGACGCCGGCGACGCGGCCGTCGTGATCGACAGCGAACCGGCGCAGCCATTGACGGCCGCGTTGCGGATTCCGTCGCGCCAGCGGGGATTCGTGCGCGAGGGGCAGGTCGTCCGCATCAAGTTCGACGCGTTTCCGTACGCGCGCTTCGGCAGCTACGGCGCACGGATCCGCTCGATTTCGAACGCCACGATCGGTACGTCGGCGCGCCCGGCCGTGACCGTCGTCGCGACCGCGACCGCGGCCGACGCCGCGCTGCCGCCGGACGGCGGCTACTACCTGGCCTGGGCGACGCTCGCCGGCGACACGTTCCGCTCCGGCGGCGACACGCTGAGGATCCTGTCCGGCATGAGCGGGACCGCGAGCATCGTCGTCGAACGCCGGACGATCGCCGCGTGGGTGCTGGAGCCGCTCTTTCGCGCGATGCGGGGATGACGTGCGGGTGATCTATCAGAACGAAGTGGCCGAGTGCGGCTACGCGTGTCTCGCGATGGTGCTGACCTGGCACGGCCGCGCGACCGACGTGCGCGAGCTTTCGACGTTCCGGCCGATTTCGTCGAACGGCGTCACGCTGGCCGATCTGTACGACGTCGCGCTCGAATACGGTCTCGAAGTGGAGGCGTATCAGTTCAGCGCGGAGCATCTGCCGCAGATCCGGCGCGGTTCGATTCTTCACTTCGGCGGGTCGCATTTCGTCGTGTTCGAAGGCGCGAGCCGCGGTTACGTCCGCATCGTCGATCCGGCGTCCGGGCGGCGCCGGATCGCGTTCGACACGTTCGTCGCGAGCGCGACCGGCTATCTGCTGCAATGCTCGCCGACGCCCGCGATGCCGCGCATCCGCGCGCGCTCGAAGGTGCCCGACGCGCTCGCGCGGATCCGGGCGCTGAATCCGGCGTTGCGGCGGCAGACCGCGAAAGTGCTGTTCGTCGCGACCGGCTGCCAGTTTGCGATTCTCGCGACGCCGTATCTCGGCAACCTGGTGCTCGACCACGTCGTCGCGTCCGACAACCTGAATCTGCTGAACCTGCTGGTGTTCACGTTTTCGGGCATTTTCGCGGCCGGCGTGGTCGGCCAGTACGTGCAGACCTATCTGACCGAACTGATCCACGGCACCGTGCAGATGAACGTGACGGAAGGGCTGCTCGGCCACCTGCTGCGCAATCCGATCCCGTTCTTCGAAAAGCGCAACGTCGGCGATCTGTTCGCGAGGTTCCGGATTCAGGACGAACTGAACCTGTTCGCGAGCCGCACGGTCATTTCGATCGCGATCGATGCGGTGGTCGGAGTGCTCGCGCTCGCGCTGATGGCGGTCCACAGTCCGATGCTGACCGCCGCCGCGCTCGGCATTTTCGCGGTGTACGTCGCGGTCGCGCTCGCGTTGTTCGCGCAGATGCGCGACACGCGCCTGCTCGTGATGGAAGAGTCCGCGCGCTGCGACGACGCGCTGATCGAGACGATCCGCGCGGCCACGCTGATCAAGCTCGCCGGCGGCGAGGTCAGGCGCACCGCGCAGTACATGGTTCGCTTTCGCGCGTATGCGGCGGCGCTGTTGCAGGACCACCGGCTGACCGCGTGCCGCGACGCGCTGCTGCAGTTCGTCAGCTACGCGGAACTGCTGGCGGTCACCTGGCTCGCCGCGCGGTTGATGCTGGCCGGGACCATTTCCGTCGGCGTGTTCTACTCGTTCATGATCTACAAGTCGCTCGCGACCGAACGGCTCGCGAGAGTCATCAACGGCGCGTTCGCGCGGCTGATGCTGACGGTGCCCGCGTCGCGCGTCGGCGACATCGCCGAACAGGAACCGGAGCGCTACACGCCGCCGGCGCACGCGAACCGCGCGCCGGAGACGCGCGAGTTCGAATCGATCGAGATGCGCGGCGTGACGTTCCGCTATGGCGTGTCGGACCGGCTCGTGCTGAAGGACGCGAGCCTGTCGATCCGGCGCGGCGACAGGATCGCGATCACCGGTCCGTCCGGCAGCGGCAAATCGACGGTGTTCAAGCTGCTCGCCGCCGCCGAACCGCTTCAGCACGGCGAGATCACGCTCAACGGCGTCGCGTGGCCGAACCTCGGCGTCAACGAGATCCGCCGCCACGTCGCGCAGATGCGCCAGGGCGATCTGATCCTGCACGGCTCGATCGCGGACAACGTGGCGTCGTTCGCGGGCCGCGTCGACGACGATCGCGTGTATCGCGTGCTCGACGAAGTCGGCCTGCTGCCGGACGTGATGAGCTTGCCGATGCGCTCGCGGACGATCATCAGCGACACGATCGCGAATATCTCGGCCGGCCAGCGGCAGCGGCTGCTGCTGGCGCGCGCGCTGTACGAGCCGCGCGAACTGTTGCTGCTGGACGAACCGACGTCGAACCTCGACCCGGCGTCGGTCGCGCGTATTGCGTCGCTGTTGCAGCGGACCGGGCGCACGGTCGTCGTGATCACGCACGACCTCGCGCTGGCCGCGCATTTCCCGCGCCGTTACCAGCTGGTCGACGGCGCGCTGGCGCCGCACGACGAGCGGGCCGCGTGCGCGGAACGACACGGTGACTAGGCGCGTCGCGTGGGCGCTGCTGGTCGCGGCCGCCGTCGTGAACGCGCCGCCCGCGCGGGCGGCCGACCTGCTCGCCGTCGTCATGCAGGCCGTCGATCGCGACGCCGACCTCGCGCAGGCCGGCGACGACGCGGCGATTGCGCGGTTCGCGGTGTCCGAGGCGCGCGGGTCGTTGCTGCCGCGCGTCGACGTCGGATGGGCGCGTGCGTACAACCAGATTTCGGTCGACGGCTATCCGCGCGTGACCTACTGGCAGAGTGGCTGGACCGTGCAATTGACGCAGCCGCTGTTCGACTGGAGCCGCTGGGTCGAATACCGGAAGGCCGGCGCGGCCGACGAAGGCGGCCGGTTGCGCGTCGCCGAGCGAATGCAGACGGCGATCTTGCAGGCGTCGGCGGCGTACTTCGACGAACTGGCCGCCGAGGACGAACTGGCGCGCGCAAGCGCCTATGCGGCCGCGGTGGCCGACCAACAGGCGCTGACGACGCGGCTGCGCACCGCGCGCGAGGCGACGGCGATCGACCAGCGCGAGGTCGATGCGCTGCTCGACGCCGCGCAACTGGAGCAGGCCGACGCCCGCGATAAAGTGCAGACCCAGCGCCGCGTGCTGGAACGGCTGACCGGCCGGCCGTTCGCGTCGACGCCGCCGCGCGAAGCCGGCCGCCTGCGATTCGCACTGCCATGCATCGTGCCCGACGACCCGCAACCGTGGATCGATCAAGCAAGGGCGATGAACTATCGGGTTCAGTCCGCGCAGATCGACGTGCACAAGGCGGACCTCGACGTGGAAGCCGCGCGGGCGCAGCGCTATCCGGTCGTGAATCTGAACGCGGACGTCACGCCGGCCGGCGCGGCGGGCGGCTACTCGCGGCCCAGCACGACGGCGGTCGCGATGCTGTCGATCGTGGTGCCGCTGTATCGCGGCGGCGAAATCAATGCCCGGGTCGGCAAGGCGCGCGCGGGCAGGGACAAAGCCGATCATGCGCTGCTCGCGGCGGTCCGCGCGGCGGAATCGTCGGCGGCGGACGGTTACGCGCGCGTCGACCGGGGACGGGCGCGCGTCGAGCGCCTCGCGAAACTGGCGGACGCGAACCGCGCCAGGCTCGACGCGACCCGCATCGGATTCCGCACCGGCAGCCGCACGAACATGGACGTGCTGCGCGCGATCGATGCGCTGTATGCGGGGCAACGCGACCTGCTGCGCGCGCATTACGACACGATGAAGGCGTTCCTCGAACTGAAGGCCAGCACGGCGACGCTCGGCCTCGACGATATCGCGGCGATGAACGCGCGGATCGGCACGATGCCGGGTTTCTCGGGTCCGGTCGCCGGCGGTGAGTCCGCGGCAGTGGTCGGAGCGCGCGATGCGAAGCGGTGACGGGTTGCTGCGCGCGGGACGGCGCGCGTCGGCGGCGATCGGCACGACCATCTCAAGCATCGCGAAATGTTTTAGGCTCGCAGTGCAATGGCTGGCCGGGCGGTCATTGTTGCGGCTGTCGCTCGCATCGATCGGACGGTGCGCGGTGCTCGTCTGGTGCGTGCAGAGCGTCGTGAACGTACGGGTGCGTGCGCTCGGCGTCGCGCGCTACGAGATGGGCCGCGACCTGGTCGGGCTCGACGCCGCGAGCCGGCTGCGAACCATGAGCGGCTGCGTGCTGGAAGGGCTGCTCGATCGGCGCCTGCATCTGGGCCGGCAGGCGAATCGCGACGAACGGTGGCCTGACCTTCAGCGGATCGCCGGGCGGCTCGCGGCGCGGATCGCCGAACTCCGCCGCGAAAACGCGGGACGGCCGGTGATCGTCGCGCCGTTCCACTACGTGTCGCAGTACGCGAACATTTACGTGGTCGACGAACTGCGGGTCCGGCTCGGGATCGAGCGGCTTTCGGTCGTCTCCGGCGTGCCGCGCGATCAGTATGGCGACGACGCCGCGCTGATCCCCGGCATCCAGGTGCTGTACACGTATGGCGACGACAACCGCGGCGGGCTCGGTATGCGTTTCGCGCGCGCGCTTCGGCGCGATGGCGTCGCGGTGCTGTTCGCGGACGCGCCGCCGTTCGCGCTGCACCGCTATCCGATGGAGACGGTCGGCGTGTCGATGTTCGACCGCCCGGCGCGGATCCATCGCGGCGTGTTCCGGATCGGCGCGCCGATGGACTGCGCGCTGCTGCCGTTTTATCTGACGTTCGAGCACGGGCGTTTCGGCGCGCGGATTTTCGAGTTCGTCGACCTCGCGTCCGGCGATGCGCCGCAGCGCGTCGCCGATCTGATCGCGTTGGCGCTGACGGAGAACTATCCGGCGAGTCTCGTGGCCGGCCATCCGTCGATGTATGCGTTTTCGCCGGCGAAGTAGGGCCGGCCGCCGTCAGCCGGTCGCGATCATCAACACGCCGGTCGCGGCGAGCGCGCCGCGCCACAGCCAGTCGAAGTTGACCCAGCCGCGTCGCAGCAGCCCCAATCCGACATACTCGTAAGCGACGAGCGCGATGACCGCGCTCGTCACGAGCGTCGTGACCGTATGAAGCGCAGCGAACTGCAGCGACACGTCGAGTATCGTCGACGCACCGCCCGTCGAGCACAGCGGCAGCATCGCCGGCATCAGCATCAGGCCCGCGCCGTGCAGCGTCGCCATCGCGGCCGACCACGCGGCGAGCCCGGCGAAGCTCGCGGTCATCCCGACGCGCACCCGGTGCCGGTGCCCATAGACATGCTGATACGCGGCCCAGCCGATCAGCAGCGCGCCCAGCAGCAGATGCAGCGGCGCGCGCGGCAGCGACGCGCCGAGCATCGCGGCCGAACTCGTGAACAGCAGGATCGACGCCGCGTGCCCGAGCGCGAGCGGCGGCAGCGCCATCAGCAGCGCCGCGCGGCTGCCGCGTTGCAGCCCGAGCGCGGTCGCGAACAGCCACCCCATCGCCGGGTTCGCGCCATGAAACACGCCGCTGCCGACGACCGCCGCCCAGGTCGCCGCCGAGTTCGCACCGAACAGCGCATCCATGGCGTTGCTACGGATAGCAGAACGAATCGGACGAACAGTCGCCGCCTTCCAGCCGGATCTGATGCGGCCGATGCGACGCCGGCCATTCGACGAAGAAGTCGTCGTCGAATGCGAGGCCGCCGCCGGGCGCCGCGTCGAGCTTCACCATCCAGCCTTTCACGCCGTCCGGGTAGAACTGCTCGTCGATCGCGCCGTACAGCGAATTGGTGAAGTACACGCGGCGGCCGTCGCGGCTCACCTCGACCATCTGCGGGCCGCCGTTCAGCGGCCGGCCGCCCGCCTTCGGATGCGTCGCGCGCGAGACGATCCCGCCGATCCGCACGGTGCCCGCAAGACGCGGATGATCGGGGTCCGAAACATCGTATTGGCGCAGATCGCCGGTGCCCCAGCACGACACGTACAGGAAGCGGTCGTCGAGCGACAGCGCGATGTCGGTGACGAGCGGCGGTACGGCGCCGAAGCCCTTCAGCATCGGCGGCAGTTGTTCCGGATCCGCGGGCTCGGCCGGAATCTCGATGATCTTGCGCGCGGCCCATTGGTCGCCGTCGAGATACCACTGCCAGATCGACGACGACAGGTCTTTCAGGCTGACCACCGAATTCACGAAGCCGTATGGACGCGTCGGATTGTGCGCGGGACGCAGTTCGAACACCAGCTGGTTTTCCGCGCCGAAGTCGATGGTCTGCCTGTGCCTGCGCGTATGCAGGTCCCAGAAGTGCAACTGGTGCCCGTATCGGCCGCCGAGCAGCACGTCGGGCACGAGGCCGTTCTCGAACGTCGCGGGCAGGCCCCATTCGCTGGTGACGACCGTGTCGTAGCCGAGATGCCACCAGCCGTCGTACGACAGTTGCTGCGGCCCGCGCTCGATTTCCCACTGGCCGCGAATGTCGAACGTTTCGTGGTCCATCAGAAAGATGCCGCCGGGCGCGTCGCCTTCGGCGTTCGCGAGCGACACCACGTAAATGCCGTCCGGTCCGCAGTGCACCGTGTGCGGCCGCGTATAGCCGGCGCGTTCCGCGACGGTTTGCGGTTCGTGCACGCGCACGATACGCGGCTCGCGCGGATCCGGCTTCGTATCGATGATGTGGATGCGCGACGAACGCAGCCCGGGCACGACCAGATAGCGCCGCGCGGCATGCGGATGCGGCGCGTTCGGACACAGGCACGAACTGCACGCGTTCCAGCCGAAGTGATGCAGCTCGTCGCCGACGTTCGGCATCGCGACACGGTTCACGATGCGGCCGAAGTCCGGCGAGCGGGGATCGAGGTCGACGACGTCGAGCGCGTCGGGCACGCTGCGGGTCGGGTCGAAGCTGGCCACGTACGCGAGCGTTTCCTTCGGTGCGTCACCGGCCATGCGGGCGGAAGGATAGAACGTGGGGTCCGGCTGCCAGGTCGCCATTACGGGTCTCCGTCGACGGTGAGCCCCTATCATGCATCAGCTGTCGACGCATTGCGCGTGGGCTGGCTCGTTCGCCGGCTGGCGATGCCTGGTGAGGATTCCTGCGGGGAGCGAAGCGGAACGGGAGTGCGGAAAACGGGAAGCGGCGGCGAGAATCGCCGCCGCGGGCGCGTTAGCGATTGGCGATGTACATCGTGATTTCAAAGCCAAAACGCAGATCGGTGAATTGAGGGGTCGTCCATTGCATGTCGTAGTCTCCTTGAAAGACGGACGGCGCGCGGCGCGCGCCTGCCAGAGAAAAATAATGCGCCTGATCGGGCCTCGCGTAAACCGGGTACGAGCGGAATCGCGTAGGGGTATACGCGAGGGAAAAATTCCCGAAACCGGCGTTGGCAACGCGGTAAAAGCGGTCACACGCCGTCCTACGTTTCGCGCAGCGTTTGCGCGCAGTTGTCCTCAGCAATCGGGCGGCGCCCCGCGTCGTCCCGTCCAGTGTCGAACCGCTCAATGCGGCTGCGCCGGCACACGCGGATCGGTGACGAACCCGAGTTGCGCGATGCCCGCCGCCTGCGCGGCCGACATTACATGGGCGACGAGTTCGTAACGCACGTTGCGGTCCGCGCGCACGCGCAATTCCGGCTGCGGATGCGCGGCGGCGGCGGCCGCGAGTCTTGCGGCGAGCGCCGTATCGTCGATGCGCCTGCCGTTCCACAGCGTCGCCCCGCTCGCATCGATCGCGACGTCCACGTGCGGCGTCACGGTCTGTTCCGGCTGACTGGACACGCGCGGCAGAGCGATCTTCACCGCGTGTTGCAGTACCGGAATCGTGACCATGAACACGATCAGCAGCACCAGCATCACGTCGACGAGCGGCGTCATGTTGATTTCGTTCATCAGCGCGTCGTCGCTCAGCAGGTCGTCGCCGGAAGGGCCGCTCATTGCCATTCGAACGCTCCTTCGTTGCGGCTCGCAGCGTTTTCTCCATCCGCCGGCGCGACGGTCCGCCGGTTCGCGCCGCCCTTCGACGGCAACTGCGCGCCGGTCACGAAGTACGCATGCAGGTCGTGCGCGAAGCGGTTCAGCTTCAGCACGATCGCGCGGTTCATCCGCGTGAGCGCGTTGTAGCCGAGCACCGCCGGGATCGCGACGAAAAGGCCGAACGCGGTCATGATCAGCGATTCGCCGACCGGGCCCGCGACGTGACCGATCGACGTCTGCCCGGTTTCGCCGATCACCAGCAGCGCGTGATAGATGCCCCACACGGTGCCGAACAGCCCGACGAACGGCGCGGTGCTGCCGATCGACGCGAGCACCGCGAGCCCGCCTTGCAGCCGCGCGACCCATTCGTCGAGCGTGTTTTTCAACTGCCGGGTGATCCAGTCGGACATGCCGATGCGCTGATGCAACTGCGCGTGCGCCGCGCCGTGATGCGCGGCCGCCTCGCGGCCCGCCTGCGCGAGCGCGAGAAGCGGATTGCGCTCCGGCGACGGCGCCGCGTCGGCCAGTTGCGCGACGCCGGCATCGAACGACGCGGCGCGCCAGAACGGCACGGCGCCGCGTTCGACGATGCGCGACAGCGAGGCCGCGCGCCACAGCTTCACGACGATCACGAGCCACGACAGCACCGACATCGCGAGCAACGCCATGAGGATGCCGCGCGTGACCAGATCGCCCTGTTCCCACACGTTTGCCAGACCGTAACGCTGCATCGCGGATCTCCCCGGCCGCGGCGCGGCCGTATCGTTCAGTTGCCGAGGCCGAACACGAACGGCTGCGCGTACGCGACGCGCACCGCCACGCCGGCTTCCTTCCATGGACGGCAGGTGCCGCCGCGCACCGCGTCGAGCGCGGCGGCGTCGAGCCGCGCGTAGCCGCTGCTGTGCTGGACCGTCGCGCTTTCGACGCGCCCGTCGACGCCGACGACGAAGCGCACCACCGCCGTGCCGGTTTCGCCGCGCCGCTGGGCCATCGCCGGGTAATCGGGCTGCGCGATGTTGCAGTCGACGTGCGATACGTTCTTCGGCGGCGCGTTGACGGCCGGCGCTTGCGCGGCCGCGCGGGGCGGCGCGGGTGCGGCGGCGGCGGTCGGCTGCGCCGGCGGGGTCGCCGCGGGGGCAGCGGATTCCGGCGGCGACGGCGATGGCACGACGGCCGGCGGTGTCGGCGTCGGTATCGGTTTAGTGCGCGCCGGGGCCGGGGCTTGCCGATGGGCGGGCCGATGCATGGCGGGCGGCTTCATGCGGGCAGGCGGCGCCGGTCGCGGCGGCTCGGCTGCCTGCGCGGGCACCGGCCGCGGCTCGGCCGGCGCCGGCTTCGCAGCGGGCGCGAGCGGCACGGCGGGCGCCGCCGTCAACAGCCGGGCGACGATCGTCCGCGGCGGCTCCGGCGCCACCACCGGATGCTCGCGCGAGCGCAGCACCCACACCGCGAGCGCCGCGTGCAGCGCGATCACGAGCGCGAACGCCGCCGCGAATTCGAGCCGCGACGTGGCCCGTTCGCTGCGCGTGCCCGAATCGAGGTGAAACGTGGTCGCCAGTGTCATCTCCGTCGTCGTCGCGGCGTCGCCGGGCCGCCGTCTTTCGTTGAGTCACGATAGAACGATTGTCCTCCCGGGCCGTTGCGCGCGAGAGGGCGTCCGGAGAATTCGGGAGATTTTCCCGGCCGTGCGCGTTGCCAAACGCTCGTGCGATGGGCTAATTTGGCGCCATACCGTAGTACCCGTAGTGCAAAGCAGCAAACAACATGGAGAAGACGATGCAGCAGAAACGATTGCGGTCCGTCAGGCCGCTGCGACCGCTGGCGCTCGCCGTCGCGGGCTTGCTGGCCGCGGGGACCGCACTTGCCGCCGCGGCGCCGCAGGGCGCGTACGTGACGAGCGAGAAGGCCGGCGTCGGCGTAATCGACCTCAAGCAGATGACGCTTGCGAAGACCATCCCGATCGGCGCCGACAATCCGCGCGGACTGAGTCTCACCGCCGACGGCAAATTCCTGCTGGTCGCGAACAAGAACACCCGCGACCTCGCGGAGATCGACACCACGACCGGCAAAGTGGTGCGCCGCCTGAAAATCGGCAAGAACCCGGAGTACGTGCGCGTGCACGGCGGCTTCGCGTACGTGACGTACGAGCCGGGTGAAAGCGGCCCGCCGCCCGGCGTCGGCGGCAAGCCCGAAGCGCACGACGGCGGCAAGCCGCCGGCCCAGGCGGGCGGCAAGGGCGACGATGACGACGACGCGAACAAGCCGCCGGCGCAGATCGCGATCGTCGACCTGCACAAGTGGCGCATCGTGCATTCGGTGACGAGCGGACACGAGACCGAGGGCGTCGAATTCTCGCGCAACGGCCACGAAATGCTGGTGACGAACGAGGGCGACGACACGGTGTCGGTCTACAACGCGCGCACCGGCGCGCCGATCCGCACGGTGAAGCTCGCGGCGGGCGGGCGTCCGCGCGGCATCCGTCTGTCGCCGGATGGCAAGACTTATGTGGTCACGCTCGAATCGCTGTCGAAGTTCGTCGTGCTCGACGCGCACGACTTCCACGTGATGAAGACCGTTGACACGAAGCTCGGACCGTATGGCGTCGCGTTCGGTCCGGACGGCAAGCGCCTGATCGTCGCCGCCGCGCGTGACGACGTGTTGCAGGTGTTCGACGGCAACAGCTACGCACACATCGCGGACGTGCCGGTCGGCAAGCGCTGCTGGCATTTCAGCTTCACGCCGGACGGCTCGAAGCTGATGGTCGCGTGCGGACGCTCGGACGCGGTGTACGTGCTCGACGCGCACACCTATCAGCCGATCAAGCAGATCGGCGATTTGCCGCTCGCGTGGGGCATCGTGACGTGGCCGCCGAGCGACGGGTCGATCGTGTCGCATTGAGCGTCGTGACCGGTCGTTGTTGCGCTCCGCCGGCTGCTTTGCCGGCGGCGGCGCGCTGACCGGTCGTTGTCGTGCTGGCAGTGGCGGGCGCGCTTGCGGTGTAGTGCTGCTTTCCCGCTCACGCGAAGCCGCGCCTGGTTTTCATCAGGCCCGCAACGGGCCATCCCAACCTTGCCGGTCCGGATTTCGGTCCACACGTTATAGAACCATCGAAACCGTGGATATAGAATTTCTTCTATTTATCGAAAAGAAGAAATCAGGTGCCGATTCGGCGAATATCGATAACGGTATAAATTGTCACGCCGATTTTTCATTTCCGCGTTTCGATAATCAGCGCACCGCACGCGTGTTTCGATAACCGCTGGATTGCGTTCGGTAGACGTGGCATTGACGATGGCGACGGCGCAAAAGCCGCATCCGACGACGCGGCGTGCGCAGGAAACCGCCATGCGCCGGGGGTTCGGGAGGCGTGAATTCTGCACCATGGACCGGGAGCTTCGTCGTCGGGGCGAAGGCTAGCAGGCTTTGTATAAACCGTTTGTCAAACAGTGTTAAATATCCGCGTTGAAAAATAAAATAATCGCGTGGCTTGATTGACCTCAATCGGCGGAAAAATCTCGAATTTTTACTATTTTTGAGTTCGAGCCCGCCGGGCACAATTCCATCGCTGTGCGAATGTGGCTGATAACAACAGGTAGCCAGGCGGGCTTTTTATTGCCGGTCTGGCTGTTCGCTGTCGAGGTTATCCGTCAGGGATATCTCGTCGTGATGGAATGGTGCGCGGGTTATGAACAGGATCTTTCGGGTTATTTTCAGCAAGGCTCGGTCAACGTGGGTCGTGGTTAGCGAACATTGCTCCGCGGGCGGCAAGCAGAAGAGGTCCGGGAGCGCCGGCGTCACGGCAAGCGCGGACGTTCTCGCGGCTCATCATGCGTGGGGCGCGCGGCTGTCGATGCTGTCGGTGTTGATGGCGGGGGCGGGGTTGGTTGGGGTGCCGGGAGTTTCCTCTGCCGCCAACAATGCCGCCCTGTTCAACGATGGGAACGATGCGGGGTGTGTGGCTATCGTAGACGCCACCGGCTTCGCGAGCGTCCCAAGCAGTTCCGCCTGTCAGATGGCGATCAAAAATCCGAGTAACCCTTCGATCTTCCAGTCGTTGTCGACCGTGCACATGGTGCTGAATGCGAACGGAATGTTCGTTTCCGTGCCGCTCGAAGTGTATGGAGCCCAGAACTATATTCATGGCGGCCTGAGCCTGTTCAGCACCGACGGCGTGACCGCGAACTCCCTCACTGGAGTCGCCGACGGTAGCGTGGCAGCGGGGAGTAACGATGCGGTCAATGGCGGGCAGTTGTTCAGCTTGTCGACTGTTACGTCGACTGGACTTGCGACATTGTCGACGGCGCTTTCGACGACCAGCATCACGTTGAGCTCCGTGTCGACGAGCGTCAGCGCCGCATACGCCATCGGCACTTTGGCCTATACCGAGGTCATGTCTCTTTCGACCGGCGTTTCCGGCCTGTCAACAGGCCTGGATTCGTTGTCCACCAGCGTGGATACCACGAACAACAATGCCGCGTCGCTGTCGACCAGCGTGGGCAATTCGGTTCAGTACGACGCCGGCAATCCGTTCCAGGTGACGCTCGGCGGGGTGGGGGCGTCGTCGCCGGTGAAGCTGACGAACGTCGCGAACGGCAACATCGCCGCGGGCAGCACGGATGCCGTCAACGCCGGCCAGTTTTACGACTTTACGATGTGGACCTCGAACGAGGTCACCAGCATATCCAGCGGCCTGGCGACGATGAGTAGCGACGTCGCGTCGTTGTCGACGGGGCTGGATACGGCGAATAGTAGCGTGGCGGCGTTGTCGACGAACGTCGATACATTGTCGGCGTCGACTTCGACGGGTTTGGCTTCGCTGTCGACGGGGTTGGACACGACGAACAGCAACGTGACGTCGCTATCGACTGGTGTCGATACGCTGTCGACTTCGACGTCAACGGGCTTGGCCTCGCTGTCGACAGGCGTCGATACGTTATCGACCTCGACGTCGACGGGTCTGACTTCGTTGTCGACTGGCCTGGACACGACCAACAGCAACGTGGCATCGCTGTCGACCGGGCTGGACACGACGAATAGCAGTGTGGCGTCGCTGTCTGCCTCCACGTCGACCGGACTGGCCTCGTTGTCGACGGGTCTTGATACGACAAACAGCAATGTAGCCTCGCTGTCGACGGGCGTCGATGCGTTGTCGACCTCGACGTCAACAGGTCTCGCTTCGCTGTCGACCGGGCTGGATACGACGAACAGCAACGTGACGTCCCTGTCGACCAATGTTGATACGCTTTCGGCTTCGACGTCGACCGGTTTGGCATCGCTGTCGACTGGCCTGGATACAGCAAGCAGCAATGTCGCGTCGCTTTCCACCAACGTCGATACGCTGTCGGCATCGACGTCGACCGGTCTGGCATCGCTGTCGACCGGCCTGGATACGACCAATAGCAATGTGACGTCGCTGTCAACCAGCGTGGACACCTTGTCGGCGTCTACTTCAACTGGTTTGGCGTCGCTGTCGACCTCGACGTCAACCGGTCTGACTTCGCTCTCGACCGGCCTGGATACGACCAATAGCAACATGGCGTCGCTGTCGACTAACGTCGATGGGTTGTCGGCGTCGACCTCCACCGGTTTGGCCTCGTTGTCGACGGGCGTCGATGCATTATCGACGTCGACCTCGACGGGTTTGGCATCGCTGTCGACCGGTCTGGACACGACGAACAGCAACGTTGCTTCGTTGTCGACGGGTCTTGATACGACAAACAGCAATGTAGCCTCGCTGTCCACGGGCGTCGATGCGCTGTCGACCTCGACGTCAACAGGTCTCGCTTCGCTCTCGACGGGCCTGGACACAACCAACAGCAACGTGACGTCGCTGTCGACGGGTGTCGATACATTGTCGACCTCGACGTCAACAGGCCTGGCTTCGTTGTCGACCGGTCTGGATACGACGAACAGCAGCGTCGCTTCGCTGTCGACGGGCGTCGATACATTATCGACGTCGACCTCGACGGGGCTTGCATCGTTGTCGACCGGTCTCGACACGACCAACAGCAATGTCGCGTCGCTTTCCACCAACGTAGACGCATTATCGACTTCGACGTCGACTGGTCTGGCATCCCTGTCCACCGGTGTCGACACGCTGTCAACCTCGACGTCGACGGGTCTGGCATCGCTCTCCACGGGGCTGGATACAACCAACAGCAATGTGACGTCGCTGTCAACGGGCGTGGATACATTGTCGACGTCGACTTCAACCGGTTTGGCGTCGCTGTCGACGGGTGTTGATACGTTGTCCACCTCGACGTCAACGGGTCTGGCTTCATTGTCCACCGGCCTGGACACGACGAATAGCAATGTGGCGTCGCTGTCGACCGGTGTCGATACGCTGTCAACGTCGACGTCAACCGGTCTCGCTTCGCTGTCGACTGGCCTGGATACGACGAATAGCAACGTCGCGTCGCTTTCCACCAATGTCGATACGCTGTCGACGTCGACCTCGACGGGTCTGGCATCGCTGTCGACGGGCCTGGATACGACCAATAGCAACATGGCGTCGCTTTCCACCAATGTCGACACACTGTCGACCGGTCTCGCGTCCCTGTCCACCGGCGTCGATACGCTGTCGACTTCGACGTCAACGGGTCTGGCTTCGTTGTCGACCGGGTTGGAAACGACCAATAGCAATGTGACGTCGCTGTCGACCAACGTAGACACGCTGTCCGCGTCGACGTCAACCGGTCTGGCGTCGCTGTCCACGGGCGTGGACACGCTGTCGGCCTCGACCTCGACGGGATTGACATCGCTCTCCACCGGTCTCGATACAACCAACAGCAATATCGCATCGCTGTCGAGTTCCACGTCGACGGGTCTGACTTCGTTGTCGACCGGTCTGGATACGACCAACAGCAACGTCGCTTCGTTGTCGACGAGCCTCGATACCACGAACAGCAACGTGGCGTCGTTGTCGACCAACGTGGATACGTTGTCTGCGTCGACCTCGACGGGTTTGGCCTCGTTGTCGACGGGTGTCGATACGCTGTCGACTTCGACGTCAACCGGTTTGGCATCGCTGTCGACTGGCCTGGATACGACGAATAGCAATGTCGCGTCGCTGTCGACGGGCGTTGATACGTTGTCGACCTCGACGTCAACGGGTCTGGCTTCCTTGTCGACCGGGCTGGATACGACGAACAGCAATGTCGCGTCACTTTCCACCAATGTCGACACGCTGTCGACCGGTCTGGCGTCCCTGTCGACCGGCGTCGATACGCTGTCGACTTCGACGTCA
>Ga0164242_10001274_pt1 | contig 29835 bp, 33 predicted proteins | sample OricomgcompostMG_FD_108783 | JGI IMG/M metagenome (GOLD analysis project Ga0164242, IMG submission 108783) | Miracle-Growth compost microbial communities from Emeryville, California, USA - Original compost - Miracle growth compost (MG) ...
CGAGCATGACGACCGAGCGAGCACTTGTGGAGCGAGCATGACGACCGAGCGAGCACTTGTGGAGCGAGCATGACGACCGAGCGAGCACTTGTGGAGCGAGCATGACGACCGAGCGAGCACTTGTGGAGCGAGCATGACTACCGCCATCGCACTGGACACCAACCAGTACTGCACCTTCTGGGTCGACGGACTCTACTTCGGCGTCCCGGTCAGTGAAGTGCAGGAGGTGTTGCGCTTCCAGCCGATGAGCGCCGCGCCGTGCGCCCCCCAGTCCGTTCTAGGGTTGATCAACCTGCGCGGGCAGATCGTGACGGCGGTGGATCTGCGCCACCGCCTGGGTCTGTCACCGCGGCCCGAGGACCAGGACCCGATGAACGTCGTCGTCCGTAGCCGTGGCGAGGTCGTCAGTCTGCTGGTCGACGACATCGGCGACGTGATCGACACCGACGGCGCCCTGCTGGAGGCCGTGCCGCCGACGCTGTCGGCGACCGTGCGCGACGTCGTCACCGGTGTCGTCCCGCTGCCCGACACCATCCTGCTCGTCGTCGACGCCGACAAGGCCGCAGACGTGGCTCCCGTACGAAGCGCCTGATTCCCGCTTAAGCACTGATCCGGCAAGCGGCCGGTGACATCGCGCTGCGCGACGTCACCGGCCGCTTGACCCGGCGAGCCACCGTCGTACAGAACACCACTCGAGGACGAGGAGCAGTACGTGACAGTCAGGGCAGTCGTGGTCGACGATTCGGTCGTCGTCCGCAGGACGGTCGCGAACGTCCTCGATGGGGCCGACGACGTCGAGGTGGTCGGCACTGCGTCCGATGGCCGCATGGGTCTTCGCAAGATCGCCGAGCTCAAGCCGGACGTCGTCACGCTCGATGTCGAGATGCCGGGGATGAACGGCTTGGAGACGCTCCGCGAGATCCGCCGCGAGCACCCGCAGCTGCCGGTGATCATGTATTCGACACTGACCGAGCGCGGTGCCGAGGCGACCCTCGAGGCTCTCTCCCTCGGCGCCGTCGACTACGCGACCAAGCCGTCCGGAGCCGCCACCCGTGAGGCCGCCGCCGACCAGGTGCGAAGCAACCTACTGCCCCTCGTGCAGCTGTGGGGCCGCCGCACCCTGGTACGCCGCCCGCTGGCGGGCCTGGTGCCCAATCCGGGCGCCGTCGAGCGCCGGGCCACGATCACCTCCGCGCCGCGTGCGTTCGCCGCGCCCGCGCCGGCGTCCGGTCCGCTGGCACACCCCCTGCCGGCCGACGGCCCGATCCGTCTGTCGACCGCACCGCCCCCGACCGCCATCGACCTGCTGCTGATCGGCGTGTCCACCGGCGGGCCGGACGCCCTCGCGCATCTGCTGCCGAGCCTGCCCGCGGGACTGCCGGTGCCGATCGCGATCGTGCAGCACATGCCGCCGGTGTTCACCACGATGCTCGCCAAGCGACTGGACGGCGCCTCCTCGATCGGGGTCTGCGAGGCCGAAAGCGGTGTCGAGATGCGTGCCGGCCAGGCGTACCTCGCTCCTGGCGGTCGCCACCTCGAGGTCGACGCCACCCGCACGGGCTTTCGCACCCGGCTCACCGACGCCCCCGCCGAGAACTCCTGCCGGCCCGCGGTGGACGTGCTCTTCCGCAGCGCGGCCGCGGCGGCACACGGCCGTGTGCTGGCGCTCGTCCTAACCGGGATGGGCCAAGACGGGCTGCTCGGGGCACGCGCCGTTCGTGATGCCGGCGGTTCGGTGCTGGCCCAGGACGAGGCCAGTTCGGTGGTGTGGGGCATGCCCGGCTTCGTCGCGCGCGACGGGATCGCCTCGGCGGTGCTGCCGCTGGAGGCGGTCGCCGGGCGAATCGTCCAACTCGTCGCCGCCCACACCCGCCAGGCGGTGTCCCGCTGATGCCCGTCTCAACCGAAGACTTCAGCTTCGTCGCCAACTACCTGCGCCAGAAGTCCGCGATCTCGATCGGGCCGGGCAAGGAGTACCTCGTCGAGTCGCGCCTGGCCTCGGTGGCGCGCGAGACGGGCTACAAGGACGTGAGCGCGCTGATCAAGGAGTTGCGCACACCGCGCCCGAACCCCCGCGTGGGGACCGCCATCGTCGAGGCGATGACCACCAACGAGACGTCCTTCTTCCGTGACCACCACCCGTTCGAGGTGCTGCGCAAGGAACTGCTGCCCGAGCTGATGAACCGCAACGGGTTCAGCCGGCGCCTGTCGATCTGGAGCGCGGCGAGTTCAACCGGCCAGGAGCTCTACTCGACGGCGATGCTGATCGACACGCACTACCCCGAGCTTGCCGCCTGGGAGCTGACGCTCTTCGGCACGGATCTGTCCACGGAGTGTGTCGCGCGTGCCGGTACCGGCGAATTCTCGCCGCTTGAGGTCAACCGCGGCCTCGCCGCGCCGATGCTAGTGAAGTACTTCGAGCGCAAGGGCCCGCAGTACGTCATAAGCGAGCGGCTGCGCAAGTGGGTCCGCTTCCAACAGATGAACCTCGCCGCGAGCTGGCCGATCCTGCCGAGGTTCGACGTCGTGTTCTGCCGCAACGTCCTGATCTATTTCGAACAGGACGTGCGCCGGCAGATCCTTGAGAAGATCCGCCGGGCGCTGAATCCCGGCGGCTACCTGCTCCTGGGTACTGCGGAGACCACGGTGGGCGTGGTGGAGGGGTTCACGCCGATTCGCTTCGGAAACACCACCGTGTTCAAGGCGGAGGGCTGAGCGGATCGATGGCTGGCACGAAGGCAACGGCAACGGAACCGTGGAGGCGGGCATGAGGGCGCTAGTGATCGACGACTCGCGGGCGATGCGCATGATGCTGCGCCGCATCGTGAGCAGTGTGGGCTTTGACGCCGCCGAGGCCGCGAACGGCCAGGAGGCGCTCGAGCAGATCGAGGCCGGTGAGGTCCCAGACCTGTGCCTGATCGACTGGAACATGCCGGTGATGAACGGACTGGAGTTCGTCCAGGCTGTCCGGCAGCGCACCGACAGTCGCAACATCACGTTGATGATGGTCACCACCGAGAGCGAGAACGCCCAGATCGTGCGCGCGCTCGCCGCGGGCGCGCACGAGTACCTGATCAAGCCGTTCACCCCCGATGCCCTCGTCGCGAAGCTGGCAATGCTCGGCCTGGTCGCCGAAGCCTCCTGAGGCCCGCGCTGCCGATGCGGCGGCCCGGTCTCGACACGCGGTCCCGCGTACCGCGCGCCTCGTCCGAGGCTGGTTAGGGTGGACGTCCACGGTCGCCGCCTGACTCGACGGCGACCGTCGCACGTGACGGACCAACTCGACAGGAGGACCAGCAGGTGGCGCAGCCGCGCGAACTGCCGGCCCTGGACACCCGACGGCTGCGAGCCTGGCAGGCCGCTGCGCTCTGCCGGTACGAGGACGGCCCGGCCCCGCGCCGCGACTTCATGGTCACGGCGACGCCGGGTGCCGGGAAGACCACCTTCGCGCTGACCCTCGCCGGCCAGCTGCTGGCCAGGCGGGCCGTCGACCGGGTGATCGTCGTGGCGCCCACCGACCATCTGCGCACGCAGTGGGCCGATGCCGCCGAGCGTGCCGGGATCCTGCTCGACGCCGGCCTGTCCAACAGCGTGGGCCCGGTACGCCCCGACCTGTTCGGCTACGTGACCACCTACGCGCAGGTGGCCGCCAAGCCCGCCGTGCACGCGGCCCGCTCGACCAGCAAGCGCTCGTTGGTGATCCTCGATGAGATCCACCACGCCGGCGACGGCCTGTCGTGGGGCGACGCCGTGGCCCTGGCTTTCGAGAACGCCGCCCGCCGACTCTGCCTGACCGGCACGCCGTTTCGTACCCGCCCCGAGGAGCGCATCCCGTTCGTCAGGTACGAGACCGATCCCGACGGAGCGCTGGCCAGCCAGGCCGACTACACCTACGGCTACCGCGAGGCGCTGCGCGACGGAGTCGTGCGTCCGGTGGTATTCGCCGCGTACACCGGCACTGCTCGTTGGCGTAACAGCGCGGGCGAGGTGATCGCGGCCTCGCTATCCGGCGAAACGACCAAGAGCGTCGAGGCGACAGCCTGGAAGACCGCGCTGAACCCCAAGGGCAAGTGGGTGCCGCATGTGATCGCCGCGATGGACGAGCGGATCACCCACCTGCGCGAGAACGGGATGCCCGACGCCGCCGGGCTGGTGCTGGCCTCCGACCAGGACGACGCCCGGGCGTACGCCGAGATCGCAGAGAAGGTCACCGGGGACAAGCCCGTGCTGATCCTGTCCGACGACCCGAAGGCGTCCGACAAGATCGCGACCTTCACCAACGGCACCCAACGCATGGCCGTGTGCGTTCGCATGGTCAGCGAGGGCGTCGACGTGCCTCGCGCGGCCTGCCTGGCGTGGATGACGTCCTATCGCACGCCGCTGTTCTTCGCGCAGGGCGTGGGGCGCGTGGTGCGCGCCCGCAACTCGCACGAGTCGGCCACCGTCTTCCTGCCTGCGGTACGCCCGCTGCTGACCCTGGCCGCCGAGCTCGAGAACGAACGCAACCACGTGATTCCGCCGCCGTCAGCGTCGGGTGACGACGCGCTGCTGGACGTGGTCCGTGAGCCCGGGGAGGCGGGAGAGACCCAGAAGAACGAGGTCATCGACGCCGACGCCGCGTTCGCTCACGTATTGCACAACGGCCGCGCCGTCGTCGCCGAACCCCTGCAGCTCACCGAGGAGGACGAGGAGTTCCTCGGGCTGCCCGGCATCCTGTCTCCCGAGCAGATGGCGGCCCTGCTCGCCAGCCGTGATGCCGCCGCCCGGAGCAAGGCAGTGACGGCCGAAGAGGTACAGCTCTCGGCGGAGACCTCGGCGTGGCGGGCCGGTGCGGAGCTGCGCCGCGAGGTCAACCGGCTGGTCGGCATGGTGGCGGCGCGCAGGGCGATCCCGCATGCGCAGGTACACGCACAGATCCGCCGCGCCGTGCCGGGGCCGGCCTCCGCAACGGCGCCGGTCGAGGTCCTGGAACGCCGCCGTGACCACCTGATGGGCCTGTTGTGAGGGCCGCGCGGCCTCGGTGGCGCCACTCGCGGGAGCGATCCGGCCGATCCGGGAATCCTGACGGGTAGTAGTTCGTTGACCAACACGAGCCCTACGGATCAGTCGGCACTGGCCGATACCAAGGGGGTGCGAACCAGTACGGAAGGATTGCTCTCGGGGTGTCGCCACTATCACCGTGAATTCGGTGGTTACGTGAGCATCGCCGAGGCAAGATGGACCACCGCCCACCGGGGGTCCCGCGCAGAGAGAGGTGCCGACGTGACGACCACAGTCGACGCTAGTCCGATGACCGCCCAGGACCGTTGCGACCGTTGCGGCGCCCAGGCCTACGTCCGCGCCACGATGGAGTCTGGCTTCGAGTTGCTCTTCTGCGCCCACCACTGGCACGAGAACGAAGCTCGCCTGCGTCAGGTCGCGACCTCGATCCATGACGAGACCGAGCGGTTGGTCGACGTCCCGGCGACCGCGGCCCTCGAGGAACGCTGACCCCCGCACCCGAAGTCTCCGAACCGGTCCCGTCCGATAGTTGGACGGGACCGGTTCGTTTTCTGCAACCCCGGGCGCAATACCCGGTTTGTCGGTCGCGGACGGTGCGAACGGACTATGCCGTCTGCGGTTCTTGATCAATAACGTGGAGCACGTCGAGCAAGGGGGTTGTGGTCGAAGCGGAGGGGCGTCATGGAGCAGGAGGGGGAGCGCCCGGTGCGCCCGGACGCTCCCGGCGCGAGATTCGCCGGCACGGAGCAGGCCGCCGCGCTCGTGTCCCTGGTCGAGAGCACGCCCGACTTCGTCGCGATCACCCAGCTCGACGGGATGATCGACTACATCAACCCGGCCGGCCGCGAACTGATCGGCCTGGACGCCGACGCGGACGTGCGCGGTATCCCGGCGATCACGCTCTACGGGTCGCAGGGATGCCCGTTGCGGTCTGAGGAGCTGGATGCGAGCGGGCAGAACGCGTGGAACGGCCACGCGACACTGCTGAACCGTCGGGACGGCACCGACATCCCCACGCTCGCACGCTTGTTCGTGATCCCGGACCCGAACACCGGCGCGACGCTCGGGATCGGCACGGTGCAGCACGACAGCCGTGAGCTGCTCGCCGCCGCGCAGCGGGAGGTGGTGGCCGCGGAGCAGGCGGCGCGACGCCGAATCGCGCAGGAGGTGCACGAGGACGCCCTACAACTGCTGACCGCCGCCCAGCTGCGCATGCAGTTGGTGATCAACGACCTGCCGGCCGAAGGTGCCACGGCCAAGGCCGCCGACCTGGTTGCGGACCTGTTGTCGCAGGCGCAGCGGCGACTGCGCTCCCTGCTCACCTCGGAGGCGGACCCGGGTGCGTCGGCGGACGGTGCTGTTGCCCCCCGGCGCTGAGCGGGCGGCCGCTGACCATCCGCTCATAGCTGGAGTGGCCGACAGAGGATCGCGGCGGCGCTTCCGCACCATGGACCGATCCACCTGGGTCGTGGGTCCGGGATCGTCCGTTCAGGCCCGAACCAGCCCCGGCGGATAGATCGTCTTCACACTCGAACCGAGCGCGGCGATGTCGGCGCCGTAGACGTGCAGTGAGATCGTGGCGTCTGCCGCGCCGCTGGTCACCCGGTGGATGTCGTGCGGTGGGGCGAACCAGCAGGCGTCGCCCGGCGCGTACGTCGTCTCTCGTGCCGGGTGCAGCGAAGGCCCCGCCTGATCGGGTTCGAGGCGGAACCGGGTCTCGTGCTCCGAGCCCTGCAGGACCGCGACGGCCCCCCAGCACAGGTGGTCGTGCACCGTGGTCTGCTGCCCGGCCGGCCAGACGAGCGCGAGCACCGTGAACAGTGGATCGGCCTCGACATGCAGGACATGCTGCACGTACCGGCCCGGTTCGCCGGCGCGCTGCTCGGGGGTGAGTTCGTCCACGGCCGGTAGACCGGCCCGCAGGCACTCCGCGACGGCCTCGGCCCGTTCGGCATCGGAGCCACCTCGCGCCAGAACGGCGTGAAGCCGCTCGATCAGCGACTGCACGCCGTCCATGGTCAGTCGAGGTAGTCGCGCAGGACTTGCGAGCGCGAGGGGTGGCGGAGCTTGCTCATGGTCTTGGACTCGATCTGGCGGATCCGCTCGCGGGTCACGCCGTAGACCTGGCCGATCTCGTCCAGGGTGCGCGGCTGGCCGTCGGTGAGGCCGAAGCGCAGCTTGACCACGCCGGCCTCCCGCTCCGAGAGCGTCTGCAGCACCGACTGCAGCTGGTCCTGCAGCAGCGTGAAGCTGACCGCGTCGACGGCGACGACCGCCTCGGAGTCCTCGATGAAGTCGCCGAGGTGGCTGTCGCCCTCGTCGCCGATGGTCTGGTCGAGCGAGATCGGCTCACGCGCGTACTGCTGGATCTCCAGCACCTTGTCCGGCGTGATGTCCATCTCCTTGGCGAGCTCCTCGGGCGTGGGCTCGCGGCCCAGGTCCTGCAGCAGCTCGCGCTGGATCCGACCCAATTTGTTGATCACTTCCACCATATGGACCGGGATGCGGATGGTACGAGCCTGGTCGGCCATCGCGCGGGTGATCGCCTGCCGGATCCACCAGGTGGCGTACGTGGAGAACTTGTAGCCCTTGGTGTAGTCGAACTTCTCGACGGCGCGGATCAGGCCCAGGTTGCCTTCCTGGATCAGGTCGAGGAACGCCATGCCGCGGCCGGTATAGCGCTTGGCCAGCGAGACGACCAGGCGCAGGTTGGCCTCGAGCAGGTGGTTCTTGGCGCGCTCGCCGTCGCGGACGATCCAGCGCAGGTCGCGGCGCCCTTGCATCGCCAGCTTCTCGCCGGCCTCCTCGGCCTGGCGCAGCCGCTCGGCCGCGTACAGCCCGGCCTCGATGCGCTTGGCGAGGTCGACCTCCTCCTCGGCGTTGAGCAGTGCCACCTTGCCGATCTGCTTGAGGTAGGCCCGAACCGAGTCGGCCGAGGCGGTCATCTCGGCGTCCTTGCGTGCCTGCCGCAGCGCCTCGGACTCCTCCTCGTCGTCCCAGGTGAACTCCTCCTCGCCCTCGCCCTCGGCCTTACCAGGGCCCTCGGTAGCGGTAGGAGTCCCCTGAACAGGGGCGTCAGCCGCGATCTCGGCGATATCCGCGTCGAGCTCGGCGGGATCGATCTCGTCCTCGTCGCCGTCCTTGGCGGATGTCTTCGTGGGCGCGGCCTTGCTGGCGGCCTTCGCCGGGGATGCCTTCTTCGCGGGCGCCTTCTTGGCGGGCGCCTTCTCGTCGGCCGCCCTCACCGGAGCGGACTTGACGCTGACGCGAGCGGCGGCGCTGACCTTGTTGCTGGAGACCACGGGAGACCTTTCGCATGTGCCCACGGCGCACTACGGCCGTCGGGTCCAAGGGGATGCGGGTGTCAGGCCGTCTGTTTCTCTGCTCGTTGCGAGCCCAGCTCGTGCGCTGCCCGTATTCGACATTGTAGCCACGCGACCGCAATGGCTCTCCGAGGCACTGTACGCGCGTGCTCGGCTATTCGCCGCGACGCTCAGTACCACCCCGCATCGCTATTCACCGCGACGCTCAGTACCACCCCGCATCGCTATTCACCGCGACGCTCAGCGGCCGCGATGGCCGCCCCGACGATCCCCGCGTCGTTGAGCAACTGCGCCGGGCGTACCGGCGTCTTCAGGTCGAGCAGCGGCACCCAACGCTCGGAGTCCTTGCTGACGCCGCCGCCGACGACGAACAGATCCGGCGTGAACAGTGCCTCGACGTGGGACATGTACTCGTTGACCCGGCCGGCCCACTCCTTGTAGGAGAGCTTCTTGTCGTCCTTGACCGAGGCGGCCGCGCGCTTCTCGGCGTCCTTGCCGTCCAGTTCCAGATGACCGAGCTCCGTGTTCGGCACGAGCTTCCCGTCGAGCAGGATCGCGCTGCCGATCCCGGTTCCGAACGTCAGGAGGATGACTACGCCGGGTACGTCCTTGGCGGCGCCGAACCGCGCCTCGGCGATCCCTGCGGCGTCCGCGTCGTTGAGCACGAACACGTCATTGCCGGTCGCCCGCGTGAACACCTGGTCGACATCGGTGTCGATCCAGCTCTTGTCGACGTTCGCTGCGCTGCGTGCGACACCGTGCTGGATGATCGCCGGGAATGTCGCACCGATCGGGCCGGACCAGCCCGCCTGCTTGATCAGGTCGATGACGACGTCGGCGACCGCGTCGGGTGTGGACGGCTTCGGGGTGAGAGTGCGCTTGCGTGGGGTGAGCAGGATCCCGGTCGAGACGTCGACAATCGCGCCCTTGATCCCGCTGCCGCCGATGTCGATCCCGAACGCGCGCGTGTCCATCACGCCAGCCTCCTCACCCCATGCCGGTGGTCACCCTACTTGCGGCCGTGATCGGATGGAGTCATGAGTGACGGCGTACGGAGCGGACACCAGGCCTCGAGCGAGGCCGAGTTGATCGGCGACCTGGGGCGGTGCGCGGTCGAACTGGCCACCGGCGCGGCCGACGTCGTCCGTGCCCGGACCAGCGGCGAGCAGCACATCAGCTCCAAGACGACGTCCACCGATCTGGTGACCGACACCGACCGGGCGACCGAGGACTGGATCATGGCGTGGCTCGCGCGACGCCGACCGCAGGACGCGCTGCTCGGGGAGGAGGGCCCGGGGCGCGAGGGTACGTCCGGGGTGCGCTGGGTGGTCGACCCGATCGACGGCACAGTGAACTTCGTTCTCGGCATCCCGATGTACGCCGTCTCGATCGCTGCCGAGTCCGGGGGACGGGTCGTCGCCGCCGCGGTCGCCAACCCGGTCACCGGCGAGCTGTTCCGCGCAACCCTCGGCGGAGGTGCGTACGCCGGCGGCGGTGGATTCGGTGCCGGCCGGCGGCTCACCGGACCGCGGGACGTCCCGCTGGCTCGTGCCGTGATCGGCACCGGCTTCGGGTACGACCCGGACCGCCGTGCGCGGCAGGCAGCTGTGACTGCCGCGCTGCTGCCGCGCATCGCCGACATCCGCCGGCTCGGGTCCGCTGCCTTAGACATCTGCGCGGTGGCGGCCGGCCGACTGGACGGCTATTTCGAGGTGGGCCTGAACCCGTGGGACCACGCCGCCGCGGTGTTGATCGCGCGGGAGGCCGGAGCGCTCGCTGTCGGACCGAACGGCCACGAGCCGGATACGGCGCTGGCCGTCGTGGGAGGGCCGCAACTCATGCCTGAGCTGACGGCGGCGCTGGACGAACTCGGGATCGCCCAGGTGCTGTGAGCCTCAGCGGCGGAGCTTGTCAGCTGGCCGACGAGGTCGTGCAGTCGGTCGAGGAGTCCTCCGCCGGCGAGGGCGCCACCAGCTTGAGGCCGTCCGCCTTGAGCTTGGCGGTGACGTCCTTCTGCGCGGTGAGCGCCTTGTACTTCGCCCCGAGCGACAGCACGACGGTGGAATCGGCCGAGGTGGTGTGCACGAGCGTCGCGCCGGGAAGGTAGTAGGACAGCAGCGTCGCGCCGTCCGCGCCCGCCTGCCCGTACCGGATCTCGGCGATGCCGGCGATCTGCTTGCCGGAAGGGTCGTTCGCCGCGTTCTCGGGAATCTTGAAGCCGTCCTTCTTCAACTGCGTGGCGACCTTGGTAGCCAGCCCTGTGCGGTTGGTGGAGTTCAGGACGGTGAGGGTGACGGCGGACGGCGGGGGAAGCGTGGTGGGCTTGGAGGTGCTGGCGCTGCTCGGGGAGCACGACTGGCCGGAGGCGTCGCGCTCGGACTTGTCGCGGCTGATCACCCGCCACCAGACGAGGGCGGTGAGCAGGATCAGCGCCACAAGGAAGACGACCGCCGGCAGGTGCTGCCGCTTGGTCGTCGGTGCAGTCATCGGGCGCGGATCCTGTCGATCGGGTGTCGATCACGCAGTGATCGTGATCGGGGCGACAGCCTACCGTCACCGTGCGCCGCCACACCGCTCAGGGCGCTCGGCGACGGTCGGGGGAATGAAAGTGTCAACCCCGTCGTTCGCTGCTAACCGAGGCGCGGTAACGTACCGCCGCCGAAAGCGCTGTGAGGCTCACTGAGCGAGCGGTACCCCGCTTCTGAGCGAGTCTCACAGGCGGGCAGAACGTGTGTGTTGAGGACCGTCCCACAAGGAGATGAGGGCCGATGGCAACCGATTACGACGCGCCACGTCGCGGCGAGGCCGACGAGCTGAACGAGGACAGTCTCGAGGAGCTCAAGGCCCGGCGGGCGGAGGCGCAGTCGGGGTCGATCGATGTCGACGAGACAGAGTTGAACGAGTCCCTGGAACTGCCGGGAGCAGATCTCTCCAGCATGTCCGGCGAGGAGCTCACCGTGCGGGTGCTGCCCAAGCAGGACGACGAGTTCACGTGCAGCAGCTGCTTCCTGGTGCACCACCGCAGCCGGCTGGCACGAGAGAAGAACGGCAAGTACATCTGCCGCGACTGCGCCTAGGCGCAGCGGCGCACCGCCTCGAGGAACCGCTCGGGGCGGCGCGTGCTGACCACCCAGTACGGGACCGGGCTGTCGGGGTCGTCCAGCCACAGCTGGACGCCCGGCCCGATCCACGGGCGGATCGAGACGTACGCGGCCGGATCGCCTTCGCGTCCCACTACCCGGCGCAGCGTAGACGGGTCGAGCGCGACGCTGCCGCTGACCTTCGACAGGGGCAGTCGGGCGCCACGAACGCGCACCTCGCCGTCGACCACCTCGAGCCTGCCCGCGCCGATGAACCAGACGATCACCACCGACAGCGGCAGCAGGGTCCCCCACGGGATCGCGTCGGTGAGGTGATAGCCGGCGATGTGGAACTCGGCCGCGAGCAGTCCGGCGACGACCAGGCCGACGGCGTACCACCACCACGGCGTGTAGAGCCGTTCCCGGTAGCTGACGTCGCTGCGCGCGTTACTCACGTCGGCGGGCCTCTCACTGCTGGTGGTCACGTCCCCGAGGGTAACCTTCGGCGCTGTGACCACCTCCGCCGCCGGCCGCCTGCGCGTGCTGATCAAGCGTTTGGACGCCGAGCTGCCGCCGCCGGTGTACGCGCTGCCCGGAGACGCCGGCGCCGACCTGGTTGCCGCCGAGGGCATCGAACTGGCTCCGGGCGAGAGAGCGGTGCTGCCCACGGGAGTCGCGATCGCGCTGCCGGACGGGTACGCCGCGTTCGTCCACCCGCGCTCCGGGCTGGCCGCTCGAGCCGGGCTCGGGCTGGTCAACGCACCGGGCACGATCGACGCCGGATACCGTGGCGAGATCAAGGTGATCGTGATCAACCACGACCCGGCCGAGACGCTGCAGCTGCACCGCGGCGAACGGATCGCCCAACTCGTGTTCCAGCGTGTGGAGCAGGCGCTGTTCGTCGAGGTGGACGAGTTGCCCGGGTCGGTGCGTGGCGACGGCGGACACGGGTCGACCGGCGGGGCTGCCGCTCTGGGTTATCAAGCGCAGGGCAACGAGGGGACGAAGTAGTGGCACGAGGCAATCGCGACCGCGAGCGGGAGCGCAAGGCGCTGTCGAAGCTGGACGCCACGCCGCCGTGGGAGACCCGGCACCGCGAAGTGGCGCCCACCACCGGTCCGTTCGACGTCAAGGACGCCCCCGAGGATGAGCTGCCGCGCATCGACCTCGGCGCCCTGCAGGTGCCGGTCGGCCCCGGAGCCGACGTGCGCCTGGAACTGAACGAGGCCAAGCAGATCGTCGCCGTCACCGTGGTCACGCCCGACGGCACGATGCAGCTCGGGGTCTTCGCTGCCCCGCGCAACGAAGGCATCTGGGACGAGGTCCGCGCTGAGATCGCCGCCTCCATGAACCAGCAGAAAGGCCAGCCCAAGGAGCGTCTGGACGGCCCGTTCGGCACCGAGCTCACCGGCCTGCTGCCGACCGAGGACGGGCAGCGGGCACCCGTGCGGTTCATCGGCGTGGACGGGCCGCGCTGGTTCCTGCGCGCGATGCTCGTCGGCCCGCACGCAGCGGAGCCGGAGCGGGCCGCAGCCGTCGAGGAGCTGTTGCGCGGAGTCATCGTCGTGCGCGGGGCCGAGCCGCTGCCGGTGCGTGAGCCGGTGCCGCTGCAGCTGCCCAAGGATGTCGAACTGCCCGACCTCCCCGAGCAGGCCTAGGCTGGTTGGTATGGGCAAGCCGCTCTCGTTGCTGCGCCGGTTGACTGCGTCCTCGCACCAACTGGACTCCGCGCAACTGCAGTCCGAGGTCGAGGACCAGGCGTGCACGCTGCTCACCGAGGCGTGCTGTTCGGAGCATCGTGGTGAGAACGTCACCGTCGGAGGTCGGCTGCGGTCGGTCGTCTACACGCCGCGTGAGAACGTCCCGACGCTCGAGGCAGAGCTCTTCGACGGCACCGACTCGATCTCGCTCGTGTGGCTGGGCCGGCGCCGCATCGCCGGCATCGAGCCCGGCCGTCGCCTGATCGCCAAGGGCCGGATCGGCGTGCACGAGGGGCGTCCGGCGATCTACAACCCCTGGTACGAACTCCAGTCGCCCGCCAAGTGAGCGACGAACAGAAGGTCGACCTGCGGGAGGTCTACCGCGCCCAGATGCTGACGAGCATCGGTGGCTGGGAGGGCACGGTCATCGCAGCCGTCCCCACGGTGGTGTTCGTGGTGGTCAATGCGTTCACGTCGCTGCGTACCGCGATCTACGCCGCGATCGGTTCCGCCGTCGTCCTAACGGTCTATCGCCTGGCTCGCCGGCGCCCCGTGCAGCAGGCGGTCAGTAGCCTGCTCGGGGTCCTCATCGCCGCCCTGATCGCCGGGCGCACCGGACAGGCGCGGGGCTACTTCCTGCCCGGCATCATCATCAGCCTCGCCTACTCGGTGCCGTTCCTCGTCTCGATGGCGGTACGGCGTCCACTGATCGGGCTCGGCTGGGAGTTTCTCGAGCCGACGCCGGGCACGAGAGGCGCGGCACCGAAAGACGAGCGGACCGGCGAGCCGGTCGAGTCGGACGATCCGCCGTGGTACCGAATGCCGCCGCTGTTGCGCGCGTACACGTGGGCCACGGGCGTCGCCTCGGTCGTCTTCCTGGCCCGTGGCCTGGTGCAACTGTCGCTCTACGTACATGCCAAGGGCGACGGCAAGGCGGCGACCGGCTGGCTGGCGTTCGCCCGCATCGCGATGGGCTTCCCGTTGTTCGTCGTCGGCGTACTGATCATGCTCTGGCTCGTTCGCCGCGCCAAGGCTGCAGTCCGTCCCGCGATCGACTAATCAGCAGGTGCGAAGATCCCGCTCATCACGAGCGGGCTTCATTGCGGCGCCTGCCCGAGCGCCGAATGCGGTGGGCGGTTAGCGGGGGATCGCCTTCAGCCCAGGACGCTGGCCCGCAGCGCGTCCTCGGTCTCCGGCAGGGCGACGAACAGCAGCTCGTCGCCACCCTCCAGCGGCTCGTCGGGGCCGGGTGTGATCACTCGCGCGCCACGAACGACGGCCACCAGCGTGGCGTCCTTCGGCAGGTTCAGATCGCGGATCGCGCGCCCGTTGCACGGGGCGGTGTCGGGCAGCGTGAGCTCGAGCAGGTTGGCCTGACCGTCGCGGATACCGAACAGGCGTACCAGATCACCGACCTCGACGGCCTCCTCGACGAGGGACGCCAGTACGCGCGGGGTCGAGACGGCCACGTCGACGCCCCACGCCTCGGTGAACAGCCACTCGTTGGCCGGGTGGTTGATGCGGGCGACGACCCGCTTGACCGAGAACTCGGTCTTGGCCAGCAGCGAGACGACCAGGTTGACCTTGTCGTCGCCGGTTGCGCCGATGACGACGTCGTACTGTTGCAGGTCCGCCTCCTCGAGGTTGGAGACCTCGCAGGCGTCCGCGAGCAGGAACTTGGCGCCCTCGACCCGTTCAGGCTGGATCTTGCGCGGGTCCTTGTCGATCAGCAGCACCTCGTGGTGCTTGGCGAGCAGTTCGCGCGTGATCGAGCGGCCGACCGAACCGCCTCCGGCGATGGCGACCTTCACGACTTCGCCCCATGTGGTGCCGCGGAGGCGATGTCCCTGAGCACGGGAGCCAATGCGTCGGTGGTCAGCACATGCAGGACGTCCCCGGACTGGATCAGGGTGCCGGCGACCGGTAGGGCGCCCGCGCCGAAGCGGGTCAGGAAGCCGACTCGAGCGCCGGTGGCCGCCTCGAAGTCCGGGAGCGAGGCGCCGATCCAGCCCTCGTGCGGCGTCACCTGGATCAGGGCGATCTGGCCGGACGGGTCGCGCCAGTCCTCGCTCGTGGCATCGCCCAGCACGCTGCGCATCAGCCGGTTCGACGTCCATGGGACGGTCGCCACGGTCGGAATGCCGAGGCGCTCGTACACCTCGGCGCGCTTGGGGTCGTAGATGCGGGCGACCACGCGGGCCACGCCGAACGTCTCGCGAGCCACCCGTGCGGCGATGATGTTCGAGTTGTCACCGCTGCTCACCGCCGCGAAGGCGTCTGCGGTCTCGATGCCCGCGTCGAGCAGGGTCTCACGATCGAACCCCATGCCCTTGACGGTACGGCCGGGGAAGTGGTCGCCGAGGCGCTTGAACGCCTGCGGGTCCTGGTCGACCACGGCCACGCTGTGGCCGAGCTTGGCGAGGCTCGTGGCGAGGGAGGACCCCACGCGCCCGCAGCCCATGACGACGATGTGCACGGCCAACATCTCACCACACGACGCTCTGCCCGGCGCCGTCGCGTGACCCGCCGGGCAGCGTGGGCCGCCTGATGACCGCGATGTGACGTGGTGACCGTATCCTCACGGCTCGTGGCCACCATGTCCCGCGTGCTGAAGCGGGTGATCATCGGCAGCCCGGTCTCCACCGAGAGGGCCGGACACGCCGTACTCCCCAAACGCCTTGCGCTGCCGATCTTCGCCAGCGACGCGATGTCGTCGGTGGCGTACGCGACGCAGGAGATCCTGCTCGTGCTGACCGTCGGCGGCATCGGCTACCTCTACCTGGCTCCGTGGGTCGGTGGCGCGGTGGCGCTGCTGATGGCGATCGTGGTCGCCTCCTACCGGCAACTGGTGCGGGCGTACCCGACCGGCGGCGGCGATTACGAGGTCGCGACCAAGAACATCGGCAAGCCCGCGGGCGTGATCGTCGCCAGCGCCCTGCTGGTCGACTACGTGATGACGGTCGCCGTCTCGGTCAGCTCCGGCGTGGACAACATCATCTCGGCGGCGCCCGGCTGGCACCCGTACCGCGTCGAGATGGCGCTCGTCTTCGTCGCGGTCCTCGCGGCGATGAACCTGCGCGGTCTGAAGGACGCCGGCACGGCCTTCGCGGTGCCGACGTACCTGTTCGCCGGCGGGGTCATGATCATGATCGTCACGGGGCTGATCAAGACGGCCGTTGGGAACCACCCGGTCTCCGAGTCGGCGCACTACACGATCGTCCCGCATCCGGGGTACGAGCATCTGCAGTTCTTCGCCCTGCTGTTCTTCACGCTGCGCGCCTTCTCCTCGGGTTGTACCGCGCTGACCGGCGTCGAGGCCATCGCCAACGGCGTACCGGCGTTCAAGGAGCCCAAGAGCAAGAACGCCGCGACGACACTGTTGATGATGGGCACGGTCGCCGTATCGATGTTCGCCGGCATCACTGCGCTCGCACTGATCTCGAAGGTGCATATCGTCGATCCGATGCAGAGCAGCTGCCTGCTCCAGGGCAGCGCGCAGGACGTCTGCGCCACGACTCCACAGCGCACCGTGATCGCGCAGGTCGCCAGCGCCGTGTTCGGTGGTCCGCACACGGCCGGCTTCTTCTACGTCCAGATCACCACCGCCCTGATCCTCGTCCTCGCGGCGAACACGGCCTTCAACGGCTTCCCGCTGCTCGGGGCGATCCTGGCCCGTGACAAGAACCTGCCGAACCAGCTCAACACCCGCGGCGACCGACTCGCGTACAGCAACGGGATCGTGATGCTCGCCATCGTGGCCGGACTGTTGATCTTCATCTACCACGCGGACACCACCCGGCTGATCCAGCTCTACATCATCGGCGTGTTCTGTTCCTTCACCCTCGGTCAGACCGGAATGGTGCGGCACTGGAACCGGGTCCTGAAGGCCGAGCGCGACCCGGCCGAGCGCCAACGGATCTTCCGCTCGCGGGTGATCAACTTCCTCGGCGCGACCATCTCGGGCCTCGTGCTCGTGATCGTGATCGTCACCAAGTTCGAGAAGGGCGCCTACCTCGTCCTGATCGCGATGCCACTGCTCTACCTGCTGATGCGCGGGATCAACCGGCACTACGCACGCGTCGCCGACGAGCTGTCGACGTCGGGCGAGGTCGGCCTGACCCTGCCGTCGCGCAGCCACGTGGTCGTGCTCGTCTCCAAGGTGCACAAACCGACACTGCGGGCGCTGGCGTACGCCAAGGCGACGCGACCGGACACCCTGACCGCGCTGACCGTGAACATCGACGACGCCGACACCCGAGCCCTGCTCGCGGAGTGGGAGCGGCACGACCTGCCGGTGCCGCTGACCGTGATCGAATCGCCGTACCGCGAGATCACCCGGCCGGTGATCGCCTACGTGAAGCGGCTGCGCAAGGCCAACCCGCGCGAGATCGTCAGCGTCTTCATCCCGGAGTACGTCGTCGGGCACTGGTGGGAGCAGTTGCTGCACAACCAGTCCGCGCTGCGGATCAAGTCGCGGTTGCTCTACCAGCCGGGCGTGATGGTCACCAGCGTGCCGTGGCAGATGGACTCGGTCGACACCGAGGCGCCGACCGTGGACGCCACCCGGTCCACCACCCTGCCGAACGCCTGAGCCGTGTACGAGACCGGGGAACTGCTCGACGTCGAGGCCGGTGCCCCCGCGCACGGCGGCTTCTGCATCGCCCGGGCCGAGGACGGGCGCGTGGTGCTCCTGCGGCACGCGCTACCCGGCGAGCAGGTACGCGCCCGCGTGAGCGAGGATCGCGGCGGATCGTTCCTACGCGCCGACGCCGTCGAGGTGCTGCGGGCCTCCGCCGACCGCGTCGAGCCGCCGTGCCCGCACGCCGGACCGGGGCGGTGCGGCGGCTGCGACTGGCAGCATGCCGCCGGGCAGGCGCAGCGGGCGATCAAACAGGCCGTGGTGCGCGATCAGTTCGCCCGCCTGGCCGGCCTCGAGCTCCCGCCCGACTTCCATGTCGAGGCCCTCTCCGACGCGCTGCTGGGATGGCGTACACGGGTCACGTACGCCGCCACGCGTCAGGGCGAGCTCGGGCTGCACCGGCATCGCTCGCATGAGATCGAACCGGTCGAGGCCTGTCCGCTCGGGCTGCCCGGTGTCGGCGACAGTGAGCTGCTCGCCCGGCGGTGGGTCGGCCTGACCGGCGTCGAGGTCGTCCGCGACTCGAGCGAGCAGATCGCGGTGGTCGGCCACCGGCCCGGGCCCGGCCGCCAGGCGCGGGGGCGTCGTCCGCCCGATCGAGTCGAGTTGCTCAGCGGACCGGACCGGGTGAGCTTCGAGGTCCTCGGACGGACCTTCACCGTCGATCCGGCCGGCTTCTGGCAGGTGCATCCGCAGGCCCTGGCGGCGTTCGTCGGCGCGCTGCTGGACGCCGCCGCTCCGCGCCCGGGGGAGCGGGTTCTGGATCTGTACGCCGGCGCGGGCGCCCTCACCGCGTTCCTGGCCGAGCGGGTGGGTCCCACCGGCCGTGTCGTCGGCGTCGAGTCCGCGCCCGGCCCCGTGCGGGATGCGGCCGGCAACCTTGCCGAGCTGCCGTGGGCCGAGGTCCGTCGCGCCCGCCTCGACGTGAACTCCGTGCCTGCCCTGGCTGCGCTGGGAGCCGAGGTCGCCCCGGACGTCATCGTCCTCGATCCGCCCCGCGCCGGCGCCGGCAAACCGATCATGCAGACGCTCTGCGCGATGCCCGCGCGGGTGATCGCCTACGTCGCCTGCGACCCGGCGGCGCTGGCCCGCGACGCGGCCGTGGCCCTCGCCGAGGGCTGGCAGCTGGCGCGCATCCGCGGGTTCGACGCCTTCCCGATGACGCACCACGTCGAGTGCGTGGCGACCTTCGCCCGCGATTAGCCGCCGGTAGGATTCCCGGTTATGGCCTCTGTACTCGACCGCATCGGCACCCCGGCAGATCTGCGTGGGCTGGACACCGACGAGCTGGCCCTACTGGCGTCGGAGATCCGCGACCTGCTGGTCGACTCGGTGCTCAAGCTGCGTACCGGCCACCTCGGCCCGAATCTCGGCGCCGTGGAACTGACCATCGCCCTGCACCGCGTGTTCGACTCGCCGCACGAGCCGATCCTCTGGGACGTCGGCCACCAGGCGTACGTACACAAGATCCTCACCGGACGCGCGGATCGCATGTCGACGCTGCGCCAGACCGGCGGCATGTCGGGCTACCCCAACCGCGCGGAGAGCAAGCACGACTGGATCGAGAACTCGCACGCCACGACCTCGCTGTCGTACGCGGACGGGATGGCCAAGGCGTTCGACGTTCGCGGTGATCGCCGGCCGGTCGTGGCCGTCATCGGCGACGGCGCCCTCACCGGCGGCATGGCCTGGGAGGCACTGAACAACATCGCCGCATCCGATCGTCCGGTGATCGTCGTCGTGAACGACAACGGCCGCTCGTACTCACCCACCATCGGCGGAATCGCCGAGCGCCTGGCCGGCCTGCGCCTGAACCCGGGCTACGAGTCCGTACTCGAGAAGATCAAGACCACGCTCGGCAGGACGCCGGTCGTCGGGCAGCCGCTCTACGAGGCGCTGCATGGGGCGAAGCGGGGCTTGAAGGACATGCTCGCCCCGCAGGGTCTGTTCGAGGATCTCGGTCTGAAGTATCTCGGTCCGGTCGACGGTCACGACGTGGCCGCGCTGGAGCACTCGCTCAACCTGGCCCGCGGCTTCGGCGGTCCGGTCGTCGTCCATGCGGTCACGAAGAAGGGCTTCGGCTACGCGCCCGCCGAGAACGACGAGGCCGACCAGCTGCACCAGTACAAGCCGTTGGACCCCAAGACCGGGCGGGTGGTGCCGAAGGCCGGCAAGACCTGGACCGGAGTGTTCAGCGACCAGATCTGCCGCATCGGCGAGAAGCGCGACGACGTCGTGGCGATCAGCGCGGCGATGTGCGAACCGACCGGTCTGGGCACCTTCGCACGGCAGTTCCCCGGACGCTTCTACGACGTCGGCATCGCCGAACAGCACGCGGTGACCTCCGCCGCCGGGCTGGCCATGGCGGGCCTGCATCCGGTCGTCGCGGTCTATGCCACGTTCCTCAACCGCGCCTTCGACCAGGTGCTGCTCGACGTCGCGCTGCACAAGCTGCCGGTCACCTTCGTGCTCGACCGGGCCGGTCTGACCGGTGACGACGGGCCGAGCCACAACGGCGTGTGGGATATGGCGATCCTCGGCGTCGTGCCCGGCCTGCAGATCGCCGCGCCCCGGGATGAGCCGACGCTACGCGAGGCGCTGGACGCCGCCGTGGCGATCTCCGACGGACCGTCGGCGGTGCGCTTTCCGAAGACACCGCTGGGCGAGCCTGTCCCGGCGCTGCGCGCTGTCGGCGGCGTCGACGTGCTCGCCGAACCGGACACCGCGGCCGTCGACGTCCTGGTCGTCGCCGTCGGCGCCACCGGGGCGAGTGCTGTCGAAGCGGCCGCCGCGGTGGCCCGTGCCGGCTACTCGGTGCGTGTCGTCGATCCGCGCTGGGTGCAGCCGGTGCCGCCGGGGCTGGCCGAGCTGGCGCGTGCGGCGTCCCTCGTCGTCACCGTCGAGGACGGCAGCCTCGCCAGCGGGGTCGGCGCGCGGGTGGCCCTTGCCCTGTCCGAGGCGGCCGTCGACGTCCCCACCAGGCACCTCGGGGTTCCGCGCGAGTTCCCCGACCACGGCAGCGTGACCGACGTCCGGTCCTGGGCAGGGCTGTCCGTTCCGGCGCTCGGCCGGCGCATCGTCGAGTGGGCCGCCGTCGTTGCACCGAATGATCCGGAACAGGAGGTTTCGGAGATTACCGGCACAGGTAAGACCGTTCCGGGTGCATGATCACCGTGGGGACGCCCACGGCCTCCGCCCGGGCAACACCACGGGGATAGGGAAGGACTGGGTGCTATGCGCGTACTCGTCGTGGAGGATGAAGTGCAGCTGGCGGAGGCCGTCGCTCGCGGTCTGCGCCGGGAGGGGATGGCCGTCGACGTCGCGACCGACGGGGACGACGGCTATCGCAAGGCCACGCTGACGCGGTACGACGTGGTGGTCCTGGACCGCGATCTGCCAGGGATGAGCGGTGACGACATCTGCCGCCGGCTCTCCGAGGAGGACGAGCTCACCCGCGTCTTGATGCTGACGGCGAGCGGCACCGTCGAGGACAAGGTCACCGGTCTCGCGCTGGGAGCCGACGACTACCTGCCGAAGCCGTTCGCCTTCGCGGAACTCGTCGCCCGCGTGCGCGCGCTGGGACGTCGCACGACACCGGCCGCACCGCCGGTGCTCAGCGCGGGCGACGTGGAGCTCGACTCCTCGAAACGGACCGTCAGTCGTGGCGGTGAGCTGGTCGATCTGACCCGCAAGGAGTTCGGCGTCCTCGAGACCCTGATGATGGCGCAGGGCGCGGTGGTCTCCAGCGAGGAGCTGCTCGACCGGGTGTGGGACGAGAACGCCGACCCGTTCACCACCACGGTGCGGGTCACGATGATGACGCTGCGCCGCAAGCTGGGTGAGCCGGCGATCATCGACACCGTCGTGGGCTCGGGCTATCGCATCGACCCGGCGGTGCTGGTCGCGCCCGGCGAAGGAGCCGGATCTCAACAGTGAGGCTCTTCCGCCCGACGCTGCGCATCCGCATGGCGTTGCTGTACGGCGGACTTGTCCTTTTGGTCGGCGTTTCCCTGTTGATCACGTCGGTCGTCCTGCTCAACCAGTCCATCGGATCGCTGCCGTTCTTCCGCACCGCCGGCAAGGTCACGATCACCGACGCGAGCGGTACGCGCCAGGTCGACCCGCAGGCGCTCGGTGAGCAGACCCGGCACGACGCGGTGAGTTACCTGCTGTCCAACGGTTTGATCTACTTCGTCCTGATCGTGGTGATCGGTACGACCGGCGGCTATCTGTTGGCGAAGCAGGCGTTGCGCCCGATCGCCCGGCTGACCCGCATGGCGCGCGAGCTGTCGACGGAGAACCTGGACCAGCGGATCAGCCTCGGCGGCCCGGACGACGAACTGCGCGAGCTGGCCGACACGTTCGATGAGATGCTGGCGCGCCTGAACGCCGCCTTCGACAGCCAACGAATGTTCGTGGCGAACGCCAGTCATGAGTTGCGTACGCCGCTGTCAGTGATCAAGACCGAGCTCGAGGTGACCCTGGCCGATCCGGAGGCCGACACCGAGGAGCTGCGCCGGATGGGCGAGGTCGTCGGCACCGCTGCCGACCGGGCGCAGCGCCTGGTCGAGTCGCTGCTGACGCTGGCGCGGCTCCAGGCCCGGCAGAGCGGACAGCTCGAGGTCCGCGAACCGGTGGACCTCGCGGAACTGGTGCCCGGCGTCCTCGACGGGGTGACGACCGAGGCGGGCGCGAAGGGTGTCAAGATCGAGTCGGAGATCGAGTCGGCGACCACGCTCGGCGATCCACGGCTGCTGGAGCGGCTGATCGGCAACCTGGTCGAGAACGCGATCCGGCACAACGTCCCGGACGGCTGGTTGCGCGTGACCACCGGACAGACCGCCGAGCGCGTCTGGCTGCACGTCTCGAACGGCGGTGCGGTGATCCCCTCCGAGAACGTGGACGCGCTGTTCCAGCCGTTCCGGCGCGGTGCCGGCCAGATCCGCACCGCCACCCGTGGAGCGGGACTCGGCCTGGCGATCGTGCGGCTGATCGTCGAGGCGCATCACGGCCGGCTGCAGGCGGCGGCGCCGCCGTTCGGTGGCCTGGCGATCCGCATCGAGTTGCCCCGCGAGACGCCCCGCACCGACGCGCCGGCGAACTCGTCCCCGGCGGCCCTCGCCAGCTGAAGCCGTTCGCAGGTTCAGGCGGTCAGCGCGGCGGCGAGGGGGCCGGCGGTGAGTTCGACCTGCCACGGGCGAGCGCCGAGTTCGGCGAGCCGGTCGCCGACCACGGCAGCGCTGATCGCGGACGGCGGCTCCCAGGCGATCCGTCGCACAAGATCACCGGCGAGCAGGTTCTGGGCCAGCACCTGGTGCTGCTCGGCCAGCGCGGTGATCACATCGCGACACCGGGCCAACCGCTCGGCCGCCACTGGGTCGCGGTCCCGCCAGCGCGCGGCCGGCGGCACCACGTCGGTCGACGGCCCGGCGACAGGCGGCAGCGCGGACTCCGGCAGGTTCCGCGCCACCTCGATCGCGCCGTACCACCGGTTGAGCTGACGCTTCTGTCGCGGTCCGCCGAAGATCGGCAGGGCAGCGAGCGCGCCCGGTGACTTCGGGCCGACCCGCGCGGCGTCGATGATCGCGGCGTCCGGCAGTACCCGGCCGGGGGCCACGTCCCGCCCGGCGGCGTATTCGTCGCGGGCGTACCAGAGCGCACGCACGATCGCGAGCTGATGCCGGTTGCGCAGCTTATGGATGCCGGACGTACGCCGCCACGGGTCGACCCGCGGCGGGTTCTGTGGTGCGGTGCGCTCGGCCTCGAACTCCTGGTGGGCCCACTCGAGCTTGCCGGCGGCGTCGAGCAGCCCGGCGAGCACCTCGCGCAGGTCGATCAGCAGTTCCACGTCCAGCGCGGCGTAGACCAGCCAGGCGTGCGGCAGCGGACGGGTGGACCAGTCGGCCGCCGAATGCCCCTTCTCCAGACGTACGCCGAGGTGCTGCTCGACCATGGTCCCGAGGGCGACGCGTTCGACGCCGAGCAGCCGACCGGCCAGTTCGGTGTCGAACAGGGACGCCGGCCGCAGGCCTACCTCGGCGAGACACGGCAGGTCCTGGCTGGCCGCGTGCAAGATCCACTCGGCGTCGCCGATCGCCGCGTTGAGCACAGACAGCGCGGGCAGCGAGATCGGATCGATCAATGCGGTGCCGACGCCCGCACGGCGCAGTTGGACGAGGTAGGCGCGTTGGCTGTAGCGGTAGCCGGAGGCGCGCTCGGCGTCCACGGCGACCGGACCCGTACCGGACCTCATGCGCTCGATCAGCCCGGCCAGCTCGACGCTGGTGGTCAGCGGCTCCGGGACGCCGTCCGCGGGCTCGTGCAGCAGTGGCAGCAGGGGAGGCTGCGGCTCGCCCTCGTCCGGTTCGACGGTGCTCACGGCGTCGACAGGATGGTCACGCCCTCCGGCGGCAGCCCGGCCGCGAGGCAGAGCAGGTCGACGAAGGCGAGCAGGTGCGCTCCGAGTTCGGCGGTGCCGGCGGTCCAGGAGGCGCGCAGCTCGAGTCCGACCGACGTCCTCGGCCCGTGCATGTCACCGAAGCGGGTGGACGTGGTCTGGGTGACCGTGCCCCCCGCGGCACGGTGCGCGGCGCCGCGCTCTTCGAGAGCGTCGGTCAGCCAGCTCCAGCCGACCGACGGCAGCAGCGGGTCGACGCCCATCTGCGGGTCGAGCTCGGCGCTGGCGTACGCGACCAGTCGCAGCGTCCCGTCCCAGGCCTCCTGGCCGTCGGGATCATGCAGCAGCACGAGGCGTCCGGTGGCCAGTTCGTTGTTCTCGCCGTCGAGCACGTCGGCAGACACGGCGTAGCTCCACGGCGCGAGGCGCTGCGGAGGGCGCAGCGGCTCCACCCGCACCTCGCGGCGGACCTGTGTCGTGTTCAGGGCGTCGACGGCGTCCCGGAACAGGGCGGGAGCCTCAGCGTCCCTGGCCGGTGTCGGCTCCTCCGTCGAATCCACCGCAGTCACCTTGCGCAGTCTGGTCGGGGTGGCGGTCATGCCACCGAGGTACGGGTCTGGGACGGCCCCTGAGCCACGTCGGGGAACAGGACCGGGTCGACGAACAGCGCCGTTCCGCACTCGAGACACACCCGCTCGGTGGGCTCGGCCCCGTCGACGGCGTCCGTCAGCGCTACGCGGGCGCACGACGGGCAGTAGTGGTAGGGCTGCACGGCGTTGACCTCCCCCTGGAGCGACGATGTCTCCAATCTCGCACGGGGGGCGGGGGAGCACCGGCAGGCGCGCCGACCCGTGGAAGGATGCCGATGATGGCTATCTCAGAAGGACATCCTGCCGAATCGCTGCTGGTCCGCACCGCGCACGGTCGGCCGGGGCCGCGCCCGCCGGTCTGGTTCATGCGCCAGGCGGGTCGCTCGCTGCCGGAGTATCGCGCGCTGCGCGCCGACAACTCGATGCTGGACGCGCTCCGGGACGCCGAGTTGATCACCGAGATCACACTGCAGCCGGTGCGGCGTCACCACGTCGACGCGGCGATCTTCTTCTCCGACATCGTGCTGCCCTTGGTGGCGATCGGCGTCGACCTGGAGATCAAGCCCGGCGTGGGGCCGGTCGTGGCGCGGCCGGTGCATTCGGAGGCGGACCTCGATCAGCTGCGTCGCCTGGAACCGGCCGACGTCCCGTACGTCGCCGACGCGGTTCGTTCCCTCGTCAGCGAGCTCGGCGGGACGCCGCTGATCGGCTTCGCGGGCGCGCCCTTCACGCTGGCGAGCTACCTGATCGAGGGCGGGCCGTCGAAGGACCACGCGAAGACGAAGGCGTTCATGTACGGCCGCCCCGTCTTGTGGAGCGCGCTGCTCAACCGGCTCGCGACCATCTCCGCCGAGTTCCTCAAGGTGCAGCTCGAGGCCGGCGCCTCGGCGGTCCAGTTGTTCGACTCGTGGGCCGGGGCGCTGTCGGCGGCCGACTACGAGCAGTACGTGCTGCCGCACAGCCGCCTCGTGCTCCGCGCCGTCGAGTCATACGGGGTGCCGCGGATCCACTTCGGCGTGAACACCGGTGAGCTGCTCGCTCTCATGCGCTCCGCCGGTGCGGACGTGGTTGGTGTCGACTGGCGGGTGCCGCTGGACGAGGCCGCCCGCCGGCTCGGGCCGGGAGCGGTCGTGCAGGGCAACCTCGACCCGGCGGTGTTGCAGGCCGAGTGGACGGTCGTCGAACGCGAGACGCGGCGCGTGGCGGCACAGGGGCGCGCGGCGTCCGGGCACATCTTCAACCTCGGGCACGGCGTCCCGCCGGGCACCGACCCCGACGTGCTGACCCGGCTCGTGGACCTCGTCCATTCGCTATGACGACGACCGAGCCAGTCGCGCGGCGCGCGCGTGTCATCGTCGTCGGGGGTGGCGTCTCGGGGCTGGCCGCCGCCCGCTTCGTGACCGACGCGGGCCACGACGTGATCGTGCTCGAGGGGGCCGACACCGTCGGTGGCAAGGTGCGCTCCGGATCGGTCGCGGGCATCGCGGTCGACCTCGGTGCCGAATCCGTGCTGGCCCGTCGCCCCGAGGCGACCGGGCTGATCTGTGCTGTGGGCCTGGCCGGCGAGGTGATCGCGCCCACGACGACGTCGGCGTCGGTGCGGGTGGGCGGCGCGCTGCACCCGCTGCCGAAGCGGACCATGCTCGGCGTACCGGCCTCGATCGAGGCGCTGCGCGAGTCGGGTGCGCTATCCGCGGCGGGCATCGCCGCCGTCGAGGCCGAGGCGTCGCTGCCGCCCCTGCCGCCGCTGGAACGTGACGTCGCCGTCGGCCCGCTGGTCCGCGCGCGTCTCGGTGGGGAGGTGGCCGACCGGCTGGTGGAGCCGCTGCTCGGCGGCGTGTATGCGGGTCGGGTCGACGACCTCTCGCTGCGCGCGACGATGCCGGCGCTCTATTCGGCTCTGTCCGAGGGGGGATCACTGCTCGAGGCCGCCGCCCGCGTCACGGACGTCGGGACGCACGCCCCCTCGCCGACACCGGTCTTCGCCTCGCTGCGCGGGGGTATCGGCCGCCTGCCCGTCGCCCTGGCCGCGACCCTGGACGTGCGGACGTCGACGACCGTGCGCGCGATCGAGCGGACCGGAACGGGTTATCGGCTGATCACCGGGCCGGTGCCCGGGCCGGTGGCGTACGAGGCCGACGCCGTGATCATCGCGGTGCCGGCGCCGAAGGCCGCGCGACTGCTCGCCGATCTGGCGCCGGACGCCGCGACCGAACTGGCCGACGTGGAGACCGCGAGCATCGCGATCGGCACCTTCGCGTTCCGCGACGTCGATCTTCCGCCCGGCAGCGGCCTGCTCGTCGGCGCCCGCGAGGGTCTGCACGTCAAGGCGGTCACCGTCAGTTCGCACAAGTGGCCGATGCAGACGGGCGGCTTGACCGTCCTGCGCGCATCGGTCGGCAGGGCGGGGCAGACGGCGGCGTTGCAGCGGCCGGACGAGGAGTTGATCGCGCTGGTACGCCGCGATCTGCGCGCGCTGCTGGGGCTGACCGCCGAGCCCGTGGACGCGCTCGTCACCCGCTGGGGTGGTGGCCTGCCGCAGTACGGCGTCGGCCACGTCGAGAAGGTCGAGCGCGTCCGCCACGCCGTTGGCCGCCTGCCCGGCCTGGCAGTCGCCGGTGCGACCTACGACGGCGTCGGGATCCCCGCGTGCATCGCGTCGGCACGGGCCGCGGTCGACCGGGTTCTGGCCGAGCTCGCGACAAGAGGATGATGGAGCTATGGCAGTGGACGGCAAGAAGGCACGTGAACTGAACAAGGTCATCCGCTACACCGCCTGGTCGGTGTTCCGGGCGACGTCGCCGCTGGGCGACAGCGACCGCGGCCCGCTGGCCGGCGAGGTCCAGGACCTCTTCGACCAGCTCGACGCCAAGGACGTGACGATCCGCGGCACGTACGACCTCAGTGCCCTGCGGGCGGACGCCGATCTGATGGTGTGGTGGCACGCGTCCAGCGCCGAGGAACTGCAGGACGCCTACAGCCGGTTCCGGCGTACCCGCCTCGGCCGGCACCTCACGCCGACGTGGTCGCAGTACGCCCTGCACCGCGAGGCCGAGTTCAACTCCAGTCACATCCCGGCGTTCCTCGCCGACGAGGAGCCGCGCCGGTTCGTCTGCGTCTACCCGTTCGTGCGCTCCTACGAGTGGTACCTGCTGCCGGACGAGGAGCGCCGCCGGATCCTGGCCGACCACGGCAAGACGGCACGGACCTACCCGGACGTACGGGCGAACACCGTCGCCGCGTTCGCGCTCGGTGACTACGAGTGGATCCTCGCGTTCGAAGCGGACGAGCTGCACCGCATCGTCGACCTGATGCGGGACATGCGTGCCACCGAGGCGCGGCGGCACGTGCGCCTGGAGATCCCATTCCACACGGGCACCCGGCGTCCGATCTCCGAGATCGTCGACGCCCTGCCGTAGGAACTCGCTTTTGGCGGTGGACCCACAGATCTGCCGGTCCACCGCCAAGACCGGACTACCAGGCGGCGACGACGGGGATGACCTTGTCGCGGTAGAGCTCGATCGCCCGAAGGTCCTGTACGTCGGGCAGCCGGCTGTGCACGTGTTCCACACCGAGGTCGGCCAGCTCACGCAGCCGGGCGAGGAACTTCTCCAGCCCGGTGCCGTCCGCGCCCGGAACACGGTGTGTCATCACGGTCTTCTCGACCGCGGCGTAATCCCGGCCGAGCCGCTCGCAGTGCCCGCGCAGCACGTCCAGCTTCTGCGGGAGGTCCGGTGCGTCGAACAGGTTGCAGGCGTCGGCGTACTGGGCGACGAGACGCAGCGTCTTCTTCTCGCCACCGCCGCCGATCAGGATCGGCGGGTGCGGCTTGCTCAACGTCTGCGGCACGTTCAGCGTGCGGCCGAGGTGGTAGTGCTCGCCTTCGTACGGCGCGTCGCTGTCGCTGCACATCTGCAGGTAGATCTGTAGCGCCTCCTCCAGCCGCTCGAAGCGCTCGGCGGTCGGTGGGAAGTCGAGGTCGAGGCCGATCGACTCCTCCTCGTTCCACGCCGCGCCGATGCCGAGCATGGCGCGGCCGCCCGAGAGGACGTCCAGGGTCGTGACCGCCTTGGCGAGCAGGCCGGGCGCGCGGTAGACCGCCGCCGTGACCCACGCGAGCAGTTGCGCCCGGCTGGTCTTCGCGGCGAGGTAGCCCAGGGTCGTGTACGCCTCGAGCATGTCGTGCTCGGGCGGGCCGATCATGCTGATCTGCCAGACGTGGTCCATGACGCTGATGCGCGCGAAACCGGCCTCGTCGGCCGCCTCGGCGATGCGTCCGAGATCGGAGGCGAGGGCGGGCGCCCCGCCCGGCCAGGTGAAGTCGGCGATGTGCAGCCCGAGCCTCATACGTCGGCCTCCTCGAACGTCAGGCTGATCGAATTGATGCAGTAGCGCAGGTCGGTCGGCGTGTCGTAGCCCTCGCCGGCGAAGACGTGGCCGAGGTGGCTGTGGCAGTTGGCGCAGAGCACCTCGGTGCGGAGCATGCCGTGGCCGCGGTCCTCGCGCTCGATGATCCGCTCCCCGGCGAGCGGGGTGAAGAAGCTCGGCCAGCCGCAATGGCTCTCGAACTTCTCGGTGCTGCGGAACAATTCGCTGCCACACGCGCGACAGCGGTAGACCCCTACGCGGTGGTTGTCGGTGTATTCGCCGGTGAATGCGCGCTCGGTGCCGGCCTGGCGCAGCACGGCGTATTCCTCGGGGCTGAGCTGGGCGCGCCACTCCTCTTCGGTCTTGGTGACGGACGCGGCGGGAAGCTGATCGGTCATGGAGCCGACGGTACGCCGCGCGCGCCAACAGTGATCAACAGCGGGAAATGCTCACCCCGCGTCCGGGATCTGCTGTCTGATCGCGCGCAGTGGGGCAGGCTGGGCACCATGGCGCAGAAGTCTGCGAGCGTGGAGCTCGAGGTCGGCGGGCGGACGGTGCGGGTCAGCAACCCGCAGCGGGTCTATTTCAGCGCGCGCGGCGAGACCAAGCTGGACCTGGTCAACTACTACCTCGCCGTCGGCGAGGGCATCGTGCGTGCGCTGCGGGAGCGACCGTGCATGCTGCACCGCTATCCCGAGGGCGTCGACGGCGAGAAGATCTATCAGAAGCGGCTGCCG
>Ga0164242_10001275_pt1 | contig 29827 bp, 24 predicted proteins | sample OricomgcompostMG_FD_108783 | JGI IMG/M metagenome (GOLD analysis project Ga0164242, IMG submission 108783) | Miracle-Growth compost microbial communities from Emeryville, California, USA - Original compost - Miracle growth compost (MG) ...
GGTCTGGACCCTGGACGGCGTCACGCCACCGACGGTGCAGGACGCGACCCCTTCCGGAGCAATGATCGACTCAAGGGTCGAGCCCGAGCCATACGTCTCCTTTGAGAACCTGATCCCAGGGCTCGTCTACGGTCTCCGGTGGACGTGGAGTTCATGGTGAGCACACACGAACTGGGCCGGACATGTCATCGACATTCCCGACCCAGCCACGTATGTCGTTTCGGCTCAGCCATGCCACATCAGAAATGGCAGGACCTGTATCAACGCGACGACGATGCTCATCTTCATCACCTCCAACAAATCGGGACATGTCCCCTACCTGTCCCGATGTGGGGTGAGTGGTGTCACAGATTGTTTACAGCGGTGATGCGCAACTGCGTGATCGGCGCCTCAGTGTCGCGGACGTGACGGAGGGTCCCATGGATCGCGAGGCACCCACAGCGCTACCTCGGCACGCGCCTCATGATCACGAAGCCTGTCTCCGAGGGCTGGGCCCCATGGCATACGGATGCCCGGAAGCCCTGCGAGCAATATCTCGGTCGGAACCAACCGTGGTTCGGCGGGCATTTCCGCGGATGCCTGAGCGCCCGGCCACATCACGAAGCCATCGAGCGGTGGGTCGGCGCCGTACTCCAAGGCGGTGACGAGGTTCAACAGGGACTGCTCGGCCACAGGCACGTCCGTTCTCGCTACGGGCACTGGCTGCGCTCGCAGCACTTCCAACAGCTCCGCGACCATCTTGGACCGTCCCAGCGCAAGCGCGAGACTCACCGTCTGCTGCGCAAGAGCGTGGAAGTCTGCGCGCAGCGTTGCGCGCTCACGCGCGTCCGGTAACACCGCAGCACGGGTCGTGTGATAGCCGAGCGCCAGTATCGCCTCGTCCAGGACCGCCGACTGTTTTCCCATCGCCTCGAGAACACTCATCGTCGCCCGGGTCAGGACATAAGCCACGTGAGGCCGGCCGGCCTGCGCCGACTCGTCCCGGGCTTGACGAAGCTCCGCAATGACCTCGTTCAATGGGCGCCCGGCGTTGACAGCTGACACGGTCCGCATTACCAGCAAGAACAGTTGGGCTCCCCCCAACGCAAACTGGGGCACTGCGGCGGCATCAGCCTGCGCAAGCAGCTCCTCGGCCTGCTCCAACGCCTGGACTCCGGTGGCAGAGTCACCCAAGAGAAAACTCGCGTGCGCTGCCAAGAAACTGGCATGGAAGCGATCACCGACGTCGACGTCACTGCGCCCGGCGAGGTCGAGCAGGCGAGCGCGGTTCGTCTCGCTCCCAGCTCCTGCGAGAACGACGCGACGCAGTCCCGCCAGTTCCCGACTGAGTTCGAGTCCATCGCTGAAGGCCGGTTGGGCAAGCATGCCTGTCGTCGCGTTCTGGATCGCGTCGCCGACCACCCTGACTGCCAGCTCAGACAATTCCGGATCGTTGGTTCCCTGCGCGTAGGAATCCACCATCGACGCCCACATGGCACGCCAGTAGTCGTCCTCGCAAGCTCGGACAAGCGGGGCGCACTCCCGCAGGACCTGCGCGAGTTCGCCTGTCCGACCGGACATGAACACTGCCATCGCACGAGACACGGCCAGTGCCGCTCTCAAATCGGGGTCCTCGATCATGTCGTCCCTTGATCCGACCCACTCAAGTGCGCGATCCGGATCCTTCAACCCGAGTTGGACCTGTGCCATGACGAGCGCCACGATCGCCCCGGCTCTCGCACCATCATCCACCGGCCAACGGTCTCGGCGAGCGACCAAGAGCTCGGCCCACGGTGCCAGCTGCGCGGCGGCGTGGGTCCGTGAAAGTTGTGAGACTCTGTCGACTGACCGATAAAACCACTCCGCGCCCAGTGGGCTGGCTGCGAGCTGCGGGTGACGCAGCAGCGTGCGATCCAGGTAGTCAATCGCAGCGTCCTCATCAGTCTGCCCCAACAACACAGCACGTGTGCCGTGCAGCGCGACCAGCTCATCAGATGTGGGATCAGGGAGCTCGTCCAGCAGTGGAATCGCATGGTCGACAACCGCACGCAACAAGTCGCCTTCGAGTTCTTCATCCACCGTCACGCAGATGTCGGCCGCGATCTCAACGACCACCCCCGGTGCGAGGCCGTCGACGCGCGCCCAACACTCACGCATGAGACTTGCCGCCCGCGTCGGATCCGTCTCACCCAGAGCGCACAGGTCCAATACGCAGGCAAACTGCCTGCTGGGCAACATTGATGCGAGCATTCCTATCGCTCTGTGGAAATCGTGTGCCACGGTCGGAGGTTCGTCACCGTCTTCCAGGAGCGCATCGACCATGTCGCCAGCCAGCAGCTCTTGGAACTCTGCGGCATCGGGACGCTGCAGTACCTGATCAGTGAGCGCCGCGAAGGCTTCCGGACGAGGACCATGCGGGTTCAGGGCCTCGTCCCAGAGAGTGTCAACGACGAGGTTCAGGAGCGGCTCCTGTTCGCACAGTTGCCGTAGCGGGCCCACCAGCTCCTCCGGAATGGACTCGGCTCCGACGACGTACATGGTTGCCAGGCTGTACCTGCCCGGATGGCTGGCCAGCACGGTTAAGATCCGCTCGGGGTCTGGATGCGCAATCCACCCTGCAACGATGTGACGGAGCGCCTCTCGACTCACTGGCAGACCTAACGACTCGGAGTCGCCAGATAGGTGACTGGTGCGGCCCAGAACAAGGGGCTGTGTGCGGGGTGACCGGTTGCCCGCCACTGCGCCAGCTCCGTGAGTTGCCAGTCTCGAAGAGCGGCGACCACGTCTGGGCTGGTGTACGCGCGGTGGACTGCGACCGCAAGGTCGGTCAGCGACTCCTGATTGACCGGCGCAACAATCGTCGGCTTCTGGGTCGAGGGGTGATCGGTCGGCAACGGCCACTTCGTCGCCGTGACAACGTGGGCTCCGGCGTTGACCGCCGCCACTACCAGACCAGTTTGTTCATAAGCGCCCGAGTCATTGCTCGCACAGCCAATCAACGCCACCCTTGGCGGCGCGGGCCAGCGGGCCGGCTCCGCCAGCCATTCCCGGGCCGTTAAGAACGTTGCGGCGTCGGGCGACGGGCCCCTCAACACCAGCGCAGCACCGGACTGGGCCTCCCGTGGTGGGACCCTGATGTGACCGAGGTAGAACAGCCGCGACGGTTGCTGGTGCAACCGGTAGCTGAGCCAGTCTCGGGTCATGTCCACCAACAGCCCATCGCCAGCGTCTTCTGCCACAGTGAGCCCATCGAGCAGCCGACGGGGAACCCCGGCCGGATACAACGATCGCACCGAGCCGGCCACAGGACCCGGATCGACGACCGCGCAGCCCGGTTCACTGGAATGACGCGCGACGGCGGTCGCCCGACGCGTACCCAAGATCACTGGTGACAATCCAGCCACGACCCGGGCTCGTTCGATCAATCGGACGTCACCCGACTCATCGACCGACATCAGCTCCCAGGGCACTCCGACCAACCAACCACGTGTGGCGACAGTCACGAGGTCGGGAACGGACCGTGTCACCGCAAGAGCTCCCCTCAGCTCCTCCGGCAGCAGCGCGGAGCCGAGTTGTCGCATCGACGACCGCTCCGTGTGCGGATCGGTCAGCAAGCTCGCCCACAGACCGGACCAGCCACCGTCCTGAGCAGCCGCCGACGTGCTCGGAGTCACCCGGCGGGCGACCTGCTGCAGCTCGGTCGTGTCCCGAAGCTGACCCACACCGACCAATTCGGTCCGACCGTCGTTGCGCATCAGCGACCACGTGATGGTGTTTCCCAACGGCTCGACGGTGAGCAACCAGCCCGTGGGCCGGGTCGTCGTCTCCTTCACGATGCGTAGGTCTCGGCAACCGTGATCGTCGCACTGATCGCTTCCCGATCGTCCACTGTGACCGCGCTGGGCATGTCCAGATCGGTGGACAAGTCTCCGTCGCTGCCTTCTAGCAATGCGAGCCATCCTCCGCACAAGCGCCGCCGAGCGGTTGCCAAGTCGCTGCCACCGGGCGCGGTTCGGGTATATCCCCACAGCGCCATGGCCTGAGTCCACGCGGCACGCGCTGCAAATTCCAATTCCGGGCTCGCCGCAGCGAGCGCGAGTCGGGTAGCGCACACGGCCCGAGCGCTCCAGCGCCGAGCCGATTCGACTGTGGGATCTGGTGCAATCAGATGGGCGAATCGATAGCCGATGTCGTGGACGTCAATGGTCAAGGTTCCCGCGGTCAACGCCCCGATCACCAGGTCCGCCGCAGGACCGTCGAGCGTGACTCGGCCCGTCAAGCTACCGCGTTCTCCGAAAGGAGCCAAGGCCATCTCCGCCACGGCGATCGGCCAACTGGGCACGTGGATGCTGCACGCGACTTGGCGGACTGGGCCCCGCCTCCTCGTACCCGTCAGCGCTCCCAGCAGGGAACTGATCGCGAGTTCCGGTAATGGGGTGGGCGCGGGCTGCCTCGGGTAAGGCGGTCGCGACCCGACCACTGTGATGTCGGCACGGCGCGAAGCAGAGATCTCGACTGTCCAGGTGATCGCGTCTTCCTCGCCACTGATCAGCCCCGACGAGTTCCGCGATGGATCTGCGGTTGCCGACCCGGCGTACAGGATCGCCGTATCCGCGCCGGCGTGCGCGGATCCGTGAGGAACGCACATGCGCAACAGGTCATCCAGGACGTTCATCTCTGGTGCGGCAGCGACCTCCGCCAGCCCCACGACGTCTTCCAGAGCGAGGTGCAGTGGGTCGCCGAACGGGAGTTGATCCGCGACACCGTGTGCCGCCGTCACCAGCACCGATAACGCGTCCGGATTGGTGTCTACCGATACAGCTGCGGCGAGCACTTCCCACAGCGAACCTGCCAGCGCCGCAAGTGAACGACGGACTTCCTCTCGCCCCTCGAGGAGATCAAGACAGCTGCTCGCCGCAGCCACGAGTTGTGCACCCAGCAATTGTTCCGGCAACGGCCACGGACAGGTCTCAGTGAGCCAGAGGGCGTAGCCAAGCGCCCGAAGCTGTGCAAGACGCGAACTCGGCACCGGGACTACGTCAAAGACGACCGCGTCGGCATCTGGCCGGCTCAGTTCGCCCATGGCATCCACCACGTTCGCGCCGAGCAGCGCGCCGACCGATTCAGCCGAACTTGCAACATCCGCAACTTCGATCGTCGGAACTGCCCGGGGAGTGAGCGGATCATAGAGCAGGGTGGAACCGGGCAAGTTGATTCGCGAAACACCGGCTGCACCGACGACGACGGTGCCGATCCGGATCACGCCGCTCGGCAACCGGCGAACTCTGATGAGTTCAGATGAGCTGATCACTTCGGCCCTCCGGCTCCGCGGGCGAGCCCGGCGCCAGGGACCACCTCACGGCACCACCGCGCGAACTCCGTGGACGACAAGTAGCGACGACGATCTGCGGTCACCAGCTCATCGTAGACATCCTGCCAACCGGGCTGCAGCAGAAGCAGTTGCGTCGCCACCGTCGAATTCCGCATCAGTAGATCGCTTGTCGCGTTCTGTGCATCCACCAATCTCTGCGCATCCATCAGGCGGTCGAGATCCTGTTCCGGCGCAAGTTCCGGCCCCTCAGCCGCATCCATTGCAGGAGCATCCCACTGCGCGAGCGCAGCCGGCACAGCGCGCTGCAACGAGACCTTGATCGTCATCTCCAGGGAGCACGAGCAAATTCGCTCCTCGACGTAGAGTTCCAAGCCGTGTAGCGCCTTCCAGAGCCTACGAATCACCACTTGGGTGATCCGGTCGAGGTGGGCAGCGAACTGGTCCGGCCGACACCCGTCGACGGCCCAGTGCTCCGCCTCGATCAAGGTGGTATGACCGGGCGTGCGTCCTCCGATGGTCCGGTCGCGAGCAAGTTGCCGCACCATCTCAGTCACATCGTCCGCCGTGTCAACGCGCAACTCAACACAGACACGTCGCAGGTCTCGACGATTCCCCACCCCAGCGTCAGCCTGCCCCGGATGTTCCGCTAGCCCCAGTCCATGGTGGCTGGCGTACAACACCGCGCGATGACTCTCCTGTCGCAAACCGTAGGGCAGACACGCGTTGTGGACAGTCTCAGCGGCCACGTCGCGATGCTGCCGGCGGGTGACCGGCTGAACACAGCGACTCGAAGCAGATCGAAAAGGCGGCCGCGACGCAGGGTCACCAGGGCGGTAGCTGGCGTATCTGCTGTACACGCTGCGATCCGTCCCGTACGCATCCGTTTCCGCCGGTGCGCCCGGCGGGCGCGTCAACGGCGGTCTGACGTCACGGCCCAACAACAGAGAAGACGGCGGAAATGCGGTGAGATTCAGTGCCCCTTCAGCGCGCCACTGCACCTCATACAACTCGTGAAATACCGCTTCAAAGTGCGCCGCGGACATCGTCTCCGGTATCGCCCGGACGGCCGCCAGAATATCCTCGGCCAGCCCCTTCGCCTCTTGACGATCTGGGAGACGGCCACGCGCAAGAACATGGTGGAGAGCCGCCGAGGTGGAGCGACCGGAGACCGCCTCCATACTCACATGCCGTGAGTCCGTCTGCCCTCGGCACTCCGACTGAATCGCCTGGATCACGATCGCGCTCGCCTCCGCGAGCATGCAGAGCGTCGGCTCCAGCTCGCCGATGATCCGTGCGGCTTCCACCCGTTGAGTTCGAGACAGAACGGTGTCGAGTGAGCCATAGCGCCGAAGCCCATGCTCTTTCCATCGCGCGCGCACCAATCGGTGAGCTGCTCGAGCCAACTCGCTTCGTTGCACTCCACTTCCCCACCGGATGTATTGACTGATCCGCGGATTGTCCAAAGACTCCGCCACCAACGATCTGACGCTCACGCCCACCGCACTATCGCTCCTCGCCAGGCTATTCAGGGCGCTCTGTTTCCGTCTGTGTCCAGAATCGCCAATGCAGAATATTCTGACGGACAGCACAGGGGTGCGACGCCCGCAACAGATTGCATACTCATCAGTACTTTGCAAAAAGCTGACGCTTTCCGCACGCATCAGGGCACCCGGCGTAGGACAGTTTTACATTCCGGGAATGGATGGCGCCCGACGGACAACTGAGCATTCCGGAGTTCACTGGCAGAGCACCCTCGAGACAGAGGCTCTTGCAGCCCTCGTGTGGCAAGGAACCAGTCCCGAGCGACGACGACTGCACGAACAGCACGGCCGAAGGCGGTGTCCGACTCGCGTGGTGCCCTTCGGGACCGATGACCCGAGGGGGCTGCTGGTCAATCCGAGCTGTCTGGCTGACGAGTGTGTCGACCTCTTCCAGGAGGTTCTGACCGAAGCGGGGCGACGACTGGCTCGCCAGCAGAAGTCGACCCTGAATGACCCGGCCAGATACACAAGCCGGCTGATCAAATCGGTCCTGACCGACTTGCAACGTTCGGCGCGCACGGCGAAGGGGTTCCCCGCGCGCCCGGGTCGAGCGGACGGCTCAGCTGCGATCGTGATTGCTCAGCTCCAACAATCAGCGGTTGACAAGGACACCGGAGCGTGGCACGTCGCTCTCTTCCGAATACTGCGGGACTATGTGCACTCACCGACCCGCACCGGATCCGGCTGGCCGGTCGACGGCCTCGTGAGAGAACGGATTCAGTACTTTCCTGCCACGGCTGATCGCCCCTCAGGCGACGTGATCCTGGCCGACATCGAGCATGTCCTGAGCACTGCAGGAAGACTGCTCGGCACCCAGTGGGTCCACCAGCACATCTGGCACCCGCTGGTTGTCGGGATTCGTACCGAAGAGGTGCCGGAAGAGCTCATGGCCCCGGGCGGTGACCTCGAAGACCAGGTCCTCTCCTCCTGGATGAGCAGTGAATACGCCATCGCCAGAAGGGCCGGGCTTGGACCGAAGCTGGCATACCGAAAGGTTGCGGAGATGCTGAGCGGCGGCCCGGCTCCGGAACTGGACGACACGCTACTTCGCGCACTTCGCGAGATGGAGGCAGACACACAGCACCAGATCGCGACCGCACTGCCCTAGTCCCGCGATGAGTTCGGGATGTTGTCGACATGCTTCTCGACCCCCCGCTGCGTCATCGGGACCGGTAGTGACGGTATCCGCGTTTTTCGGTTCGAGAAGGGACGACGGCCATGGTGAAGACTCGTGTGACCACACCGCGTGGAGGGCGGGCGGTCGGATCCTTCGTTGCCGGCGCACTATTGCTCGTGACGCTCACGGACTGCTCGGCGCCTCAGCACCCAGCACAAGAATGCATGAATCCACCATTGCCGTCCGCGCCCGAGGCGCTCGTCCTCGTCGTCGGAGTGCATCAGGCGGATCCGGCACCAGCATTACCGGCAACAGCCACTCCGCTGGTGCAGGCGACATTGGCGGCAGGGAACCCTATCAAGATCATTGCCGTGGACGGCACGCCCGAGGCCGTGCCGACTCCCGCGACCACGTCGGTGTCCCGAAACACGTGTACAGGATTCACGACCACGCTGGCCCACGCGACGAACGCCGTCAGCGCGGCCGTGTCCACAGCAAAGGCCAATAGCAACGGGGACAGTCTGTACTCGGCGCTCGTCCTTGCAGGCAACGCGGCGGATGCTGCGGGATGGCATGCCGCGACGATCGTGGTCGTGGATTCCGGGCTCAGCGACACCGGGCCGCTGGACTTCTCCAAGCCCGGAATGACGAGCGCGGACCCGGTACAGGCAGCAGCGTTCGCAACCTCGAGCCAACCCCTGAAGCTCTCTGGTTTCACGGTGATCTTTCATGGGCTCGGTCAAACAGCACCGCCCCAACAGCCGCTGTCACCAGCGCAGCAGAAGGATGTCCAGCAGATCTGGGATCAGGTCGCGATCCACGCGAAAGCAAAGTCTGTGCAGGTCGTGACCGATGTGCGACCCAGAACCGGGCCCCGTACGCCATACGTCGTCAAGCTCACACCCGTCGCGCCGATTCCGGTGTTCACGCCGCCGACCCGCGCCAGACCAAACTTCACGACGTTGACCTCCACCGATGTGCACTTCGAAACCGATTCAGCCGCATTACAAGACCCTGATCGTGTGGCTCACCTCCTTGCACCGATCGCGGCGTGGCTCGCGGCCGACCGAACTCACCACGTCACCTTGTACGGACGCACCGACTCCGCCGGCACTGTCGCTCACAACAAGGCCCTCTCGGTACGCCGCGCCAACACCCTGAAAGACCTGTTGCTGAGGCGCACCATCGACAGCGGCGAGATTGCTCCGTCCCAGATCAGCACGATCGGTCAAGGCGAGAACTTCCCCGGTCACCGCGATGACACCGGACCCGGTGGCACCCTCAACCCCGCCGCCGCGGCGTGGAACCGCCAGGTCTTGGTCAAAGCGGACATCCGGTAACCCCTTTCATCCCGGTCGAACCGCATCACCAGTCGTACAAGCCTCCGGGCAAGTCAGATCGCCCGACACCGACAAGGACCACAGCCCATGCAACATCCTTTCTCCGCCCTCTGGAAGGCACTGAGCCGACGGAGCCCGAAGCTGGACCCGTCCAACCCGTGGATCGGCAGCCCAGACCTCCGCCACGACGACACTGACGCGCAAGCCGCTCCTGCGACGGGGTATCCGCATCACTACTTCCCTGCTCTCCACCCGTTGCCGACGGGCGAGCCGAACCGCGCCGACGAACTCTTGTGGGTGGACACCGAGATCGCCCGCCATGCCGCTGCGGGCACCCTCGACGAATACAGCCTGCACGTTCTGGACGCTCAGATCGAGGCGCGCAAGCAGCAGTGGCTTCAGGCTGTCGACGCCGCATCTGCCCGTCGCGACCACACCATTCGGGGTCTGATAGCGACGGAAACCCACTACGCCACGTACGCCGACCTCATCCTCGCAGCAACCCGCCGACAGCTGGCGACTGCCGAGGCCGAGAACGCTCATTGGCGCAAATACCTGACTGGCTCGACTGAACCAGCACCCCCTCCCCATGGAGTACATCCCGACAATCACCACGCTCCTAGCTGGACCAATCCGAAGCCTCCTCGACCGACCGATCCAACCGATGGGGGCGCATCATGAAGAGCGCTGGGACGCGGCGCGCCGCGACGGACCCGATCGTGCTGCTGCGGAAACCCGATCGGCCGGTCCGGTACTGGACGGTCGTCCGTTGGCTCGACGTCTGGGCGGGGCGCCGCGATGGCGGTCGCGGCATGGTCAAGTTGCCGAACGCGACGAAACTGCCTGACGACTCGACGGCGTGGCAGCGCCACAATGGGCACCGTCTCAACGAACGGCTCGCAGCCGAGAAGATGACCTACCAGACGCTGCAACTACAACTGTCCACGCGACACACCGAACTCGCAGCAGCCATCGAGACTGCTACCGACACCCTCAATCTCGCGCGCGAACAGCTGCGCCACGCACACGAGTCCATTCCTGATGCGGCCGCCCACCCGACCGAGTCCCACATGAGCGAAGAGCAGATCCGCGCCCGTCGGGCTCGCGAGTACAGCACCACCGTCACTGCGCCAGCTCGTGCGCGCTGCGACCGGGCAGAGGAGGAACTTCGCACACTCACCGCCGAACAGAACAGGGTCGCAGCCACACTCCGGACACTCACCGAGATCCATGAGTCTCGCGCTGACCGCCTCCGCGAGTACCACGCCCGCAGGAACGGCGCCTACGAACGCGCATACCTGCGGCATTTCGAGCCGGTCAACCCCGGACCTACCGTCTCCGCGTTGCGCCCATGATCACGCTCGGAGCACCCCGCCCAGGAGGACCCACTCCGGCCACTCGGCAGCATAGGAGGACCACGATGTCGCTGCATCCGATCGATCCCGACGACGACTCGACCCAGGCGCCCGGAGGGATCGCCGACGACGGCTCGGAAAACGCCCCGTCACGACCCACTCGCCCCTCCGTCGCCCCGCCAGCGGTGCACGCAGCCGTCGACCAAACCGGCCGCGCCCACACACTCGGTCACATTACGTATCTGGTCATGACGGTGATCCTTGCCGGCATCGACGTATTTCTCATCGTTCCCGTGTGGGATGCTGTCCTACTCCAAAGCAGCTCTGTTTCCTGGGGGCTGGCGCTGCTCACCGCCATCGGCGCGACCTTGCTGGCGTGGACCGCCGGTCTGCACGCAGCCGTTTGGCACACCTACCGGCACAGCGACCACGCGGCACTGGCGATCCTTGTCACGGTTGCATGGTGCGCTCTCGGCGTCGCCATCTCCGTGCTGCGGTGGAACTCTGCAAATTTCGTGGATACGACAACAATCACCGAGGGTGGATCCACAAACTCCGCTGCGGATCCGACGGTGAGCATGCATCATCTGCTCGCCATAGTGCTGATCGCAATGTACTTGCTCCCCGGCACGCTTGCGTTTGCGCACGCATACATGACCTCCAACCCTGTCGCTGCCCAGCAGCGTCGCACCTTCAAGCGGCTGACCGCGTTGCGGGCGGACTTGCCACGGCATGAGGCCCGAGCGAGCGAATTGGGCCACCTGCTCGGTAGGCACTATCAGGTCTTGGCAACGCTGGACCATGATGCGATGACCGAACGGAACGCTGCCGAACATCTGGCGGAGGAACTGCGCCATCGAGCCCGGGCCGAAGCGGCCCGCCATATCGGACAGCCATGGGCAGTGCCAGCACCGGTCCCCGGCACGAACGGAGGTGGCGCCGATGACGAGCCTCCGGGTTCAGGGTCACACGTGCGCGCGATCGAGCCTGGCGAGGACTCACCATGACAACCGGTCCGGTGTGTCACTACTGTCAAACGCCGCTCACCCGGTGTCCACGGGGAGATTCCTGCCCCGGCTCCCGGCCCGGTCTCGACTGGCCGTGCCTTGAGTGCCAGTGGGGAATGGTGTGTCCGGTTCACGGCCACAGATGGCCCGCGGGGCATCAGCCCGCCAGAACACGGCTGCGCCATACAAGCGTCGACATTGTCGCCTAGCGTGTCTGGACGCGAGAACCTTGCCCGCTGTCTAGGACGCTTCCAGCCAAGCACTCTTGCAGGACAAATTCCCGCGCGCAAGAAGTGCGTGAACCTGCTCCTCACCTCGAATAATAGCCCACGACGAAAGGACACTGATGTCTCAACTCCAGCAACTAAAGCAAGCGGTCGACGCGTGTGCGCAGTCGGCGAAGTCAACCGGAGGAAATCTAGCTCAATTCGATCGAATGTTCAGCCAGCAGACCCAGCAAGTGCAGCAAACGATCGGCGGAAGTACTCAACGTAAGGACGCAGAAGTGATTCAAGCGCTGGAGTCAGCCGCCAAACAAGTGAGGGCCGCAGCTCAAGCGCTTCAGCGTGCTTCGCAGGTGGCATCGCAATATGGCCAATCCCTTTGAACTTCAGTATGACTCGGCCGCGAGCCCGGGTAGGTCGCGCCACGGGTCATCCGTATTCGAGTACATAGCACGCCAGGCGGGCACACGCGCAGACATCCTCAGTTCGCGCAGCCGTATGCTGGGCGAACTGGCCAATCGTACAAACGTGATCGCTGGTGGCTCAGCAAGTGGGCAGGACAAGAAACTCATCGGCTTGATCGAGTCTGCACAACGGCACCTCAAGGTCGCGGCGCGTTCGTTCGAGGATGCCCGGCAACTGGCTGCAAGGGCAGCGGCCGAGGATCTTGAACGGGCGCGGCAGCAGCGGAGGGGCAGAGGGTGACGTCTCAAATTCAGCAGGTAGCCGCCGCTATCCGAGCCGTCGGTCAAGCCGCGGGGCCAGTTCGCGGTCCTGTTGATGACTCCGGGCGAGTCGCGTACGAACTCGTTGGGCGGATTCCCGAGGGACGGAACAGTTCGGCAGCCGCGCTCGCCGAGGCCCTACGGGCAGCCGCGGTGGCTGCCGCTCAAGCAGCGCATGTCCTTGAGGCATTCTCAAAGGACGCTGAGTCATTCGCAGGCCGCCTTGCGCAAAACCACAGCAGCGGGGCCACGGGAGGACGGTCGACTTCAAACACCGTGCGCGGTGAAGACACCGGAGGCGGCGTGTCTCCGGCAGGGTCATACGCGGTGCCCGGAATGCCATCGGGCTGGTACATGGTTCCGATCACCGCCATCGACCAGAGCGAGAACCCCATCTCAGGTGCGTCCGATTTCAGCAAAGGATATTCGATCGAGGATTTGGAACACGCTTTCAACCTCCTTGATCAGGAGGTGCTGCCTGCGCTGGCAAGTGGCGCCGACGAGGACTTCCTCGCCGCCAAGGACAACGAAGACCGCACGTGGGGAACCCGGTCCTTGTCCATGACGTTTCGCGATTTTCTCCAAGACAAGGCCGAATCCATCCGCCTCGCAATGCGACCCGACGGCGCCTGCAGCATCAGCAATGGCCGACATCGCGTGTGGGTCGCCACACGGATGGGGAGGACGCATGTCCCAGCCTTCATCGAGGGAGCCGGTGACAACGGATCGGACGGATGAGCGCTCGCTTCGTGGCGCTAGACCAGGACGCGACGACGTGGTGCCGTTGCACCGGCGAACGTACCGTTCAGGGTGCGCGCTGATCCGGCAGGCACGCATCGGCTCTCCCCCCATGCTCTGATCGCCGCCACGTCCTCCGGGTTCGTCTGGCTGTATGGGAGAACGTTGTCGAAGTACGCAAGGATCTCCTCGTCCGACGGTTCGCCCTCTTGCGCTGAGGTGAATCGTCGCGCCGCGATCTCATGGATCACCGCGTCGATGTCACTTCCGGAAAACCCGTCAGAGTGTTCGACAACTTCCTTAAGGAGCAACGGAGAGGGATCCATCGAAAGATATCTCTGGAAATAGACTTGAGCGATCTCTTCTCGATCGGAGGGATCCGGCAGATCGACGAAGAACAACTCGTCGAAACGACCCTTACGAAGTAATTCAGGGGGAAGCGATGACACGTCGTTCGCTGTCGCGACCATGAATACTTTCGATGTCGATTCCTGGAGCCAGAACAGGAATTGGCCAACAAGCCGTCGCGACGTGCCACTGTCACCCGCCCCGCTCGCCAGAGCCTTCTCAATCTCATCGATCCACAACACACAGGGTGCGACCCGATCGGCCGCCGCCAGTGCCTCGCGGAGCTGACTTTCGGATTGGCCGACGTACATGCCGAGGATTCCGGCCATGTCCAGCCGATACAACGGAAGGTCCCATTGGCTCGCGATCGCCTTGGCTGACAACGACTTGCCGCAGCCCGGCACGCCGACGAGAAGTACTCCCTTCGGCGGATGCAAGGGCGAATGAGTCAAGTCCATCTTCATGAGACGTTCGCGAGGCTCAAGCCACTCACGTAGTCCTCGGAGACCTCCGACCTCATAGTCTCCGCGCAATGGAATGCGTTCGATCCCCGACATGTCTCCAAAGATTCGGTCCTTGAAACGCGACAGCTCTGCCAGATCCGTGATCTCCAACGAGCCCTTCGCCAGTAGCGAGGCGAGCACGTTAATCGCTTCGGCCTCGGTGATCCCCGTCAACGCCTCGGCCGCCTGCCGAACTTCGTCAGCCTGCCACTGGATGGGTAATCTTCCGCGGTGGTCGTCAACCATCTGGGTGAGTGTCAAAGCAAGTTCCTCGGTCGTCGGCAGATCAAGCCGCTCGCACATGCCAAGTCGACCAAGGCCCGGCCATACCGGGTTGGCCGTGATGAGCATGATCGTGCATTGTCGCGACTCCGCCAAACGGACCATCTCGGCGAAATGCCGGGAGGTGGTCGTTTCCGACTCCAGTCCCTCGACATCGGTGAAGACGAAATTGACGTTTTGGCGTGACTTGAAGGTCATTCGTGCCTGCTCGAGCGCCGCTTGCAGAGAGGTCTCGTCGGACACTGCTTGACCAGTGAGCAAGTCCTTGATGCCTTCCGTGCGCGAGTGCTCGTAGTAGGACATCTGGCGGGCCCGTGCGGCACAACTAGCAATGATTTCCATCACGCGGTTGGGCTCGATGGACTGAACGACGATGAGTGGCACGCGCGCACTGAGATAGCGGTGGACAATCCCCGTCGTCTCGACCAGGTTCGGCATTCAGCTGTTCCTTTCCACACTTGTGGGCAATGGGTCAACACGGCGCAGCCGTGAGCGCACCCGGGACGCGCCCGACGGTTGATTATCACCCTCGACACGCACCGACAATGGGATCGCTTGGGATTCGATCCGCGATCCGTCTTGGACCACTTCATAACCGAGGACGGCACGGAAGGGGTTCTGCTTGGCAGCCGCCACGAGACGGTCAACGGTGACAGCATCAACGCCTGAAGTGAACAGTCGTGCGAGCATTTGCTCGAATTCGCTCTGCTGCCGCTCGATCCACTCTCCGACGTTCTTCGTGTACGCCGTACGCAACGTCGGGGGCAGCGACGGGTGCGTTGCCAGCTGAACACGACGCGCCAGCACTGGTCGCAACTGCACCAACTCGCGCGCGAGGCTGTCGGCATCGGTGATCGATCCCATCGCCCTGCCCAGTGCGTCCACCCACCGCTGTCCGGCCGCCTCCAGGCCCTTGTTGATGTGTTCTATCAGTCTCATCATCGTGCCCGGGCTGAAGGTGTCGTCCTGCAGGACCGGCAAATCTGCGAGCGACACCCGTGGATCAGCCGCCCATGCGCGCAACGTGCGCACCCATATCTCGTAAGAGTTCGTTCCCGAGACTTGTAGTGACATCAGTCAGCGCCCGGTCGCTGGACGAAGAGTTCACCTGGCGGCACCGGCTCCCACGCCGGGAGGTCACCTGCAATTTCCCGCTGCCGGCTGGTCTGTGGTTTCACCTCACTACGGCGTCGAAGCAGATCACGTTGTACCAACACTTCCTGATCGGCAGTCGCGTTGAGCGGTCGGGGGGCCAACCGCCCGGTTGAGCGTGTTCGGCGGACCACGAGCGGCGCGTCCATTGCGCCTGCGTCTGCCGCAGACGACGCAGGCACGGAGCCACTGGCAATCGGTTCATTGGACATATCAGGCGACTTCCTCACTGCTGCTGACCGCGGTTGGCCAGGTGTCGATCATCCGAAGCACTTCTGCCTCGTGGTCGTCGAGTTCCTCGTAGATCAAGAACGCGTCGGTCCGCTGCGCGAGCGCATCGCGGTACATCTGGACGCTGAGAGCCAGCGCGTTGTCGCGCGCTTGCTCGGCATCGGCGACCTTCTTGCCACACTTCTTCTTCTCCTGCTCGCCCAGGAACCAGACTGCTCCGCCACCGACAACGAGTGCGACAATTCCGACGACAACACTGATGATCAGGAGCACCAGACAAATCGCACCAGCTATCAAACCCGGCTTGATGTACCACTTGTTCTTGAAAGAGGCGGCATCGATATAGCTCTCCATCGTCGTGCGCCATGTCTGCTCCAGTTGCTCGATGCCGCTCGCCTCTGCAGTAGCCGTATTCAAAGTGACGCCAGTGAACTTGTAGGTCTGAGCATAGTTCGAATGGTTCTGATCAAAATTCAGGTCCAGATGGTTGACGGAATGCGCGCGATAGTTGGCCACAAAGCGATGGACCGCGCTCCGGAAATCGCTTTGCCCGACGCCAATCGCGACCCGCTGCGTCTGGATGCTCACACCAAGAGCCTCCGGGTTGATCGCGGCCATGGTTTGCAGCGACACCACATCAGAGGTCTGCTCGAGTGCCTTGGTGAGCAGGTCCGCGCGTTCCTGAGCACGACCGAGGTCACCATTCTCCTCGATAACCGCTTCGTGATACACGACCTCACGACGTAGCGGCAACTCCTCCTCGTCGTAATCGGTCACGAGCGCGTCCAAGATCTGATCGAGCTGCTCCTCGAGAGTGCTGGGGATCGACGAATCATGATCCCGAACGGCCTGATAGACCTCAATGAGATTCGGGAGGGCCGAGGCCGATTCCATCTGTTGCACCATCTCTGACCACCCCGGTGCAAGCTGGGCAAGAACCTCGTATCCATCCTGCACGACGACGTCCCGCCGAGTCCCGATCTCCTTGATCCAGTTTTTGACCTGCGACTCGACGATTTCTTGGTTGTTGCGCAACTCGCGAACCCAGGTCGCCATTTTTTCGGCAACCAGGGCCTGCCCGGCCGGCCCGAAGGCCCCATAGGACGATGCCTCAAGAATGACCGCAAATTCCCGGGTCAACGCATGGGGGTCAAGGGATGCGAGATAGTGGCGTAACCACCTGACGGCGGCGGGATTGCGTCCCTGCCGACGGAGCACCAACGCAAAGAACAAACTTGTCTTCGAACGGTCTCTGCGGAATGCCTCCTCGATGGACTTCTTCGCCATCCCTTCGTCATCGCGTGACCAAGCCGCAAGTGCCACCAACCCGGGTGCCAGCCAGTAGCGGGGCGACTGGATCATCAGTTCCTCGCTGATTGCCTGAACGGCATTGTTGGACACGTTGCCAACATCAAATGCCTGCAACATGCCCACAGAGGATCGGCGCACCACCGAGTAGTGCCCAAATTCCCGATCGAGTTGGGCCTTTACGGACCCAACCTTCGTCTCCGACCTCTGCACGTTCGCGGTCCGAGTTGCCTGCTCAACATAGTCCAAGAACTCCTTGCGCAGCGCTTGCAACTCGGAACCGGTGTTCTTAATGTCCTGGCGCGCCTGACCAACTTCCATGCCGAGAGAGTCGATCTGACCGCCAAGGTTCGACTGTACTGTCTCGAGTGCACGCATCACTGGGCCAAAATCGACCGAGGCTCTTACGTCTGCCATAGTTCCTTACCTCCTCTGTTCCTTCAGATGGCTGGAGTGCCATCCGCTCGAATTGGAATTGATTGGCCATCGGCATACACCTCGATATAAAGGTAAGCCGCAGACTGCACCAGCCGCCGGTTTGCCGCAAATGCTACGGGCACAACGTCTTCTGGTTTGAAATGTTGGATGATGTCACCGGTCAGGACGATCTGATGGTCCACGTAGGGCGCGCCGAGATAACACTTCGAGAACAGACCGAGAAGCTCACCCACCCCCATTTCGGAGTATCTATCACGCAGCCAGTCGGCGAGTTCCTTCTGCACCGACTGATCCACCGCCGAGTCCAGCCTGAGAACCGTGTCGACCACTTCCGCGTTCCTGGCCTTCTTCCGCTGGCTCAGCGCATAGTTGTCCGCCACCGTCATGGACTGCAGACCGGCCGACGGCGGCATGAGTTGCCCACCATGGTCGGCGGATCCGAGGCCCCGGCCGTTTCTGAAGATTCCACTCATCGAAGTCCCCTACATCACCAATAACAACAAAACAATCAGTGCACCAACGATCACAATCGCCCCAATACCGAAGGCGACGATGCGCGGCGATCGGCCGCTGGAAACGTCCGAGGAGCTGGCGGGCGGCAGACTCTTCACCGCGCCGCTTCGCGTCAACTCCGGGCGTGCTGGTTGACGAAGCAACCGAGATTGCGTCAGCTCTCGTTCCGCTCGGTCGATCCACCGCACGGCTGCCTCGATCGAATTCACGTCTGTAGCAATGGCGCCGACTTCTCTCGCAAGGTCACCAACGGTGTCGACTCCTGCGGTGGGTCCTGCATCCTCCTCGTGGAGAACCCCACCAAACCGTCGCGCGAGAGCCCGCACGGCGACTTCCGAAGTGCGCAGGGAGCGCTCACACGCTTCGATTTGCGCCGCATTGTCCTTCTGCTCTCGGAGCGCGGCGTTCAACTCAGCCTTTCCCTCAGCTGCGGCGGCCGCCAGTGCTTTGTCGCGTTCACCTCCCAGCTTCATCAAGCCCGTGATCGCTGCCTGGTACTCGAGATAGCCGTTCACATCAAGCCACCGATTCCCGTGCCCACCAACGCGAACGGCACGACAGTCTCCAGGCCCTCGGTCGCCCTGTCGACAAGTCCGACGCGGGGGCTTCCGTCGACCCGGCCGGCCGAGTGACCGGCCAACGAACGGACATCTTCCAGACCGAGCCCTGCTGTGATGAAAAGGCCGATTCCTGGCCAGTTCATCCCCAAATCCTCCTCGGCTGTGCGCGGTGTGGCCCACGTACCGAAGAAGAATGTGTTCGCGATTGCTCCCTCTCGAACCAGTCTCCGCAAGAGCGTCCGACCCGTCGGGATCTCGCGATACGTGTATTCGTCGGCAGCTTCGAGAGAGGGATCACAGTCAAACTGTTCGTCCTTGTGCTTGAGACGCTGTGTGCCAACCGAAACCACGAGCATCCGGTCGATGCAACGATCCGCATCCAGACGAGGTAGCACCTCCTCCGCCAGGAATCGCATCGCGTCATCACGATCGATGATCTCGATTTCCACATCGAATTCCTGCGCGGCCCGTAGGACGTGGGTGAACCAGTCCTTCTGCTCCAAGTCCCCTCGCCCGTCCAGGATGACCAATCGCCCGCTTGCCAACGAGCCCATCGCGGTGAGCAAGGTGGTGAATAGCACCGACGAGACCAATTCATCGTCAGCTCCGAGGAGGGCGACCGACTGGTCCGAATCATCAAGCATGGTGTGCGCTCGCGGCTGGTCTGTTACGGCCACAGGACGGCCGAGCAGGAAGGTCAGCCCGGTCTGCCGCCGTGCCGCCGCGTTGTGGCGGGCCACCACGCGGGCGTCCAATTGGGCGTATTCAGTACCGACGAACACCATCGGTCGCGCGCCATGCTCGCGCAACCACAATGTGCGCTGCAACTGGACAACATACTCGGGATCAGCGTAGGCGCAGAGGCCACGCACGTTGTCCTCGTCAGGATTCATGCCGAAGTTGCGGTTGAGGACGACTTCCCCACGGTAGGTCAATTCCGCGGCTTCCTTGTTGCCCTGGCTCAGCAGTGCCTGGGATTCGGCCGCTGTGTTTTTCAAAGACAAGCGCAGCGGAAACTGGCCAAAGATTGCATCAGCCTTGGCAGCCAGAGCGCGGATGCCGGACACCGTCTGTGACGCGAAGACGAGATGCACACCGTATGCGCGCCCCTGCTTTGCCAGGGCCTCGGTGAGCGCGACACAACGGTCAACGTAGTTTTCGTCGCCTTCGAAGAGCACGTGGAACTCGTCGACGACCAACACGACCCGTGGCAGTATCTCACCAGATCTGGCACGGAACTCCGCGAGCGACCCGGCGTTGTATTGCTTGAACATTCGGGAGCGACGCTCCATCTCATCATGAACATGCTGCAACACCGCGACCCCAAAAGCATGGTTTGATTCCAGGCCGAGGACCCGTACGTGCGGGAGCCAGGATTCACCAGAAGAGTCGGCGTCGAACCTTTTGAACTCCAGACCTCGCTTGAAGTCGAGCAAGTAGAATTCGAGTTCCTGAGGACTGTATCGGGCAGCGAGGCCGTAGACCAGATCGAGGAGGAGATTCGACTTCCCTTGTCCTACGGCCCCACCGAGCAACATGTTCGGATGTGGCGGGTTCGCGGTCCGCAAAGAAATGTCCAATTTCTCTTTGCCAATCCGGCCGACCGAAACGTCCAGAGATTCCGCAGCGGAGCCCGTCCATGGGGAGTCGACATCCGCGCCGATTACGTCGCGGAGTTCGAGACTTGGCCCGTGCCAGTCGTTCTCCACCTCCTCAATTCCTGCGAGGAGGCCAGTCAGCATTCCATCCGTGAGCGGCGGATCAAGTTCGACGACCACGTCCGGCCAGTCGGCCACGGCAGCTTGCGTCCGTCCTACCTCGATCCGTCTGAGACCCTTGCTCATCTCCAAGTCCGACGGGACTTTCGTTGAGCCTGCTGAACCTCCGGGTTGCGAGGGCTCGCAGAAGAGCACCACGACACCATTGGCAGGTCCGAGGGCTACGGCACGCGTCAACAGAGAGGAAATGCGGTCATCGATGCCGAGCGGATAGTCGAGAACAACCACCACCGACAGACACCCTTGCGGGTTACCCAGCCGCCGCCAATGCTCAGCAAATGAGGATGCTCCGTTGGCCGTCACCAGTTCAGCATTCTGGGCTGCCCTGGTCAATACGGCGGACAGGACCTCCTCAAAGGCCCTGGCGTCCACTGACGGTGCCGGAAACGTCGCCGCGTTCAGCTGGCGAAGCGGCGCGAACCCTCCTAGCACGCCGGTGATTCGAGGATCGAACACATGCAGCGCCACATGCCTCAGCGGGATCTGAGCGATGATGCGCGCAACCGCCGTACGCACGATTTCGACCGCGCTCGCACGATCGCCCGTGACCTTCCAGCCATGATGACCAACGAGTGGCAGTAGCGCTGCCGGGGCGCCGACAACGTCCTGAAGCAGGCCGATACGTTGGTATTCTGCGGGCGCCAGATGATGCCCCGGGGTCGCGAGGCCGGATACAGGGCACCCGGCGGGGCCGGGAGCCAAGCTGCCCAACGCCGCCACCACCGCGTCGCCGAGTCGGTCCTGGCTCTCGGCGAAACGGCGCTGAGCCTCGCGAGCGGCTTGAGCCTGTCGCGCCGCCGCTTTCTTGCGGGACGAATTCACGGCTCGCTCGTCCGAGTTGGCGGTGGCGATCCTGAGGCTGTCGAGCGAGCGACGTGCAGCGGAAATCCGACCACTGAGAGCCCTTGACTGGTCCAACGCTGCACGCTTGTTGTCGTCGATCTGCCGCTGCCGCTCGACTTCGTTGAGACTCGGGTTCGTTTCCCTGTCCGCACTGGACGGAGGTGTTTCCGGTGCGCGGCTCGGATCTGCCGGACTCATCCGCGGCGGTGCCTGCTCGGTCCACTCGCGGTCCGCGCCCTCAATATGAATTCGTCGGCTCCGACGAGGATTAGTGTTAGTCATGGGGCGGGGTCGCTATTCTCGGGTAGCACGAATTTAGGAGATCATTCCCGGAAAGGTTGGGGAACTGCTCGGAGCACCAGCTTCGAGCATCTTCCATATCGGAGAATTTTCTCGTATCAAGAACGACCCACATCGGTTCACCGGCAGGTTTCTTGGAGTAGTTCAGCTGCTTCCCGAAGAAGGTGGATCGCACCAATACGATCTCGGACCCATATTGTTCGAGGTCTGCCCGGTACAAGTCGAGGATATCTGTTGCACGGAATGTGTGACTGCCGTCCTCGGCGATCTCTCTCGGATCTGTAATACCGACCCATTTACTACTCAACTGGACAACAACCTGCCCATCTGGCGCAAAGCGGGCTTCGCCGTCGGTCGCCGCAGTCTTCAGTGCGTGCAGCGCCCATGCCTGCGAATTCGGTGTACTCGGATCCGAGGATCTGGGCTCATCGGTGGTGCTCACCGTTCGCGACGACACTGTGCTGTTCCGAGCAGAATCGGGGACGTCCGCCATGACCTGACTCGCGGAGACCGAGTGCCCAGCGGTGGACTGTCCGGCCTGGGCAGTGCTGGCGCAACCTCGCACGACAGCAGCAATCGCACACACTGCAAGCAAGCTCGCTACAACCATCACTGGCTTCTTCTTGAGGGAGGTCGCTCTCATTGATGTTGGAGAGACCGCGGACCGGGACGCTGGATGCGAACGACCAGACGACGCGGCTCGTGGCGGGGAGGAATTGGGCATTTCCGGGGTGGTTGCTTGTCGGTCGGAGGGAGCGCCCGACATAATCGAATGTTCCTGGGGCGGACGCGTACTCCCACATAGTGAGCACGAATCGCCACCATCCCAAACCGCACCGCACTCAGAACAGTTCCGCATTAAACTCCCGCCTCTCCGAAGTGGGCAACCTCACCATCCGAGCCTCACTACAATCCGCATTGAACTGCGTGGTAAGCAGAATTTCGAGATCGTCGCACCAAGGCTCCCACCGTCCATTGGCGAACGCTATCTCTGACGTGGCGGTCCGCACGCCATCGCTCTCCCCCTGTCGTCGAAACTCCAGCATCCACACTGGTTTATTTGTCTCTCCGAGAGCCAGTATCCTGTTGCTTGGAGAATCCAGCACGTTTCTTCTTGGCGAGCTACCAGATGCCCACGAAATATCTCCGGGCGCGAACAAGATCGGCGCGGATGACGTAAACGCGTCATCGAACTGCCGCTTCGCGGCGCGCGTGACAGCAACTCCGTCCGCGAAAGAACTCACGTCAACACCGAACAGTTTGCTGATACGTTCGCGTTCACGCCGGACCACGTCGCGTTCGGGGCATGTAACTTCCTGCACTGGAAGACGAGCCAGCGCAGTTCGTTCAGCCTCAATCGAGTCAACAAGATCAACCAGGGCCTGAAGGGCCCTGCGCCGGTCCTTCATCTCGATGAGTTCGGACTTGTCTCGCCGTTCTTCCCTGATCCATCTGCCCTTCAGTACCGCCACCGCAAGCGTTGCGAGCACGAGCAACCAGGAGGATACCGTCGCAAGAACTGCGACGGTCCTCAATGGTGTTTCCGCACCGAGCGCGCGGGCGATGACGCCAGCGAGTAGGAGCACAACGCCAATGACAAGTCCGCACACAAGAACCCATCCAGAAAGGCGCACGTAAGTACGTGGCGATGATCCAAACCTCGAAACCCACCGCTCGCGATTCTCCATACGATGCACGATCTCGGACTGATGCGACGAGACACGATCCAGTTCCACAGAGATGAGTGCAAGACGATCCTGATGTGTGTTGGGTGCGGGTTGCAGTTCCAGTCGCATCCACCGCCGTTCACACTCGTCGGTTGCCTGGCGCAACCGAGTAGCGTGCACCTGCCTTCTTTCTTGATTCCGTGCGTCCTCCTCCTCAATCACTGCATCCATCGTCTTCGGCCTGTCACCCTCGACGACGACCATCCGCGCCAACGCACGTACAGCAGTTGCAAGTTGATCCCGTTTGGCAACCGCTGCGCAGCGGACCACTCCCAGTACTTCGGCTATTGAAGTCGGCGAATGTGCGACGTCACCATATGCTGCAGCGACGCGCTGCAGCGATGCTTCGAGAGTCGCGCGAATATCCGCAAGCTGAGAGACAGAGGCGCGGGCGACCTGAGGTCCACAAAGAACTCTCAATGCCTCTTCAGGCGAATGGTCGAAAAGCTGTTCCAACGCGGGAACGGATGAGTGTGGGTCGTGCGCTTCGAGGATCGCTTGCTCGAGCAGAGCCTCAACCATGACCGCCCCAGATGCAGCGAGCCGCGCGTGATCGAGCGCATTACTGTATTGACCGAGTCTCTCGTAAAGACGAGCAAGAACGAGATGAGTGGCCGCCCTCTGATCGGGATACTGCAGCCTTCGCGCAGTGGCAAACTGTTCGTCTTTCAGGGGGGTCGTCGGACTTCGGTGAAGGGCCTTCATAACCTCATCGTTGATGTCGTTTTGAAGACTCGCAAGGGCCGAATGCCCCGCCTCCAATGCGACTCTCAAGTCAGCGCTCCTGCCGCGAACCTCCAGGAGCCGCGCGGTCATGTACGCGGGAGCCCAAGATAGTTCATACATAGAATGCGCACGCAGAAACATATCTCCCGCCCGCTGCCATTTACCGATCGCCAAATGGTCGGTGGCATCTTTGCAAAGTTGTATCTGTTCAGCTTTCTTGGGTTGCTGTTCCACCAAATGCGTACTCACCACGACAGTTCGCATTCTATCGATACCGAGCGTCGACATTTCCGCGTAGAGTCGAGTACGGAAATCCGTCTGCTTTGACTCGCAACTGCCCAAGGGGCAAATTGCATAGATTCTGTTTCTCACCGCAAGGCAGAGCTCGGCTATTCTTGCGTGGAGACTCTCCTCGGCCGACTCAAGATGCACATAAGGTGACTCAACAGCCTGATCCTGGCCGCGGGCCAGATCAATCGTCGCAAGTGCTAGTTGATGATCTTCCGCAAATCCGTACCAGGATGCCGCCATCTCGGCCTGGTCACTGCCCGAGTCATCCGTGTCCGAGACAACGAGTATCAAGTCAGCACTGGCTGCAATTGCGGAGTCGAAAGGTGTATGCGGAAGAGTAACAATCGACGTATCAACGAAGGCCCCGAGCCGCTCAACAAACAACGGATATACGCCGTCTCTCCCCGACGACTGAGCAACAATACACAGCCCTGGCACGAATCCTCCTTAACATGACTGAGCCCCGTTGGATGCTATCGATGGGGTGCGATGCCGTGGCCAATCTTGCGGAGCAGGCAGACCCGTGCAACTCTCTGTCGGTATCGGTCAGCTCCGAGCTAACGGCCTCCGCCGGGCAGTGCACCATCACAGCCCACCGAAGACTCGGCGAAACACAGACGCACCCACGAACTGCCCGTGTACCGACGCAATGGGCAAGACAAGGTCTCCCGCAAGCAGCCTCACCGTCCGTGATAGCCGTTGTGCACGGGACAGACCAAGCCGGTGTTCCTGCAATTGCTGCACGACAACTTGTCACCCAGCGGCCCCTGTCCTCGTCTGCCATGGCAGCTCGGGCAGTCGCGTAACGTCCGATAACACTTCGAACACTCCATAATCGGTGCCTTTCCACGAGGAAGCTCCAGCATGACCACGGTGACGCGAACCCGTCCGGCCGATTGCCTTCGTTGAACATCTGACGGACAGACGAGAGCAACTCGCGGTCATTCCCAACAACCCGCGCCCACGCTCTGCCACCACCGAGCGTCCGGGCTCTCCGCCTCCGGCAAGCTCAGCTGCGGGTGATGGGTGATGCCGGCTACATAGATCGCCGTCCACCGCAATTCGTCGTCGCGCAGATAAGGGCGCAGATCGTCCTCGGCCCGCAACGCCGAGGTGTGCCCGAGGGTGATGAGGCACGCACTGCGCAGATCTCTGCGCGTGGAGTCCGCCAGCACCGAGCGCAACAACTCCTCATTGTCCGCCGTCGCGGTGCGGGACAGCACGTAGAGGGCGGCTTCATGCGCGGCCGACCCGAAGTCTTCTGAAGATGCGATGAATACGGCCGCTTCGGCCAACGCTGCAGCGTAAGGGCTCACCCAGAGCAGGCTGCACGTGTGCACGCGTTGCCCGAAGTGCTCCCCGAGCAGCACCACGCGCAGCAGCGCCTCCAGCTGGCCGTCCGGCCGCCCCGGCCAGGCGGCCTCGGTCGCGAAACGCAGGTACACCTCGATCTCGGCATCGAGGTCACGCTCGACCGGGGAGTCACCCAGGCGGTCCCGCCGACGCACCCGGTCGATCTCGTTCCGGATCGGCCCGCTCAGGCTGCTCGGCATACCACCGGCCATCCGCTCGATGGTCCTCACCGATTGGCGCCCCGCTGTCGGCAGCCGCGCGGTGCATGCCGCAATGATTCTCCCCAGCTGATCAACCGTCAGCCGCTCGTCGAGGATTGGCTGGGTGAGCGCGGAACACAACGCCCGGAAGGTGCTCTCCGGCACGTTCTCCAGAGGCGCGATCAACTGATCCAGCAACCGGGGATTACGTATGTCGCCGACCACCGACCACGCATCATAGGCACCGGAAACCCCTGGAACTGCGGTGAGTTCACGCACCGCCCGCAGAATCATCGGCGCCGTGCGATCGTGCGCCGCCAGGGTCGAGGCAGCCTCGATCCGGGTGAAGTAACCGTGGTTGACCCCACGCATCAGCTCACCGACAAGCCGCCCGGTCCACCGGCCCAGCAACCGGGTGGGTACCGCCTCGCAGGCGCCCTCGTGGACGGCGTGGGCCAGCCGCAGCCACTGCGAACCGGTGACGGACGCGCCGTCCTCCTCGGCGTCGAAGATCTCGTCGACGATGGCGCCGGCCTGCCCGTCGGGCGATGCTGACGGCTGGAACCAGCCTCGCGCACGGTCGTCGTCGACGTTCCGGGCGAGTGCCAGCAGGGGCGCCTGCAACTCGCCGTACGGCAGCTCGAGGAGGCGTTCGTAGCTGTGGATGGTGCGCAGCGGGATGTCCACCTTGCCATGCTCGACGCGACTCACCTGGCTCTCGGAGAGTCCGAGTGGCTCCAGTTCCGGCGCCAGGTCCTTGACCGGCATCAGGCCGAGATCGGAGGACATGCGGCGCGACCACAGCAACCAGCCGGCGCACCGGCGCATGTCGCCGATCCGGTTCCACTGACGGGGTGGCCGCCCCGGTCCGCGCGAAAGGTTCCCCGAGCGACCGGCAACGGGCCAAGTCACGGTGCCCATGATCGTCCGCGGATCCCGCCACAGAGGCAAACTTGCGCGTTGTTACTTCTTGCGCAAGATACTGGGAAGTACACCATCGTGCTCGTCTGCGGGTGCAAAATTCGGCCATGGTGTGGGAGGTCGCGAAACGCAGGGGGCACGTCGGTCAGGGGCCCGTCGTCAGCGGGCCATGGCACGGACTGGACGACCTGAACGCGGTGGCGGGGTGGCTGCTGTGGTCGCATCGCATGTCGTCCGAGTTCGGTGGTATGACGGGCAGGGCCTTCGCGGCGGCAGCCCGCGAGCGCGGGGTGTCGCTGTCCGAGACCGAGGTCTCACGGGCCGAGAGCGGCGAAGGTGACATCGCGATCACCGCGGTCACGAAGTACGAGCAGGCGCTCGGTATGCCGGTCGGCACCTTGAGTGCGCCGCTGCGTTCGGCAGCCCGCCTGGCTCCGGGTGCGCCCGGAGCCGAAAAGTTGGCAGCCCTCCGTTCGGTGCCGAAGTCCCTGGACGTCCGGCAGGAGATCGTCAACGACGCCTACGTGCGCTGGTCCGGCGGACAGCAGTTGGCGGCAGGTGACTGGCTACGACTCGTCGACGCGATCACCTTCGACAGGCAGTCGTTGCTGCCGGATGCACTGGCGGGCGCGTGGATCCGCCAGCTTCTCGACGAAGCGATGCGTTCGGTGAATGCCGCGTACTTCCCCCGCATCGAGGCGCTGTCCACGGTCGCCGAGCACGACCGCTACGCGGCGCACGTGCTCGCCGCCGCCCAGGAGCTGACTGCGGTTCCCGGGGTCTCGGGCGAATTGGAAGCGTGGAGCGTCGTCGGCGACATCCGCAACCCGGAGGTGATCGACCTGCTGGTCCACGCGTTGCGATCGGTGCCGGATGACCAGCTCTTCGAGTATGCGGTAGCGCTCGTCATGCCGATCCACCGTGACGCGCTCAGCGAAGAACAGGCGCGGGTGATTGCCGCGGAACTGACCCGCCGCCTGTCGCAGTGGTCGCTCGGCTCGTACGAGCCCATCGCCTCACTGGCTGCGGAGTTGCCGTGCGGATTGGGTGACCCGATCCTGCAGCGGATCGACCGCATCCACCCGATGTCCCGGCTGACCGGACCGCGGCCCGACCGTGACGTCAGTGGCGAGATCACGACCTACACCCGCGCGGCCCTGGCCAACTCGTGGCCGGACCATCCGAGCGGGAGTGTCCTGCCGGAGCTGCTCCGGCTGATCCTCAGCAGCGAACACTTCGGGCTGCGTCACCACGCCGCCACTCTCATCTACTGCAGTCCGTTCGCCGCCGCCATCTGTGACACGGCGGCCGATCTGGCCATGCTGGGCAACACCGCGCCGGCCCGGCAGCTGGCGACCTACCTGGTGTCACGGCTGGCAACCCGGCAGAGCGCCGAACGGCTGCGGCTGTTGCTCAAGCAGGGCAAGCGGAAGGGCCTGATCGTCAGCACCCTCTCAGGTATGGCGCACGCGGGCATCCTGACCGAGCAGGATGACCTCAAACCGTTCATCCAGGACAAGGACTTCCGGTACATCGGTCTCTACACCGCCGGAATTACCGACCACCCCGACCTCTACAGCGAGATCGCCGACGGGGACGCCGCAGCGTGGTGGCGTTCGAAGCACGGTGGTGTCTGGGTTTAGGTCTCACTCCGCGGTCACCGACCCCCGAGACGGTGTCTGGGGGCACGTCGCCGGTTTAGGCTGCGAGCGTGCCCGACAACGGGTGATCGAGACGGGACCGACCGAATAGGTCAGCGTGGACATCCTTGGCCAGGAAGGCTTTTGACGCGACCGGCGCCCGTCGTGAAAGGAACTGGCATGAGCGAACGAGATGTAGTCGTACTGTCCGCCGTACGGTCACCGATCGGCAGCTTCGGCGGAAGCCTCGCCGATCTGGAACCGGCCGACCTGGCCGGGACGGTGATGAAAGAGGCAGTGGATCGCTCGGGAGTCGACCCGAACATCATCAACTACGTGACGGTGGGCAACGTGATACCCACCGAGTCGCGGTATCCGTATGTCGCGCGCGTGGCGGCCATCCAGGCCGGTCTGCCGATGGACTCGGTGGCGATGGCCGTCAACCGGCTGTGTTCCTCGGGCCTGCAGGGCGTGGTGACGACCGCACAGAACATCCTGCTGGACGACGCCGACTTCGGCATCGGCGGCGGCGTCGAGGTGATGTCGCGCGGTGCTTACCTGTCTCCGGCGATGCGCAACGGCGCACGGATGGGCGACACGAAGATGGTCGACGGCATGGTGGCCGCACTGACCGACCCGTTCGGAGTCGGCCACATGGGCATCACCGCGGAGAACCTGGCCGCGAAGTGGGACATCACCCGCGAACAGCAGGACGAACTGGCCGCCGAGTCGCACCGGCGTGCCTCCATCGCGATCGAGGAGGGCCGCTTCAAGACGCAGATCCTGCCGATCGTCAAGCAGACCCGCAAGGGCGAGGTCGTCTTCGAGACCGACGAACACGTCCGACCGGGCACCACCGTCGAGAAGCTGGCCGGGATGCGGGCCGCCTTCAAGAAGGACGGCACGGTGACCGCCGGCAACGCCTCGGGCATCAACGACGGTGCTGCGTTCCTCGTGCTGGGCGAGGCGTCCGCTGCCGAGGCCGCCGGCGCCAAGCCGATGGCTCGGTTGGCCTCGTATGCCGTCGCGGGCGTGCCGAACGACCTCATGGGCGAGGGCCCGATCCCGGCAACCCAGAAGGCCCTGGCCAAAGGCGGTTTCACGCTGGACCAGATGGACGTGATCGAGTCCAACGAGGCGTTCGCGGCTCAGGCGATCGCCGTGTCCCGCGGCCTCGGGTTGGACATGGACAAGACCAATCCCAACGGGGGCGCCATCGCGCTCGGGCACCCGATCGGCTGCTCGGGTGCGTTCCTTGCGGTCAAGGCCCTCTACGAACTGGAACGCATCGACGGCAAGTACGCACTGGTCACCATGTGCATCGGCGGCGGGCAGGGCATCGCGGCCGTTTTCGA